>JFJP01038344.1_pt1 | contig 21581 bp, 10 predicted proteins | sample 431651 | NCBI WGS metagenome assembly JFJP01 (sample SAMN02602958, study PRJNA72255) | Microbial mat metagenome, whole genome shotgun sequencing project. | biome: fresh water; feature: sink hole; material: water; isolation source: purple microbial (photo- and chemosynthetic) mats found in...
TGATTGTAGGTAAAAGTAAGCAAATAAGTTTTTCCGTCTTTGTGAAATACACGTACTCTATTGCTGTTGGTTTCGGTAACAGCAGCAGGTATCGCAGCCACTATCGCTCCTGTATTGTCTATACGAGTCGGGCTTTTTGAATTTTCATTGTAAATAAAATCGGTAGTGCCCGGAATGGGGAAAATGTTAGCACTATTTGCACCAACTCCAATCAATGCAGTGTTTGTAATTTCAAAAAGATGCTGTGGTGCCCAAGTAGCCCCTTTGTCGGTGGTAGTCCAACACACAACGTTTGCTTCGGCAGGTCCTCCTGTAGATACTTTTGAAACAGCATAAATTTTAGCGGTGTTGTCGCTCACTTTTCCTGTGAGTAAAAACTGGTCGCCGGTACGGGAATTTACAGGAAAAGTAGCGTTGGTATAGCTGATAATGTTCACAGGAGCTGCATCTTCGTTTGCCCACATATACACTTTAAACGCAGCCGTTTCGGTAGTGCCCGAAAGGTTACATGCAAAAATAACGCCATCGTCGTCGCACTCTATATCGTTAAGTGCAAAAGTACCACCAGCAATGCCAGTTACATCTAGTTTTTTAGGCAGTTCATTTACAAGTACGGTTGCACCATCGGTTGCACCAAGTACATATATCGAAACAGGGTTTGTACGGCTAATAACATACAAATGATTAGCAACAGGCGAATGTGCAAGTCCGCGTTCTAAGCCCGCAGAAGTAAAAAACCAAGTAGGTAAAGTACCTTTAGCTTGCGAACGCTCCCAGTTAAAATTCAACGTTTGTGCTGTAAGTGAGCTTGTAAAAAGCAAAGTAACCAGCACTAAATTAATAATTTTTTAGATTTATTAGTTCTAATAATAACAAAGATAAAATTTTAAAAAGAGTTTTCAAAGTAAAAGTATGCTTGCAATTAAAAAAAATAACAATAATTTCATTAAAAAAAGAACCTAAAAATATAATAAATTAAAATAGAGCAAGTTATATAAATATTTTATTTGAATTTTTATTGAAAAAAAATGTTAAATTTCATTTTCAGACAAATTTGTCTGTTATACTACGTAGTACAGATAATACATAACACACTAAAAATAAGCGATTTAACAACATTTAGTTATTTTACTACTAATCAATACTTTACGTTTATTTGTATTACAAATCTTAAAAAAACAACAAAATTCTTCATTTTTATAATTAAAATTTAATGAGCCTCAAAATTACAAGAAAAAGACTTGCGCCAATGAGTTTGGTACAAACACTAAATATGAATGTATTTGTCGAGAATACGAATAAATTGCTCTTTACTAAAAGGTTTGCTTATATAATCGGTAAAATCGGCACTAAGGCAAGCCTCGCGCTTGTGAGCAAAGGCAGTTTGCGCAATAATTGGAATCGTACTGTCGATGCTCCTTATTTCAGCAGCCGCTTCAAAACCGTCCATAATTGGCATCTTCAAGTCCATCAAAACTATATCAATGGTGTGCTTTTTGAATAACTCCACAGCTTCTTGACCGTTAATTGCATGAAGTAAATTAAAATCGTAGGATTCTAAAATTTCGTGAATGTATTGAAAGTTAAACTCTTCATCTTCAGCTACTAAAATATTAATAGCTTTAATCTTGGCAGCTTGTAGTTGCTCATTATGCTTTTGAATATCAAAAGATAAGGGTTCGGAAATAGGCAAAGTAAAAATAATTTCGGTACCCAAATTCACTTCTGAGTTTATAAACATCACGCCATCAAGCAATTTAATAAGCCCCGATGCAATAGATATTCCCAAACCAATACCTCCAAAATGCTGGGTTACATTTTCGTCGGCATGTGAAAAACGCCTAAAAATAAGATGCTGCTTTTCTTTTGGAATACCAATTCCAGTGTCTTTAATAAAAAATTCGATTTTCTTGTCAATTAATCTGCATCCTAATTGAATTTCGCCTTGCTTGGTAAATTTAAAGGCATTGTCGAGAAAAATACGCACTATTTGTTGCAAAAAAGTATAATCGGTACTGAAATTGAGACAGTTATCGATTGTTTCGGTAACGCTAAATTTTATATTTTTTTCTAAAACTCTACGGTTGAGAAGCTTATAATCATCGAAAAGTTGCAAAATCAAATGGCTTGGGTTAAACTCTATTTTGTTAATTTTTAGCTGTTTAGTTTCTATATGAGCTAAAATAATCATGTTTTCGATAACCGCCAAAAGTTTATTAACCGACTGATGAACAATTGCAGTAAATTCGACCCTTTTTTCTTTTGCAATTTCAGGTCTGAGCATCAAACTAGAAAAGCCCACGATTGCATTCATAGGCGTTCGTACCTCATGCGAAATATTACGCAAAAAAGCCGATTTCAAACGATCACTTTCTTCGGCACGTTCTTTGGCTTCAATAAGTTCTTTGGTAATTTTTTTATACTCGCTTATATCGGTTTTTACAGCTACAAAGTGAGTTATTTTATTTTTGTAATTTGTTATTGGCGAAATAACTACGTTTTCCCAATATAAATCATTGTTTTTCTTTTTGTTGCAAAATTCGCCTTCCCATGTTTGCCCCGATTTGATGGTTTTCCAAAGGCTACGATAATACTCTTCGGAGTGCACGCCCGATTTCAATATACTAGGATTTTTGCCTACATACTCATCACGCAAATAGCCGGTAGTTTCAGTAAAATAAGGATTTGCATATTCTATTTCGCCTTTTAAATTGGTTATTACAATACAGGTTTTTGCACTTTCGACAGCTTTTTGAAGTTTGCGAGTCAAAATCTCAGCATTTCGCCGGCGTATAATGTTCCATAAATTGGTTGTTATGTTGTTAAGTACATCTATATCAAACTGTTTGTACGTGCTTTTTTTGTTGGCTAAGCCCAAAACAGCCACTACTTCATCGGCTTGAAAAATAGGAAGCGTGAGCAAACGGTCGAAAAATGGAATTTCCTTTGAAAAGGCTTTTTCCCTTGCAAATTCATCGTAATTATTATAGTCGAAAGGAATTTTAAGCTTAATGGAGTCCTCACAAAAAAACTGTTTATTTTTAGCAAAATCGACAGGCAAATTTCCTATTTCCATCGATTCTCGTTGTTCTTTGTCGGTGAAATATATAAATCCTACTTCGCTTTGAGTTATTTCTATTGCATTTTGTATGCAAAGTTCTAGTATTTGTTTTGTTTCATAAGTATCTGATTTACTGTATAAATCGAGAATTAGTTTGCTAATAAATTCTGAAAATTTGCGCTCGGTTATATCGTGTGAAGTACCTTGAACTCCAACAATTACGCCCAAATCATCGAGTACAAACTTGGCTGAAATTTCAAAAAAAACAGGATGCCCGTCTTTATGTCGCCCTTCAATTTCAATTATTTCAGCTTCGTTTCGCTTATTTTCATAATATTCTATTTGTTTTTGTTTGAAAAGAGTTTTAAGACGAGCAATTGTTTCTGGTTTATATATATCCGTCATTGTCAGTTTTTTACGCTCTTCTGGGTTGTAACCAAACAATCTCTCAGTCGAAGGGCTTAAGTAAACGAACTTAAAATCCATATCCAAAAGCCAAACAACATCGTTAGAATTTTCGGCAAGCAACTGATACAATTTCTGGTTTGTTTTAGAAAGTATTTCGGCATTTTTCCAGTCAGTTGTATCAAACATAATAAGGCAAACTCGGTCTATTTCATTTTTGTAATTAGCCATAGGCACAAACTCAAACAAAAACCACCTTTGTTTGCCTTTCTGTGTAGTAAATTCTTCTTCACTAAGTACAAATTCACCTGCAAGTGCTTTTTTAAAATTACTCTCAAATTCATCTTTGCTAAAAGGAATTATAAAATCATAAATACTTTTAGCTTTATCTGGCTTAAAATTAAATACTTGTGCGCTAATTTTTTTTGACACTTCGTTGTAATTCGAAATTCTAAATTCCTTATCAATTATAATGTATGCTAAATAATTATTATTGAAAACAGCCTTAAAATTAGAGTGTTCGAGTGCAATTTCCTTTTCATAATCTCTTTGTTTTTGCAAAAGAATTTTGTTTTGAAGATTTTGAAACCCAAGTAAACTTATTTGCTGAGTAAGAACGGATAAAAAAGCAATCGCTTTTTCAAGCTTTTCTTTGTCCGAAAATAAAAGCGTCTTTATTTTTTCATTCAAAATATCGAAATCCAAATCCAACGACTTTGCATAGCTTTCTATTTCGTGTTTATCTAATTCTTTATCAAGTATTTGACCTATTCCAAAATTAGCCAAATGTATGTTATCAATGCGTATAGGCGCAGTGGCTGTTATTATATTTTTAAGCACACAACCTTTCCTAACAATAGGAACGTTTGATTTTGAAAGTTCTATAATAAATTCATTATCAAACTGTTGGCAATTCAATTTTCCTTTTTCGGACGAGCGAATAAAGCGGCAAAACTCGGTAAAACAACTTGGCTGAGTAATTGCATTTCCTTTTTTATCATAAATAAACGATGGTAGGTTAAATGAAGTTGCAAAAGCATCTTGTATTTTTTGCAAAACTTCTAATTCAACCAAATCAGTCAATTTTAATTCGTCTGTGTTTATTTCTAAAATACTTTCTATCATATCTTTACACGCTCAACTTTAACAACAAACTCTATCTTTAGTACTTTTTTTCTAAGTTTCAAATTTACTTTTTTTAATGAATAAAAGCAAATTTTTGATTACTTGTTTTGCTTGTATTTTAAAAATGGAAGATTCATTTCAACTTTCAAAACGTAAAAACCTAGTTATATGTTAATTAGAATCCATCTATAAAGCCAAAATAACTAGTGGCTTTAACCTTGGCTCTAAACTTTTGCAAGTGCCAACGAAGCTGAACCCAATGCAACACGTTTCAGCAAAATTGACCAAAATTTTATTTGCTGTTTTTAAATTACCAGCTTATTTTAATTTTAAATATATGTTTTTTTACGAATAATTAAAATAAAAATGAAACAAAAAAAGTAATTTTTAAAAGGAAAGTGCTTTTATTTTAAAAATCTTTTTTTTTTCATTATCTTGCTGCTCTAATTTTAGCTCAAACGTGATATTTTTTTATGGATTTTTATTTATTTAATAAGAAAGCATAACGATTTACTGAATTGCAAAAAAAGCAAAAATGAAAACCTTTTTACTTATTTTTTTTATACTTTTTTCAACAACACAATGGCTTGTAGCCCAAAATGCTGTACTTATTAATAATTATACCAAAGATATTTATAAGGCAGCAAACCAAAATTGGGCTATCGACACCGATTCGCTAGGAAATGTGTACGTTGCCAACAATAAAGGCTTACTAGTATTTGATGGTAGTAAATGGCAACTGCTCCAACTGCCCGGAAAAACCATTGTTCGCTCGGTAAATGTTATTGATAATAAAGTATTTACAGGTTCATATCAAGAGTTTGGTTATTGGTTAAAAGATAAAAGCGGTAATTATAAATATCACTCATTGAGCAAGTTACTTAAAGATTATAATTTAGGAAATGAAGAAATTTGGAAAATAGTTGAATTTGATAAAAAGGTTTATTTTCAGAGCTTTGGGGCAATTTTTGAATATGATTTCAAAAAACTTAAACATATAAACATTTCAAGACCGATTATGTTTTTGCTCAAAACAAAAAAACATTTGTACGTTCAAGAAATCGGTCGATTTTTGTACGAAATAAAAGATTCAAAACTAAAACTAGTTGCTGGAAGTAGCATTTTTGAGTCAAAAGAAGTAAATATTTGCGTGCCTTTGCAAGGCGACACTCTCCTTTTTGGCACTTCCGATGGCGAACTTTACACTTACAACGGAAAAGTGTTTGAACCTTGGAATATTCAATGGAAAGAAAAACTAAAAGAAGCAAAGATAAACAATGCTATTAGGCTGAAAAATAAGATAATAATAGGAACTATTCTTTCGGGTTTGTATATAACGGATTTGAACGGTAATTTAGTTTTCCATATTTCTACCGACAGTAATTTACAAAATAATACGGTATTATCCTTAGCTTCGGATAAGAATGAAAATTTATGGGTAGGAATGGACAAAGGCATTGATTTTATGTCGTTTAGCTCACCCATTTCTATTTATACCGACAAGGAAATGAGCAACACTGCCGTTTACACCGCAGTAATGATAGAAAATACCTTGTATGTAGGTACAAATCAAGGTATTTACCATTTCGAGCTGCAAGCAGATGGCAAACTTCTAAAAAAAGGTTTGATTTATGGCTCGCAAGGACAAGTTTGGTTTCTTAAACTAATTAATAATCAGCTATATGCAGGACTAAATGACGGAACTTATTTGCTGGAAAACAATAAACTTACAAAAATTTGCAATGTAACTGGAGGATACACTCTTCAGAAATTCAACCACTTAAACAATGAGTATTTGATTCAAAGCACTTACAGTTCCCTTGTGGTTTACCAAAAAGAAAACAAACAATGGAAACAAACAACAATGACAGGATTTAGTGCACCTGCACCTTATTTGGAGGCTGATTATGGAGGAAATTTGTGGCTTTTACATTCCATCAAAGGTGTGTATAAACTGCAATATTCACAAGATTTGAAACAGATAATAAATACCAAACTTTTTTTCGATAGCCAAAGTGAATCTGATAATTGCACTCATATATCTAAAATAAATAACTACATGGTTTTTTGCACTGGCGACAAACTTTACACATGGGACAATTTGAACAAAAAAATAATTCCGTATGATAAATTAAATTCACAACTCCTTGGTTTTGAAAAATCTACTCGAATTATTCCTTCCATAAAAAATCAATACTGGTTTTTTATGAAAAATCAAATGGCTCTTTTTGAAATAGAATATGAAAAACCCAGATTACTTTATCGGCTAATGACAGAAAAATACGGGCTTTCTTTGGTTGATAATTTTGAAAACATTGTTTCGCTCAACGATAGCCTGTCATTGGTTTGCTTAGACAATGGGTTTGCTATTTTGAACCATTTTTTCTTTAAAAAAGTTCAAAATCAAAGATCACAACCTGAAATTCGCCAAATTATATCGACAAATGCCGAAGGTAAAAATTTACTGTTTGATGCCGAGAATATCAATAATATGAAATTTTCAAATCGCTTCAACAATTTGAAAATTTCGTTTTTTGCACCCAAAACTGTTGGAATGCAGGCTCTTTACCAACACAAACTCGAAGGGCTTGAAGACGACTGGAGCGACTGGGCAAAAGCTACAACGCTTGAATATACCCGTTTGCCTGAAGGTAAATATGTTTTTCATGTGCGAGGGGTCGATTCAAAAGGAATGCCTACACAGATTACAAGCATTCATTTTAGTATTCTTCCGCCTTGGTATTCCTCGTCTGTTGCTTGGTTTTTATACGTTTTATCGTTTACAATCAGCATTTTAATAGTTCGAGGTGTTCTGAAAAAACGCTGGCAGCGTCAAAAACAAAAACTAATAGAAATAGAGCAGCAAAAATTGATGCACGAAAAAGAACTTGCCGAGCAACAAATTGTAAAATTGCAAAATGATAACCTACAAGTGGAAATAAACCACAAAAATAGTCAGTTGGCGACTTCTACAATGGCAATTATTGCTAAAAATGAGCTTCTTTCGGAAATTAAATCAGAAATGGAAAACTTTAAAGAAGAGCTTGGCTATCGCTTGCCTAAAAAGTATTACAGTAAAATATTACACTTAATTGACCAAAATATTTCGAGTGAAAATGACTGGAAATCGTTTGAAACCCTTTTTGACCAAGCACATGAGAATTTTTTTAAAAGGCTAAAAACTGCTTATCCTGATTTAACGCCCGGCGATTTAAAACTTTGCGCTTATCTTAGAATGAACCTGACTACCAAAGAGATAGTTCAATTATTGAATATTTCTATTCGTGGAGTAGAAGTGCATCGTTATAGACTTCGCAAGCGATTAAATTTAGATTCGAACCAAAATTTAGTCGAATTTATGATGAATTTTTAAGCACTCGTGTTATTTTATGTTTGGGAAAAACCTTTGCTACTTACTTTTTTTTCAATAATTTGATAAAATAAAACAGATAATTAATTTTGGTTCACAACTTAAAATACGTCCTTTCGCTAGGAAAAAATACGCATTTTTGCATTATACCTAAATTTTATGATGTGTAAATCGACTATTTTCTTTCAAACACTACCTAAAGTTTACATTTATTTATAAAAAAACAAGTGCACGAATTAACACAAATCCAATTTTTATCCCAAAACAAGCGTTTAAAATCATTTTCTTCTCAAAAAAAATACTTCTTTTTTCGTTTTTCTTTGCTCATTTACCATTTTATACTCTCGCTCAATGGATTTTTTTTATATAAAAATAAGGCTTGTAAAGTTCTTAAAATTAATTTGATAGTGCCCAATTTTTAACTTATGTAGTAGTAATATTGAGGTACGTTTTTTATTTTTTTTAACATGTAGTAGTATTGAAGAGCCCCAATATTAACTTAACATTAATTTTAGTTGTATTTTTAACACAAATTAAATATTGAATTAAAATCAATCTTCTTTTATGAAAAAACATATTTTAATTTTAATCAGTTTTCTATTTCTTACACAGTTTTCGTTTTCGCAGCACACTATAAAAGGTATAGTAAGCGATTCTAAAACCAATGAGCCTCTTGTAGGCGCAAGTGTAGTAGTGGAAGGTACTACCAACGGCACTTTGACCGACATTGATGGAAATTACACACTCGATGTACCAAACCAAGATGCTGTTTTGAGCTTTTCTTTTATGGGTTACGAAACGGTTAAGAAACCCATTGCCGGACAAACAACTTTAAATGTTTCGTTAGTTGAAGCAATTACCAACCTCGATGATATTGTGGTAATTGGCTATGGTGTGCAACGCAAAAGCGATATGACAGGTTCGGTTTCGACCATAAAAGCCGAAGATTTGAATCGCATTCCCAATGCTTCGCCAATGCAAGCTTTGCAAGGAAAAGTGGCAGGTTTGCAAATTGTAACTAACTCTGGCGCACCGGGTTCGGGTGTTACTGTACGTGTGCGTGGTGTAGGAACGTTCAATAATTCAAATCCTATTTATGTAGTTGATGGCGTTATTTTGGACAATATCGACTTTCTCAACAGTGCCGACATTCAATCCATTGAAGTGCTCAAAGACGCTTCGGCAACTACTATTTATGGTGCCAGAGGTGCAAATGGAGTTATCATTGTTACTACAAAGCGTGCCAAAAATGGTTCGGGAAAGGTTTTAATCAATTTTTCTGCCGAAAGCAGCATTCAAAAGCTTCAAAATCAGATTGATTTGCTTTCGGGAAAGGAATTTGCAGGTATTGTGAACGAAATAAACCCGGGAACTTACAACAATCTCGATGCTGTTTCAAATGTTGATTGGCAAGATGAGATTTTCACCGATGGTTTTGCTGCTCCTATATTCAATGCACAATTTTCAGCTTCGGCTTCGACCGACAAAGGACAATATTATTTTGGAATAGGTTATTTTAAACAAGAAGGAATTATCGAAAAGTCTAATTATGAGCGTTTGAGTGTTAAATTTAACAATACCTACAATTTATCGGAGCGCATTCGTATAGGAAACAACATTAGTTTAACTCCTTACAAACAGCAAAATACAAACGGAAATGCCGTATTTGTTGCTTACAGAGCTTGGCCTGTTTTAGAACCACTCAATGCCGATGGAACTTACACCGCTTTGCCCGGAACTGGAAACCCTTTGGCTGATATAGAATACACCAATAGTTTTGGAAAAGGACTGCGTGGAACAGGTAATTTTTATGGCGAAATAGATTTAGCCCAAGGTTTGCTTTTCAAAACAAGTTATGGTATGGATTTGGCAATGGGAAAAAGCACCTCGTTTTCACCGGTTTATTTTGTGTCGCCACAACAACAAAACTCCATTAGCCGACTTTACAAAGGCGAATCGACTAACTCATCTTGGATTTGGGAAAATACCTTGAATTATAGCCGTGAGCTGGACAAACACCGTTTTGATGTATTGGCAGGTTACACTATGCAAAGTGTTAATTCTGAAAGCTTTGGAATGACAGGAGAAAACCTTACGCGCGAAACAGAAGATTTTTGGTACATCAATTCCAACAACATCAATCCCAATTCTGTTTACCATGGAGTAGATGCTAATTTGAATTATTCCATGATTTCTTACTTAGGTCGTGTGAATTACAGTTTCAATAGTCGCTATTTATTCACAGCTACTTATCGTATCGATGGCTCGTCTAAATTTACCGAAACCAATCGTTATGCTGGTTTTCCGGCAGTTGCTGTGGGTTGGAACTTACACAACGAAGGTTTTTTGCAATCCACTAAAGCCATTTCGAACCTCAAATTAAAAGCAAGTTGGGGCGGTGTTGGCAATGAAAAAATAGCTTACGACAATCAATTTTCGTTGGTAGGAAACGGAATTAATGCCGTATTTGGAACTGGCGATGTAATTACTCCAGGGCAAACGTATTCGACCACAGGAAACCCCGATTTACGTTGGGAAACCACTTATCAAACCAATATAGGAATTGAATTGGGTTTGTGGGAAAATAAATTTACTGCCGAAATAGATTATTTCAACAAAAAAACAAGCGATATTTTAATTGCGCTTCAATTGCCTGGTTTTGTTGGCAATGGAAGTGGTTCGTCGATAACAAAAAATGCTGCCGAAATTTTAAATACAGGCGTAGAATTTAATTTCCGCTGGAACGATGATATCGGAAAACTTCGCTATTCTGTTGGTTTGTTGGGAAATACCTTACACAACGAAGCACTCAAAGTGCGTGGCACCGGAGCTAGCGATGACTTTTTAATTGGAGGTGGCGGGCTTACTCGCTCCGAAGTAGGAAAGCCAGTTGGTTCGTTTTATGGCTACCAAGTAGATGGAATTTTCCAAAATCAAGCCGATTTAGATGCGTATCCACACCGTGCTGATGCCAATCCGGGCGATTTGCGTTACGTGGACATTAACAATGATAACAAAATAACCGATGCCGACCGTACTTACATTGGTTCGCCCATTCCCGATTTTGTTTATGGTTTGAATATTTCGGCTAGTTATGGTAATTTTAATTTGAATATTGATTTTCAAGGACAATACGGAAATGAAATTTTCAACGTTAAAGAAACCATTCGCCCCGATTTATACAACTTTGAACAACATGTTTGGAATCGCTGGACTGGCGAAGGCACAAGTACTTCAGAACCAAGAGCAACCGCCGGAGGTTACAACTTTTTACCTTCGTCGCATTATGTTCAAGATGGTTCGTTTTTCAGGCTTCGCAATGTTACTTTGGGATACAATTTACCCGAAAACTTAGTGAAAAAACTCAAAGCGCAATCTATTAATGTGTATGCAAGTGGTACAAACGTGTTTACTTTGAAAAAATACACAGGATATTCGCCCGAAATATTAGGTGGTCCAATAGACAACGGTTTGGATTACGGAACTTATCCTACGGCTTCGATTTATTCATTGGGCATTCGCTTTACTTTTTAAGAAAAAACATAAATGAATTTTTATAAAATTAATGACACTATGAAATCATTTTTGAAAATAGTATCCATAAGTTTTCTATTGCTCACTTCGGTAAGCAGTTGCGAAGATTTTTTGAATCGTCCGCCACAAGGAGCTCTTACTCAAAGCAATTTCCCTTCTACTGCCGATGATGCTCTTTTGGCAACCAATGCAGTTTACAATACCTTGCGCCATTCTACTTATAATCAGGGCTTATTTCCTTTGCTCGACATCATGTCAGACGATGCACACAAAGGAAGCAACCCCGACGATGCCGCTTCAAACATTACTCCTTACGATAAATTTCAGCATATTTCTACCGAAGGAACGCTGGCTAACTGGTGGAATACCTTATATTTAGGCGTAAAACGAGCCAATGTAGTTACCGAAAAACTTCCCTCGATAGAAATGGACGCTGACAAAAAAGCTCGCTACATGGCTGAAGCTAAATTTTTGAGAGCTTTATTTTATTTCGATTTGGTAAGAGCTTGGGGCGATGTGCCTTTGTTTACAAGCACTTTGCCCGACTTGGAAATGGGTCGCACGCCGGCAGCTCAGGTTTACACTCAAATAGAAACCGATTTGCTCGATGCCATTGAAGATTTGCCTTTGCAATATACAGGCAATGATTTGGGTAGAGCTACTAAAGGAGCTGCAAGAGCTTTATTAGCAAGAGTTTATTTATTCAAAAAAGATTACCAAAAAGCTGCCGATTATGCTCTTTTGGTTATCAATTCAGAGCTTTATGGTTTAGAACCAAACTTTGAAGATGCCAACAGCATTGCAGGCGAGCACGGAATCGAATCGGTGTTTGAAGTAGGTGCTTATGGCGAAGAAGGTTTGGAAAATGGTGGAAATCAATATGCTAACGTTCAAGGTGTGCGTGGAACACCCAATAGAGGTTGGGGTTTTAATCGTCCTTCGCTCAATTTGATAAACTCCTTTGAAACAGGCGACCCACGCAAAGAGGCAACTGTTATTTTCTTGGGCGAAATACTCGATGGCGTTACGATTTTGGGCGATGGAAAAACGCTAGACCAAACATTTGATGGAAGCGGAAATCTCATAGAAATAGAATGTTACAACCAAAAAGTATGGACTCCAGGGCAAACCGTTCCTCCGTCTTTTGGACACAACCGCCGATTAATTCGCTATGCCGATGTACTTTTGATGGCTGCCGAAGCTTTAAACGAAATTAATCAACCTGCTTTGGCTCTCGATTATTTGGAAGACGTAAGAGCTAGAGCTAGAAATGCAAATGCTAGCATTTTACCCAAAATTACAACCACCGACAAGGCTTTGCTTCGTGCTGCAATATTGAACGAACGCCGACACGAATTGGCATTGGAAGGTTTCCGTTTTTGGGATTTGTTAAGAACAGGAAAGGCAGTTGAAGTACTTGGGACTTTAGGCTTTACTCAAGGAAAACACGAATTGTTTCCTATTCCGCAAGTGGAACTTGACTTAACTGGAAACAAATGGGCACAAAACCCAGGTTGGGAATAATTTTTAATTACAAACTATTGATACGATGACTTAAAGTCATCGTATCAATAAAATTAACGATACAACAATTCAAGATAAAACCATTTTTAATAATTATTAATTTTAAAACTAAAAACATGAAAAGAGTATTAAATTCTATCGTTTGGCTGTTCTTATTTTCAGCCATGATAAGTGTTGTAAGTTGCGATAAAGAAGAGGAAATTGCATTCGCCTTGTCTTCTCTTAAATCGGGTACTATTGATTTGAACGGTGCAACGGCTGCAACGGGTGTGCCTACTGATGCTGTAATTACAGCTACTTTCTCAAAAAACTTAGATGTAACTGGATTAACTGTAACCTTAAAACAAGGCTACGACAATGCAATGCTTGATGTGGAAATTGATGTAGTTGGAAGCACTGTAACACTTACTCCAGACCCTATGGCTAGCGGAACTTCTTATACTTTAAGTGTATCGGGCGTAAAATCAGTTGATGGTGAAACCTTACCTGCTTTAGAGCGTTCTTTTACTACCGCTGGTTCGTTTGTGCCTACCGGATTGTTTGCTTATTGGCCCTTCGATGGCAACCCTAACGATGCCGTTGGTACTTTTGACCCAACTTCAAATCAAATAGTATCAATCACTTACGGAGCAGACCGCAAAGGTGGAGCAGGCGGTGCAGCTGTTTTCAATGGCGACAACAGTATTATCGAAATTTCAAACGGTAGCCAATTGATTAACAGCACGCATTTTACAATAAGTTTTTGGGTAAAAACTGACCCAACTCACGATGCCGGACACTTTGTATTTGGCTTGGGTGCATATTATGGTATTCAGTATGAAATTTACGGTGGCTACGATGGCAGCAAATTTGCTATTCAGTACGATACCCAAGATGCGCTCGGTGCAGATAAAAATGTAGCTGAAGATATGTGGTTTGCACATTCAGCAACCGACAATACAAACGGTGGCTGGCAAGGTTGCACGTATGCAAAAAGTTTAACTGCCGAACAATTGATTGCAAAATTAAAAAATAATTGGTTGCACATTGTTTATACTTACAATGGAACGTCAAAAGAAGGAACGCTTTATTACGATGGTGTAAAAATGAAAAGCTTCGATTTCGATTTGTGGCCTGAAGGCGACGACAAAACAAAAGTAACAGGTATAGAATACGCTGGTGCTGAACCTGATGTAAAAAATGAGTTAGCTTTTGGATTTATTCAATCGCGTGGCGGTACTATGTGGGACGCTGAAGGTTGGGGCGGTTACGATTTTGCAGGAGCTAATCACTTTAAAGGTTCTTTGGACGAATTCCGTATTTTCCACAAAGCTCTTAGCGCACAAGAAGTTACTTTGCTTTACAACTCCGAAAAACAATAGTTAATTTTAATGTTTAACGATTAACGATTAATGTTTAAGTGGGTGTACGTTTCATTTAAAATTTGCTAAGTGCTTATCTGTTAATAAATAACACAAAAGCATGCTCAAGTATAAAAAAGGACTATTCCTTAATTAAAAATTAATCAATCATTAATCGTTAAACATTAAAATGATGTTTTGCTAAATTGTTCTCTACATTAAAAAGAGATTTGAAAGATAGCAAAACTCATTTTAACTATAAGCAATTAATGCTTTAACTAATTGATACGATGACTTTGAGTCATCGTATCAATAATAAACTTAAAAAAAACGTATGAAAAATTTGCACATTCTATTTCTGCTTATACCCGTATTGGTTTTAGCAGCTTGTGAAAAAAATTCACAAGAAGTAGTTAATTTTCAAGTATTGAGCATTAAAGCTGGCGATATAAAGCTCGATGCAGTAAATCAAGCAAATAACATAAATATTGCTGCAAATGCAGTGTTTACAATACGTTTTACGGCACTGCTCAACACGAGCACTGTGGCATCAAATATCAAACTCAATTCTCCAACAGCCAGCGTAGAATGTACCATTGAAATACAAGACGATTTACGAACCGTAGTCATTACTCCAAAACAAGAATTAGCCAAAAACACAGAATATACTTTCTCTTTTGAAAGTGGTTTAGAAGGAACTGAAGGTGAAACGTTCCAAAATTTTCAGGTAAAATTCAAAACCTTACAAGGAAATATCTCTATTCAAAATTATGAAATAAACGATGCTTCGTACATAAACACTGCAAAACCTCAAAATGTAGAACTAAATCCCATTCTTAAACTAAACTTCTCTGCTCCTTTAAATATAGAAACAATTAATAACCAAACGGTTAAATTAATTAATTCTTTTGGGCAAATTATTCCACTCACTTATTCGTTTTCAAACGAAAATAAAACCTTAATTATACAAGTAAATCAAGCACTTACTCATTTATCGAAACACTATTTGTCCATTTATTCCGACATAAAAGGAGCACAAGGCGAAGGTTTTTCAACTACAAACATACAATTTTATACAAAAGCAGACTTAACACCCAAATTTCCAGTTATTTCCGATGATGCTTTACTAACCAAAGTACAACAATATACTTTCAAATATTTCTACGATTTTGCTCATTCGGCAAGCGGAATGATACGCGAACGAAACTCATCGGGCGATTTGGTAACCATTGGTGGCAGCGGTTTTGGTTTGATGGCACTCATTGTTGGCATCGAGCGCAATTTCATCACCAGAGAGCAAGGCATAGCGCGATTTGCAAAAATAATAGGGTATTTAGAAACTGCCGACCGTTTTCATGGTGCTTGGGGACATTGGTACAATGGAAATACTGGCAAACTTATTCCTTTCAGCTCCAACGACAATGGAGGCGATTTGGTAGAAACTTCGTTCATGGCACAAGGTTTAATGACCGTAAGGCAATATTTGAACAGAAGCAACACTGCTGAAAATGAACTTTATACAAAAATAGACAACTTACTCAAAACCATAGAATGGAGCTGGTACAACCACGACAACCAAAATATGCTCTCGTGGCACTGGTCGCCAACGGCTGGTTGGGCTATGAATATGCACATCAGAGGCTACAATGAAGCCCTAATTGCGTATGTAATGGCTGCAAGTTCAACAACTTATGGCATCGAGCCCATTGTATATCAAACAGGTTGGGCGGGAACGTCGTATTTTGTAAACGGAAAAACTTTTTATGGAATAAAACTGCCTTTAGGTTTTGATTATGGCGGTCCGTTGTTTTTTGCACACTATTCGTTTTTAGGGCTCGACCCTCGCAAGCTTACCGATTCGCGTGCAAATTATTGGGAACAGAATAGAAATCACACACTTATAAACAGAGAATATTGCATACAAAACCCAAAAAAGTTTGTGGCTTATAGCCAAGACTGTTGGGGATTAACAGCTTCCGACGACAATACAGGTTATGGCGTACACGAACCCACGCGCGATATTGGTGTTATTTCGCCTACCGCGGCTTTGTCTTCTTTTCCTTATACGCCCGATGAGTCGTTAAAAGTAATAAAGTATTTGTACTATGTGCTGGGCGATAGAGCTTGGGGCGAATATGGCTTTTACGATGCCTTTAACGTTACCGAAGCATGGTGGGGTAAATCTTATTTGGCAATAGACCAAGGACCAATAATTGTTATGATAGAAAATCAACGTACCGGTTTACTTTGGGATTTATTCATGTCTGCCGATGAAGTCAAAAACGGACTCACAAAACTAGGCTTTTCTTATAATTAACAATTAACAATTAAGTAAGTCTCTTTAATTAGCTTATACTTTAGCTTTGTGTTCTTTGTGATTTTTCTTTGTGGTCTTTGTGGTTCTAATTATTTGATTAACCACAAAGTACACGAAGAAGAACACTAAGAACACAAAGAAAAAATAAAGATTTTAATATAAACTAATTTCAATCATTTACATAACAATTAACAATTAAATAGTACATTTATATATTTTTATAATTTTCTATCAAAAGAAATCTATGAGAAAGAATATTAACTACTTTTTTCTAGTGTTTTACGTATTTAGTATAAGCTGCAATGCGAGTACACAAACAGTAGAAGATAAAATTTTGGTAAATAACTCAGATTCACTTACCAACGATTCGCTATTAACGTTGGTACAATACCAAACCTTTTTGTATTTTTGGGAAGGTGCCGAACCCGTTTCGGGCATGGCACCCGAACGAATTCATGTGGATAATAATTACCCCGAAAATGACAAAACAGTAGTAACAACAGGCGGTACAGGCTTTGGAGTGATGGCAATTTTGGTAGGAATAGAACGAAAATTTATCACACGACAAGAAGGTTTTGAACGCCTAAGGCATATTGTTGATTATTTGTCGAAAGCCGAGCGTTTTCATGGTGTTTGGTCGCATTGGATATATGGAGAAACCGGAAAAGTAAAACCTTTTTCGCCCAAAGACAACGGTGCCGATGGTGTGGAATCGGCTTACTTAATGCAAGGTTTACTTACTGTACGCCAATATTTTAAAGATGGAAATGAAAACGAACAGAAATTAGCACAAAGCATTGATAAACTTTGGCACGAAATGGAATGGAGCTGGTTTACACAAGGCGGAAAAAATATTTTGTACTGGCATTGGTCGCCTACTTTTGGTTGGGGAATGAATTTCCCTATTGAAGGTTACAACGAATGCCTGATTTATTATGTATTAGCTGCCTCATCGCCTACTTATCCCATAAGCGCGGAAGCTTACCACAAAGGCTGGGCACGAAATGGCAAAATTGTTTCAAATACAACGGCTTACGAGTTACCTCTAAACCTAAAACACAACGGTGCTCCTCAATATGGTGGACCTTTGTTTTGGTCGCATTATTCATATTTAGGGCTCGACCCCAGAAACTTAAAAGATAAATATGCTGATTATTGGCAACATAATGTTAATCATACGCTTATAAATTACAACTGGTGTGTAGAAAATCCGTTGAAATATAAAGGATACAGCAAAGATTGTTGGGGATTAACTGCCTCATATTCACCTATTGGGTATGCTGCGCATGCACCCGGAAAAGAAAATGATTTGGGTGTAATATCGCCAACAGCTGCGTTGTCGTCTTTTCCTTATACTCCTAAGGAATCGATGCAAGCTTTGACGTATTTTTATTACAAAAAAAGGGATAAACTTTGGGGCAAATATGGGTTTTATGATGCCTTCTCTGAAAAAGAAAATTGGTATCCTCAACATTATCTGGCAATAGACCAAGGTCCTATCGTAGTAATGATTGAAAATTATAGAACCGGATTACTCTGGAATTTATTCATGTCAGCTCCCGAAATTCAAGTAGGTCTGGCAAAATTAGGTTTTGAAACAAACACTAAATAACGGTTTATATATTGATACGATGACTTAAAGTCATCGTATCAATAATGCTGTACTGCCGTTTTTTTTTAATAATTAATATTTCATATTTAATAAAAATATATAATAAATTAGAAAATGAAAAAAATAGTTATCTATAGTTTTGCTGCTATTTTACTTATTTTTATATCGTGTAAAAATATGAACACAAAGCAAGCCGATAATTTAGACCAAAAGGTGGATTCAGTTTTAAAATTGATGACTTTGGAAGAGAAAATAGGACAGCTTTCTCTTTTTACCAGCGATATGGATCAAACCGGAGCTTTTATTCGCAAAGAATACATTCAAGATATAAAAGATGGCAAAGTTGGGTCTATTTTTAATGCTTATGGTGCTACTTATACCCGAAAACTGCATGGGCATCGAACTATTTTTCCGGTGCCATTGGCTGAGGCTGCAAGTTGGGACTTGCAAGCGATACAGCTTTCGGCTCGAATAGCTGCAACCGAAGCCGCTGCCGAAGGTTTGCACTGGACTTTTGCGCCTATGTGCGACATATCTCGCGACCCACGTTGGGGGCGTGTAGTGGAAGGTGCTGGCGAAGACCCATTTTTGGGCTCGCTCATTGCCGAGGCACGTGTTAAAGGATTTCAAGGCAATGACTTGTCGGCAACAAATACCGTGGCGGCTTGCGTAAAACATTTTGCTGCTTACGGAGCTGTTTTGGCTGGGCGAGACTACAATAGTGTAGATATGTCGGAGAGAATGCTTCGCGAAGTTTATCTTCCGCCTTACAAGGCGGCTCTTGATGCGGGAGCGGTTACGGTGATGAGTTCGTTCAATGATTTGAACGGCATTCCGGCTACTGCCAATAAATATTTGATGACCGATATTTTGCGCAACGAATGGAATTTCAAGGGGTTTGTAGTTACCGATTATACTTCTATCATGGAATTGATGTTTCATGGTGTGGCTCAAGATACTGCGCAAGCTTCGGAACTATCAATAAATGCGGGCATTGATATGGATATGCAATCTGGCTTTTACAACAAAACCCTAGAAAAATTAGTGAAAGAAGGTAAGGTTGCCGAAAGTCTTATTGATGAATCGGTTAGACGTATTTTGAAAGTGAAGTTTCAATTAGGTTTGTTTGATGACCCTTACCGCTATTGCAACGAAAAGCTTGAAGCAGAAACTATTATGAAACCAGAGTTTTTAGAAGCTGCACAAGAAGTTGCTCGAAAGTCGATTGTTTTGCTTAAAAATGCAAATAGTGTTCTTCCTATAAGTAAAGAGGTAAAAAATATAGCTGTAATAGGTCCTTTGGCAAACAACCAACGCGACATGATTGGTAGCTGGTCGGCTGCCGGAAATTGGACTAAATCAATTAGTTTGTTGGAAGGAATTAAAAACAAACTTCTGCAAGCCAACATTTTATATGCCAAAGGTTGTAATATAGCCGACGATTCTACTCAATTCATAGCCGAAGCGGTTCGTTTAGCTCAAAAATCGGACGTAGTAATACTTGCTTTGGGCGAAGCGGCTTATATGAGTGGCGAAGCGGCAAGCCGTTCGAGTTTAGATTTGCCTGGTGTGCAATTACAATTGGCACAAGAAATTCAAAAAACAGGTAAACCTGTAGTTTTGGTGTTAATGAATGGCAGACCACTGACTATTAATTGGTTTGAAGACAATGTGCCAGCTATTTTAGAAACTTGGTTTTTGGGTACTCAAGCCGGAAATGCCATTGCCGATGTACTTTTTGGCGACTACAACCCTTCCGGCAAATTGCCCATTACTTTCCCTCGTGCTGTGGGGCAAATACCTATTTATTATAGTATGAAAAACACAGGTCGTCCATTGAACCCTAATGATAAATATACGTCTAAGTATTTGGATATTAGCAATGAGCCGCTTTATCCTTTTGGCTTTGGATTAAGCTACACTACCTTTGAGTATGGCGAACCGGTTTTGAATAAAAAAGAAATAACTGAAAATGAAACCTTAACCGTTTCGATAGAAATTAAAAATACAGGTAACTATAAAGGTGAAGAAGTGGTACAATTGTACTTAAAAGATTGTGTAGCTTCGGTAGCAAGACCCATAAAAGAGCTTAAAGCATTTCAAAAAATTGTACTCAATGCTGGCGAGTCTAAAAAGGTTGTATTTGAAATTTCTACCAAAGAACTTTCGTTCTATCGTGCCGATATGTCGTTTGGTGTTGAAAAAGGAAAGTTTACAATTATGATTGGTAGCAACTCGCGCGATACTAAAAACATAGACTTTATGCTTAATTAAGCAATTGCAAAGTGTAAGAATTACTGATACGATGACTCCCAAGTCATCTTATCAGTTTTCCGTTTATGCTAATTTATTGTTAGGTTTATAATTCTGAAATTTATGTCTTAAACTGTTTCGTAAAACATTTTCTATTGTTTGTATTTGGTCTTTATAGACTCATTTTTACAATTTTTGTTTGTTTTCAATTTGTTTTCAATTGCAGTAAGAACATATTTTAATTTCAACTTCATTAATACATTTAAAAGAGGACATTCATTGTCCATCATCCCAAACATTATTTGGTTCACGAATTTCTTTATTGCTTCATTTTCGGTATCTGCTTTCACAATTTATGAAGAATGTTCCATTTCTTCATAAAACTTGCTAATGTATTGGTTTTTAAATATTTTTATAACTAATGTTTTTTGTTTCACAAAGTTACTCAAAGTTGATGCACAAAGTTTCACTAAGTTTTGTTATAAAATCAATCGTTTAATACCGTCTTTTAATGATTTCTTATAAAAATTTAATAGCAATCCTAATCTACAATTTGCAAAACGCATATATGTTAAACACTGAGCTACATGCTCGATTGTAAAATCTTCTACAACTTTCAATTCAATAACTACTTTTTTATTTATCAGAATATCAATCCTATATCCACAATCCATTTTAATTGTTTCATAAATCACAGGCATCGCAACTTCTTGCTCAACAGACAAACCATGCTTTTTAAGTTCGTAAGCTAAACATTCGCGATAAACTTTTTCAAGTAAACCAGAGCCTAGTTTTGTGTGTACTTTAAAAGCACAATCTAAAACTATTTTGCTTATTTCATTTTCATTCATAACATTGTGAAACTTTGTGCATATACTTTGTGAAACTTTGTGCTCCTTATTTATTTCTCGGTATTGTTTTTTTTCTGAACATATTCAATTAAAAAAAGCTTTTGCCAAAAGTAACAAACAAACAACAAAAACCAACAAAAACCAAAGAAAATTTTGTGAAAAACTAAATTCAATCTATTTCAATCTCTA
>JFJP01037883.1_pt1 | contig 21573 bp, 18 predicted proteins | sample 431651 | NCBI WGS metagenome assembly JFJP01 (sample SAMN02602958, study PRJNA72255) | Microbial mat metagenome, whole genome shotgun sequencing project. | biome: fresh water; feature: sink hole; material: water; isolation source: purple microbial (photo- and chemosynthetic) mats found in...
TTAAAAACGATTTCCCATTTAGTAAAAAAGGAAATTGCTATGACTAACAATTTCCTTTTCTTTAGTTGCGGAGGCTCGACTCGAACGAACGACCTTTGGGTTATGAGCCCAACGAGCTACCACTGCTCCACTCCGCGATTTGTGACGACAAAAGTAGTGCTTTTTATCTGAACAACCAAATCTATTTGATTTTTTTTATTTATTATTTACAGATTGGACTTCTGTTTATTAAAATTTTATGTTTATAATAAAAAATAATTTGCTATCTTTGCACCTCGTTTGAAAAAATTTGAAATATTAAATGTTTTATTAAAATAATAAATTTTCCATGCAAAACAAAGGACTTATCAAGATTTTCGCAGTAGCACTCACTTTGGTGTGTTTGTTTTACCTGTCCTTTACTGTTGTGACCAGTACTTATAATAAAAAGGCCAAAGTATTCGCAGCAGGAGACAAAATGAAAGAGTATCAATATCTAGACTCTGTAGCAAGCGAAAAAGTATGGTTGGGTTACACGCTGAAAGAATGTCGTGAAAAAGAAATCAACCTTGGCCTCGACTTGAAAGGTGGTATGAATGTTACTCTCGAGGTTTCAGTTATTGACATTATCCGCTCTTTAGCTGATTACAATGCCGACCCGAAATTTAACGAGTCATTAAAATTAGCCACTGAACGACAGAAAACAAACAGTCAGGTACAGTATCTCGATTTATTTGTACAAGCTTATAAGGAGTTGAATCCCGGAGCTAAACTTGCACCTATTTTCAGTACTTTTGATCTAAAAGACAGAATATCTTTATCGACTAATGATGATGAAGTTATCAAAGTACTGAAAGAAGAAATTGCAGGTGCAATTAGTAATTCATTCAATGTATTACGTACACGTATCGACCGTTTTGGAGTTGTTCAGCCCAATATTCAACAGTTAGGAAACGGGAGAATTCTTATTGAACTTCCGGGTATCAAAGAACCTGAACGTGTTCGTAAACTTTTGCAGGGGTCAGCTAATCTTGAATTTTGGGAAACTTATGAACTCAGCGAGATTATAAATAATTTAACTGAAGCAAACCGTATTATAGCTTCAATGCAATCTGAAGGTGCTGAATCAGGAAAGGTTGATTCAATGAAAACAGTTGCTGTAATTGATACCACAGAAACAATCAAAACGGGGACTGAAATTGATAGTTTGAAAGCTGCTTTAAAAAAGAAAACTGAAGTTGCGGGCGATTCATTGAAAATGCTGGAGAAAAACCGCAAAGAGAATCCTCTGTTTGCAATACTTCAAATTAGTGCTCAAGGTGGTCAGGTAAGTCCCGGACCGGTTGTAGGAATGGCATTGAGCAAAGATACCGCCAAGATAAATACTTATTTAAACTCTAAGCAGGTTAAAGAAGCATTACCGCGCGATTTAGGTTTACGCTGGACTGTAAAAGCAATGGATGAAAAAGGCGAAATCTTCCAGTTGATTGCCATTAAAGTTACCAACCGTGATGGTCGGGCTCCTCTTTCAGGTGATGTAATTACCGATGCGCGTGACGATTTTAGTCCTACATCAGCTTATGCAAATGTATCGATGAGTATGAATGCTGAAGGTTCTAAAACCTGGGCACGTATGACCAAAGACAATATTGGTAAATGTATTGCCATAGCATTGGATGGTTATATTTACTCTTTCCCACGCGTTAATACAGAAATTACCGGGGGTAATTCACAAATTACAGGTAACTTCACAGTGGAGGAAGCAAAAGATTTAGCAAACACCCTTAAATCAGGTAAAATGCCCGCTCCTGCACGTATTGTTCAGGAAGACATTGTTGGTCCTTCACTGGGTCAGGAATCAATTAATAATGGATTAATTTCTTTTATTATTGCATTTATACTTGTACTATTATACATGGTGCTTTATTACGGAAAAATTCCCGGTTTGATTGCAGACGTTGCACTCTTTGCCAACGTATTCTTCCTGATTGGTATTTTGGCTTCGTTCGGATCTGTATTAACATTACCTGGTATAGCGGGTATAGTGCTTACCATGGGTATGGCAGTGGATGCCAACGTACTTATATATGAGCGCATAAGGGAAGAAATGCGAAATGGTAAAAACATGCGCTCCGCTATTAAAGAAGGATTCAAACATGCATTAACAGCGATTATCGACTCTAACGTTACTACACTTTTAACTGGTATTATATTGGTGATTTTCGGACAGGGACCAATCAAGGGTTTCGGTATAACATTAAGTTTCGGTATTGTAACAACATTTATCACCGCTGTGTTTCTTACACGTTATATGGTCGAAACTTATGCTGCCCGTGAAAATGCAAAAGAATTACCATTCCACACCAAAATTTCACAGAATTTTCTTCAAAATACGAAAATTGACTTTATGAAGATCCGAAAATACATGTATACGCTTTCGGGTGTTTTAATGCTTATAAGTTTTATTTCATTCGGAGTACGTGGATTCAGTCTCGGAATTGATTTTACCGGAGGACGAAACTACGTTGTAGCCTTTGATCAACCAATAACAACTGCAAATGTAAAATCATTACTGAAGAATACTTTTGATGGTGATATGCCACTTGTAATTACAATTGGTAACGACAAACAGGTTCGGATTTCAACAAAGTACAAAATCAACGAGAATGGAACTAATATTGATAATGAAATTGAATCAAAACTGTATACAAGCCTCAAGCCATTATTGAGAAAAGACCTTACTGAAACACAATTTGTTTCTGAAAACATCAAAAGTTCTTCGAAAGTAGGTCCTACGGTAGCTGATGACATTAAGAATTCTGCAATTTGGGCTGTATTGTTTGCAATCATCGGGATTGGGTTATATATATTTATTCGTTTCCGCGAATGGGGTTATACACTGGGAGCTGTAGTTTCTCTTGCTCACGATGCTGTAATTACGTTGGGTGCCTTCTCATTATTATGGGGTATTATGCCTTTCTCAATGGAAATTGACCAGTCGTTTATCGCTGCAATATTAACAGTACTTGGTTATTCTATCAACGATACTGTAATTAACTACGACCGTATCCGTGAAAACGTTCACCTTTATCCGAAACGTGACAGGGTTACAATAATCAATAACTCAGTAAATCAGATGTTGGGACGAACCTTTAGTACAACTTTTACAACTGTTCTTACGTTATTGGCAATGTTTATTTTGGGCGGTGAGTCCATCCGTGGATTCATATTTGCCATGTTATTTGGTATCCTTTTTGGTACTTATTCTTCAGTATTTATTGCTTCGCCAATAACAATGGAAATAGATAAATTAATTAGAGGAAGAAAAGAAAAGAAAGAAGCACAAGCAGGAAAATTGAAAAAGTAATTAGTTCAAATACTTTTTATATAAGCTCGAAAAGCCTTACTGAGTTTAAATCAGTAAGGCTTTTTTAAAACTCTCGAAATGAAAAATATAAAATCTCATAATAATGAATTTACACTTCGATTCCGCCGCTGGAGCCGGGCTAATTATGCTGTATTTGTAAGTTTGGGAGTTTGTGTTACTATTGGGTTTTTATCAAATTCGATGGCTGAGAAATCAGTTTCAAAAACTATTAAAATTAGTGCTGAATTTATTGAATCGAATTCATCAACCGAAAGTGATCAGCAAGATTTTTCACCTGAATTTGTTTTGTTAACTGAACAAATACAAGCAGTTTTGAAGAGTGAAAACACTTCTGATTGCACTAGAGCTAATTTTATTATATATTTCACCTGAACGGTTGAAAAGTTTTTTTAAACTTTTCAACCGTTTTTTATTAAATTATTATGAATAAAAAATTATTTATCAGTTCAATAATTGTATTGATTGTTGTTCAATTTTCTTTTAGTCAAATTCAATCTGATACAGTAAAAATCAGTTTGACAGGTATTGATGTAATAGCATCACGAAACAAGTTTTTTTCTGAAATGGGACGAATAGTTACTGTTGTCAATAAGAAAGAAATACAAAAATTATCTGTAAATAGTATAGATGAACTATTGGAAAGTATTGCGGGTATTGATATCCGCAACAGGGGAGTAAACGGAACACAGGCAGATATAAGCATCCGCGGAGGTTCGTTTGATCAGGTTTTAGTGCTATTGAATGGTGTGAATATAACTGACCCTCAAACCGGCCATTATAATTTAGATATCCCCATTGAACTGGCCGATGTAACACGTATCGAAGTCTTGCAGGGGTCTTCTGCCCGAATATACGGACCAAATGCTTTCAGCGGAGCAATCAATATTGTAACTGACCGAAACATTAAACAAGAACTAACAGGCCAGTTTACAGGTGGAACATACAATACCTTTAGCCAGGCAGTTACAGCCGGAATTGGCAATGGAAGAATACAAACCTTGATGTCACTATCGCACAAAAACAGTGATGGTTATCGCCAGAATACGGATTTCAACATGTATAATGCATTTTCTCAAACAGTTCTGAATACATCAAAGTACGGAAAATTTGACTTGCAATTGGCTTATCAACAAAAGGGTTACGGTGCCAATGGATTTTATTCATTGGCTTATCCGGATCAGTTTGACTTTACCCGAACTCTGTTTTCATCATTGAACTGGATGTTCTCAAAGGGAGCGTTTGCTTACACTATTCAGGCTTACCATCGCCAACATCACGACCGTTTCGAACTTTTTCGCGATTTCAAAAATGCAGCCTCATGGTACACGGGTCATAATTATCACCTTACAAACGTAACCGGAGCAAAAGCAACTCTCAGCACTTCTACAAGCATTGGTAAATTTACTTTTGGAATTGATGAACGTAATGAACACATTTTCAGCACAGTGCTTGGTAAACCAATGCCAGTTAAGGTAGAAGTTCCATTCGAGAAAAATATATCATTTACAAAATCAGATAATCGCCTGATTTCAACTGCGTTTATCGATTATTCTAAAAATTTAAACAATTGGTATTTTTCAGCCGGAGCGGCTATTACTTATAGCTCTGATTTTAAAATGAACACAGTTGGTGGATTTGATTTGGGTTACGCTGTTTCGCCCGATATGCGGCTTTTTATAGCAGCGAACTCGGCAGTGAGACTGCCTACATTTACTGATTTATATTATAAAAGTGCCATCCAAATGGCAAACCCAAATCTTAAGCCAGAACACTCGAAAACATTTGAAATTGGAGGAAAGTACAATAAAAGAAACTTAAAGCTTAGTTTAGCCGGCTTTTATCGAATGGGCAACGATATTATTGACTGGATAAAATATCCTGATTCCACCAAATGGATAAGCCAAAATCTTACACAGGTAAATGCAAAAGGTGTTGAAGTAAATGCTGAATATACATTCAAAAATTCTTTTATTGAAAAAATGCAGAGTTCATATTCGTACTTAAGTCTTGATAAATCAGCAACCGGTTTCGACTCGAAATATGCACTTGATTACTTGAAACATAAAGTGGATTTGTCAATTCAACATAAAATTTTCAGTCATTTAAAAGCAAACTGGAATGCATCTTTCAACGACCGTTCAGGAAGTTATTCCTTGTCTTCTTCAACCCCGTTGCAAAATTTTAAATCCTATTTCTTAGTTGATACACGATTACTCTGGTCAATAAAAAAATACGATATATTTGTCGATATTAAGAATATATTTAATGCAGATTATGTTGATTTTGGAGGATTAACACAGCCCGGAATAAATTTTACAGCAGGTTTACGTTTTAAATTTGACTGAAATTAAATTAGTAAAAAAAAATGATAAATATGGTTTGAGCCTAATGAGCACAAGATTTTAATCTAATCACAAACATTTTTAATTACAAAAAACACATTCTTAGCGAACTTTTTTAAAGAAAGTATGTTATGTTAGAAGTAACAATTAATCACACAAAAAACAACAACAAATTATCTTTTTTATTTCACAATTAATTCAAAAATAAATTCGAAATTTCAGATAACTAATAACTAATAAAAAAAACAAAAATGAAAACAATTAAAAAATTAAGTTTAGTATTTGCTTTAGCATTAATTTTTACAAGTTGCGATGCAATTAAAGAATTGGCAGACATAAAATTGAAGAATCAAAAAATTTCAAAGGATGTAGAAATAACTGTTAATGCACCTCAATTGTCAAATGGTGCAGGTATCATAGCAGCTGCTACTCCATTTACCAAAACTTCAACAGTAAAAATTAGTGAATCAGAAGAACTTGAAGAGTATTTATCGAAAATTAAAGAAATTACTCTTAACAAGATCACTTGTAAAGTTCATGGAGTTCAGTCAGGAGATGTACAGTCACTCAAACTCACTGTAAGCCCATTGAACATAGTTAAAACTATCAACCCGGTTGTAATTGATCAGGAAATAGAAGTTCCCTTCACCGACAGTGAATTTAAAACCGTCGCTAAACAACTTTTGGATTTAAATGAATTAGAATTTAAGTTAGAAGGTGTTGTTAATAAAACACCTATTACTTTTTATATTTTAGTAACTGTAGATGCCGATTTTGTAGTTAATCCACTAGATTGATGAGTAAAAATTCTTAAATCAAAAAACCTCAAAAAGTCTCTGGTGATTTTTTGAGGTTTTTTTTTACATTGGATCTACATCTACACTAATTTTTACAGATTTAAAATTATGATCTGCAAGAATTAGATTATTAATTTGTTGCAAGAAGTCTTTTGCTTTAGCAGGCGATGCATCGTATTCTATTTTCAACAAGATTTGCTTTAAAAATAAATTCTGAATGCGTGACACAGGAGGGTCGATTGGTCCAAGTACACGTGTGCCAAAAACTGCACGCAATTGGTTTCCGAGAGCAAATGCTGCCTTTTTTACTATCTGAACATCTTTATGTCTAATTGTTATTTGTATAAGTCTGTAAAACGGCGGATATTTAAACTGCCGGCGTTCCTCAATCTCATTTTTATACATGGCTACATAGTCGTTTCGGATTACTTGTCCTATTATTGAATGCCCGGGAGATGAGGTTTGCAATATAACTAATCCGCGTTTATTTTTCCTTCCGGCTCTACCACTCACTTGTGCCATAAGTTGATATGCTCGTTCATGTGCCCTGAAGTCAGGAAAATTCAACATATTATCCGCATTTAGTATTCCTACTAAACTAACATCGTCAAAATCCAACCCTTTGGTAACCATTTGAGTTCCGATAAGAATATCTACCTTATGTTGTTCGAAATCTGAAATCAATTTATCGTATGATTTTTTTGATCGTGTAGTATCTAAATCCATGCGACTTACGCGAACTTCGGGAAAAATTTGATGTATTTCATCTTCAATTTTCTCAGTACCGAATCCTTTGGTGTTCAGATTTGGTGTTTTGCAAACCGGACAAATGGTAGGAATAGATTCAGTATATCCACAATAATGACAAGTGATTGTATTGAAAACTTTGTGAACCGTCAGACTTACATCACAATTTTTACATTTGGGAACATAAGCACAACCTTTGCATTCGATATAGGGTGCATAGCCGCGTCGGTTTTGAAATAATATTATTTGCTCGTTGTTATTAAGTGCTTTTGTAATTTTTTCGAGTAAAACATCCGAAAAATGACCTTGCATACATTTTTTGTGGTAAGCTTCTTTGATATCTACAATCACTGTTTCGGGCAATTGAAGTTCCTCGTGACGCTGATGTAATTCAACCAATCCATATTTGCCAGTTATGGCATTATAATAGCTTTCGATGGAAGGAGTTGCAGTACCGAGCAATGTTTTTGCGCCATGCATTGATGCCAACACGATAGCCGCGTTTCGGGCATGATAACGCGGAGCAGGATCGTATTGTTTATAACTCGATTCATGTTCTTCGTCTACAATAACAAGTCCTAGCTGTCTGTAAGGAAGAAAAATCGATGAACGAACGCCAATAATCACATCATAACTTTTATCGTTCAATACATTATTCCAAATTTCAACCCGTTCGGCATCTGAAAATTTTGAATGATACACACCAAGTCGTTTTCCGAAAATTCGTTTCAATCGGGTAGTAAGCTGAGTAGTTAATGCTATTTCGGGAACTAAATACAACACTTGCTTTCCTTCCGCCAACACTTTATTAATCAGATGTATGTATATTTCAGTTTTGCCACTCGATGTAACTCCATGGAGTAGAACAACTGATTTTTCTATCAATTGTTTTTCAATTTCAAGCAAGGCTTTATCCTGGAAAGCGTTCAGTGAATAAACTGTATGGGTTTCTGTGTCCGACAGATCTAACCTTCCAATTTCTTTTTTATAAGTAATAAGTACACCCCGCTCCACTAATCCGTTGAGAATCGCCGGAGATGCATCTGCTTTTTCAAGCAATTCTTTTCGCGTAATTTCTTTCTGTTTTGAAGGTATTAAACATTTTGATAAATCAATATACATCATCAACAAATCAAGTTGCTTACGGGCACGACTGAGTTCTTCAAAAATTTTACGTAAATTGTCGTCGTTTTTTGCCTGTTCACTCAGCCTGATAAAAGTGTCAGTTTTGGCATGAAACTTTTCTGTTAGTTCTTCGCTAACTTCTATTGCACCTTTTTCGAGGAGTATTTTTAATGTAGGTAAAACATTTTGTATTTCTGAAGATTTATTTAGTTCAGCTACATTTACAGGTTTGCCGTCCGAAAGTGCATCCAGAATTCGTTGTTCCTTGTCGCTTAGGATGGTGATGGCTTCAAAATCAGGATTAATGCAAATTTGCATTTCGCTTTCGAGTTTTAATCCGGAAGGTATTGCAGCTTGGTAAACTTCTCCCGGATAAGCTAGATAATATGAACCAATCCAGTCCCAGAATTTCAGTTGTGGGTATCGAAGTACAGGTTGATTGTCAAGCAGACAAATAATTTCCTTCATTTCGTACAGTAATTCAGGTTTGAGTGTATGAATTAACGAAACAATGGCTGTGTACATTTTCTTTTTGCCAAATGGCACTACTACTCGCATACCAATACGCACAGCATTTGCCCACTCATCCGGCACCGAATAAGTGAAATTGCCGCCCAGAGGCAATGGTACAATAACGTCAATGTATTTCATAAACCCTTACCCCTAACGGAGGCTGTTTTTTTTATTACAAAGGTAAGAAAGAAAAAAGAAAATGCAATTTGAAATAATAATGACAAATTTAATCTTTTATTTTTTAAAAATAAACAGTAAACAAATATATTCCGAAATCAGAATTATTTGAAAAAATGTATTAAATATCTGAGGAATAATTATCTTTGCAACATGAATAACCTCAAGCAAAATATGAGTATAAGAGGAAGAATGATATTTATATCATTACTTTTTGTTTTTGCAATAGGGTTTTTGTCTAAAACAAACAAAGATTTAATTCCGAATCATCATGTAGTTAGTTTAATTTGTGCTGATAACACCAATAAACTTGCTACCATACAAGCTGTACCATTTTCTTTTTTAAACCCTTTATGCATTACTATTGTTGATAAATTATCAGGGGTTGACGATATTCATAATTTAAGGATAGCAGCTTACAATAGGCTTAATGAACAAAAATTTAGAGTTCACAAAGTTAAACAGATCAGAATTCAACCGTTTTATGAATTCATATATTTTCATCGAAATTTACCCTCCCATTCCGACGAAATTCCCATTTAAGGTTAAGTAAAACTCACATCAATAAATTTTTAGCTTTCATTACTATAATGAGAGCACATTTTACTTATCTTAAAATTAAAACAAAATGAAAACAAAGAAAATTATTATATATATCATTTTAATTGCTACCCTATTGAGCATGTTGCTTTCAGCATGTGCCAATGGTGCCAAACTTACTCAAAGAGTTACAATTCAATCGTCAGAGCTCAAATTAAGTAATGAAAGACTGACCGAATCTGTTAGAATAATCAAATTAAGATTAAATAGTTTTGATACTGATGACTTCGAAATTAAATCTATTCCGCTCGAAAATAAAATTACAGTTTCATTTTCAGAAGAGTGGAAAATTGATGATATTTCTCCGCTATTAACTGAAAAGGGCGAACTGGAATTTTGTACTACAATTGAGAGGAACGAGGTTGAAAGGTTGGTAGATAAAAACACGGATTTATTTTCAATGTTGAATCCTGACACATTATTTTCACAAATAGGATCAGCCCGGGAGAAAAAAATGCATGAAATTCGAAAAATCATAAATTCTCTTCAGGATGAACATAAATTTAAGTTCGTCTGGAGTTTAAACCCGAACGACACATTGTATCATCTCTATGCAATAAATCCAACAACAATAATAACAGGACAGGATATTGAAAATGCAAGTTGGAATAAAGTTGAAGGTTCTGATGATAATTTTTACATCAGTATTCAACTGAAACAATCTGCAATAAGTTCATGGTCAAATGCAACTCGTGATAATATTGGCAAGCCCATTGCAATTGTACTTGACAATAAAATGTTAGCTGTACCGATAGTAAGGACTGAAATTGTTAATGGGAAATGCCAGATTACCGGAAATTTTTCAGAAACAGAAGCAAAACGATTTGCATTACTTATGACAACCGAACTGCCATGTTCTTTTAAAATTATTAAGTAATTTACTTTGGGGCTGTAATTTTAATTGCAGCCCCATTTTCTTCTAAATTTCTTTTAGATAAACATCTACACTGTTTTCCTGCATAAGAAATCCCATTTTCTGTAAATACTTCTTGTGAAGTTCATTTTCGGTATTGCAAATTATTTTATTTATTCCCTGATTTTTAAGAAAAGAAATATTTTTCCTGTAAAAATAATCTCCAGGTTTAAGATCTCTGTATTCTTTAGTTACAAAATCGAGATATACATATAAAATCTGATTGTTTTTAACTCCTACAAAAACACCGGTCACTACTGCATTGCGGAGTAGCAAGAGAATCAACACTTTATGGCTCATATCGGTATTTTCAATAACAGACTTTTCAAATTTGGGAAAGAAATAACTGATGTCTTTCTTATAATAGGTGAGAAAATAATCAAGATATGCACTTTTTGGGTCTACAATTATAGATTTGAACGACTCCTTTTGCGAATACATTTTAAGAAGGTAATAAATATCGACAATCACTATAAATAAATTTAGCAAACCTACCGGATAAGCGGGAATGAGAAATCCATATATCGAAAACACTGCTGCACCAACCAGATTAAACCACCTTAGTTTTTTGATTGAACTCATTGTTAGCGAAATTGCAACAATTACTGACCCTACGTAACCAATCCACTCTAAAAATGTAATATTAAAAAGCATAATAAGTATATTTTAAATTTGAGAATTTATTTTGTACAAATGTATCCAGAAATTGGGAGTTATAAAAGTAAATCCATTACTTCCGATAAGAAGGGAACAAAATATTTTTAAAAGAAATTGATCATGAAGTGAATTCAATTTAAATTCAGGATTTAATAAATGGCACTTTTTTTAATAATGATCAAAAGTGATATTATATGCTTTGTATTATATTACACATAATCAGATAGATATAAATATATTTTCAAATCAATAAAAATAAATTTGATCAATTAACATTATTTAACTCGAAAAATTTGGAAACGCCTATTTCATGCCATATCTTTGCAGTGTACTAATAAACTAATACACCAATTAACAAAGACAATACATAAGATTTAAGCAATTTTAAAATCCAAATCTGAAACATAAACTGTCTAAATAAAGAAGCAAATTAACAAGAAAATATGTAAGAATAAGAAAGTTTAAACGTCAAATTAATATAAGCACTTCTAATCAAATTTAAAACAAATTCAAAAAAAACAAACAGTCATGAAAACAACTACAACACTTCAAACAATCAAAATGATGGGCTTTATTGGCATCATATTTTTATCGGTATCGAATTTTGCAAACGCAAAAGCTACTGTCAAAGGTCATGTTTTAAGCGACCACAATGAACCTCTTGAGTATGCCACAGCTACATTGATTTCTCCCGAAACAAAGAAAATAGTTGAAGGAGATATGTGTAACAACGAAGGTGAATTTATTATTGAAAATGTAGAACCGGGCGAATACATACTTTCAATCAGAAAAGTAGGTTTTGAGAAAAATGAAACGAAAATGATAACAGTAAATGATGAAAACGAAATTCATGAAATCAAAAACACTATATTAAGTGAATCAAACATTTTGCTGGAAGAACTGGAAGTTGTAGCGCATACTGAAAAAAAGGAAGTTGTTGAAAGTTTATGATTTATAAACGTTTGCACGCAAGGTTTTATTTCAGTTAAAAAAGAGGTTGGCTCTAATGAGTTGACCTCTTTTTTATTACAAAATTACAATTTCTAAAATGTTGATAAACAAGTAGCCTTTTTTAGGTTAGATTCAATTGCAACAAAAAATAAATTATTTAGATAAAATCTATTTTTCGAAAGATAAAACTGAATTCCTTATAATTTCAATACATTCAGTCAACTGTTTTTTTGTAATGACCAGAGGTGGTGCAAACCGGATGATGTTGGTGTGAGTGGGTTTTGCCAGTAAGCCATTTTTAGCTAAAACCATACAGATGTCCCAAGCCAGATTTTTATGTTCACTATTATCAATAATTAAAGCATTCATCAAGCCTTTACCACGAACAAAAGAGGCAATTTCTGAAGTTTTACACAATTCGGTCATTTCGGCTCTGAAATATTTTCCTAATTCCATGGCATTATCAGCAAGATTTTCATCGCGCACAACTTCGAGAGCAGCCATTGCCACAGTCGCAGCCAGGGGATTACCTCCAAATGTAGAGCCATGTTGTCCCGGTCGGAAAACATCCATTATTTCGGCAGAGGTAAGTACAGCAGAAACAGGATAAACTCCTCCTGAAAGTGCTTTCCCTAAAATAAGAACATCTGGTTTAACATTCTCGTAATCGCAGGCAAGCAGTTTTCCAGTGCGGGCAATGCCGGTTTGTACTTCATCGGCAATAAACAAAACATTGTGTTTTTTGCAAAGTTCATAACACTTACTCAAATATCCATCGTGGGGCACATAAGCGCCTGCTTCACCTTGAATGGGTTCAATTAAAAAACCTGCAACATTAGTATTTTCTGCAAGCACTTTTTCAAGTGCTTCTTCATTATCATAGGGAATTACAATAAAACCCGGCGTGTACGGACCGTAATGATTGTAAGCATCCGGATCTATTGAGAAGGAAACAATAGTTGTAGTCCGTCCGTGAAAATTATTCTCACAAACAACTATCTGAGCTTTATTTTGAGGTAATCCTTTTTTTTGGTACGCCCATTTTCGGCATAACTTAATGGCTGTTTCCACAGCTTCGGCGCCGGTATTCATTGGTAACACTTTTTCGTAACCAAAAAAGCGTGTAATAAACTCTTCGTAAATTCCAAGCTGACTGTTGTAGAATGCCCGCGAAGTAAGTGTTAGTTTTTGCGCCTGTTCAATCAACGAATTAATGATCATCGGGTGGCAATGTCCTTGATTTACTGCTGAGTAAGCCGAAAGGAAATCATAATAGCGTTTTCCTTCTACATCCCATACAAAAACACCTTCTCCTCGTTCCAAAACAACAGGTAATGGATGATAATTATGAGCACCATATTTATTTTCAAACTGAATTAATTCCTGTGATGAATATTTTTTCTGTTCCATTTAATTAAGAATATACTTTTTTATTTTGGGTTTCTCGTTTTAAGGTCTTTAATTTTGTTCCCCTTTAGGGGTTAGGGGTCATATTTCTATCAAAAAACTTCCGCCATCATACACCTCACGCTTCCTCCGCCGTATTTTTCAATTGTGGGTACAGGTATTGCAACGAGCTTGTTAAACGTTCCGATTTTGATTTTCTGATTTTCATCTAAGGAGTCGAATGCTGTTTGTGACAGCACTAAAAACCGTTCGTCCTTGCTGTTTTTTACTTGAAGTACGTTTCCGGCAAAATGTTGCATCTGGTTTTCAGATATTTCAATAATTTCCTTGCCTGTTTCTTCAAATGCTGATTGAAGCAATTCTTTCTCTTGTGGATTGTCTATACTTTCCATGCAAATAATCACATAAGCTTCCGCAACCGACATTACCACATTGGTATGATATACAGGCATTCGTTTGTTGTTTACAGTTTGCATGGCGCTGAAAGTGATGGGCTTATAGCCGAAATCGTTACAAAACCAGGTAAAAAGTTGTGCATCAGTTCTGGGCGATAAGGCAGCATAGGCAAATCTGTTTGTGCGATCGAAAATCATGCTTCCAGTACCTTCGAGGAAACGATTTTCATTTTCGTAAACCGAATAATCTACCATTTGCGAAATACTGAAGCCATGTTCAATAACTCTTTCAAAAATATCGATACGACGTTCAGCACGACGATTGAGCGCAAACATGGGATACATAGCTACTCTGTTGTCTTTCTGAAAAGATATCCAATTGTTCGGAAAAACCGCATCTGGAGTAATTGGTTCGGGTGTATCTGGTACCACTATTACTTTTATGTGGTTCGAACGCAAAATATCTACCATATTTCGGAATTCTGCAAGCGCAGCAGCCTGAATTTGTGGGGCTGAAATGTCTGGTTTTGTTTGGAAATAATTATTTACGGCAGTCTCAGCATTGAACCCGAAAGCTACAGGCTCAATCATCAGTAATGTATCGGTAATCTGACTGAAAATACCAATCTCAAAGCGCTTATTTTCTTGTTGAGTCGATTTGTTTTGATCCATAAACTGTACTTTAAATTTGTATGTTAATAATGATTTTCTAATTCATTTTTCTCATCCTATTTCTCTTCTCTTATCAAAGGCAATGTAGAACAACGGAGTAAACCTCCCATTTTCGAAATTTCGCTGTATGGTACTTTTTCAACAGTCATTCCCCATTCAAATTCCAAATGATTGTTTAGCCGGTCGAAGTGTTGTTCCGACACAACTATATCAGGTGAAATTGAAAAAATATTAGTTGTCATGTGGTACATTTCGATCTCAGAAATTTCAAAAATGTTTTTCTTTCCGAAAATATCTATTATTTGTTGATAGTCTTTTTCAAATCTGAACCCATTTTTGTATATCAATGCTTTATTATGAGCCACCGGCATAAATGTACAATCAAGATGCAACACGTTTTGATAAGGGTTGGTGTCGTGTTTTACCATTTCAAGTGGAACCAAATTTTTTTCGGGAAAAATTTCTTTTAAAAAATTAAAAGCATAGAGATTGGTACGGGCAGTTTTTAAATCAGCATAATTTTTTCCTGTATATAGTCCAACAAATACAAAATCGTTGTACAAAACCACATCGCCACCTTCAACATGTGCTTTCTCGGGTAGGTTAAAAATTTTATTATATGCTATCTGATCGTAAATAATTTCGTAAGCTTCTTTTTCATCTTCGCGGTCAGGAATAATATTTGAATTGATTATTTTATCATCAATCACGAAAGCCACATCGCGCGCAAAAACCTGATTGCAATTTTCCAATGTCCAGGGTCGAAAAACCTGTACGCCATATTTGAGAAGAACCTTCTCGAAACCAGACATTTCTTTATATATTGACTCCTCGGTTGGGTATACTCCGTTCATTACCGATTCGTAAGACATGGCATCGTAAGTGTGATTTGGTTCAGGTATTTTTCCTATCGAACCCGGTTGCCCTAACACAACTGCTTTCAGGGTTGAAGTTTCATTTTTTATGTTCAGATTCATAAACTACGTTTTGTGCAAATATACAAAACAAACTTAACAGTAAAATGGAAAACTTCACATATTGTTTATATTTTGCATAATTATTTATATTGAAAATTTTTAAACCTATTGTTCACAGATTGTTGAATAAAAAAAATCAACAATAATCTGAAAACATGATTGAAATTTAGATTGATAATCAATATTTTATGAATATGTTTTGTGAAAATAAATAAACCTGAGATTTATAACACCTGATTGATATAGGAAACAAAAAAATTGAACAAACAAAAAATATAAAACTATTTTGCAGATTGAAGCAATTCTTAGAACTGCATGAACAAATAGTTTTTTCTGATATTAAGATTTATACGACATCCCGTAAATAAGCGGTCGTTAGGCATGCGAGAAAGGCGTTCAACCCCTTAAAGTGGTTTGACGAATTAGAAAACTACCTCCAAAATACGAATATCACAACATTTGTAACAAATATATAAAAGTCATTTTTGGCAAATGATTGTAAAAGAGATTTTCTTGTGTTTTCAGAAGCTAATTTCCCGGGTTACAATTAAAGTTTTCTGAAAACAAGAATATAAGTTTCGGTCTTTGAAAAAATAGCTTGTACCTGTATTACGTTTAAAAAACTGAATACTGTGCCCCCTAAGTTCGAATAGGGGGGCTGAAAAAGAGAATAGAAAGTCTTAATTAGTAAGTATTTACCATTTAATAAAAGAAAGACAAACAACATATTACAGGTTTCGTAATGCAACATTATTTTATTCTCATTACTTAAGTTACTTTTTAATTGAGAAAAGTTCTGTTGTTTACGGTCCAATATCGCAAGTTTGTAATAAAATTCGTAACATTCCTAACTTGTATTTTCCTCCAAATAAGCTTAAAACTTTTAAATTTATTCCAGCTTGTATGCCAAAATTCTATTTTTAAAAAAAGTGGGCACCACCAACAGTTTTTCGGATGCAATATAATCGATATCCGCAGTGTTAATATTTTGTTCTGAAGTTTTTATAAGTGAATGCCTTGTCTTGTTGGGGCTTATATAAAACAATTCACCAAACCAGTCGGAAACGATGAATTGATTTTTTTTGATTTTTGTTATACCGTCACCTTTGTTGATACCCGTTACTATTACTGTTTTAGCACCTGTAACTATATTTATTTCGGCAAAGTCAGTTGAGGAGCCTCCGGATGCAAGTAGCAGTCTGCCAGCGTCGTATAATAATCCATTGGGTGCTGAGAGTCCCTGATTTGTTATCAAAGTTATCAAATCCCCGTCAAGTTTATATATGGCATTCCCGTCGGTGTCCGTAAAATATAAAACACCTTTATTATCGGAAGTTATATCGTTAAGCATTTTGGCATTAGGAACAGAAACTTTTTTAATAATTTTACCTGAGTTAATGTCGATGCACACCAATTCGTCTATATCAGTAACCCACAAAAGGTTGTTTATAAGGGTCATACCCTTTGGAGAACTAAGTCCGGTGACCCATTCAGCTTTAATGATTTTCCCTTTTGTATTAATTTTTCCGATACTTCCATTTCCATCTTTCAAGCGTGGATTTAGGTTCAAGTTCGATACATAGATTACTTTGTTTTTTGAATCCCAAAGAACCGATTCAGGGGTTTTGAAAAGGGAGTCGCTTACCCAAGCCAGTTTAAGAACTGGTAATTTTTTTTCGCTTTTAAGCTCGCTTGCAAAAACTGTTAAGCAAAATGCTACAATGATAAAAATGTGTAGTTTCATAATTTACTGTATTTGATGGATAAAAAGATAATTTTTTTATTTGTATACTTGCAATTAAAGCTTTCTCTGTTATTCAATGGAAATATTGAATTTAAAATCGATATTGAAATTGTGTTTTTCTGACTTGTATTTTTTATAATTTCTGAAAGTCATAATCTGATTCAACTTTTGATATTCTGGTTTTGAATGATTTGTACCAGATTTTTCGTCCGCTTTCTCTTGCTATTTTATGTTGAGAATTTTCTTTCCATTTTTTTATTGATTCAAGATTCCTCCAGTACGAAATTGTAATTCCAATTTCGTTTCTGGCACTTTCTACGCCAAGAAATCCTTCCTGTTGTTTTGCTAATTCAACCATATAATCTGCCATGTCTGCATAATTATTATCTACTTCAGTTCGTATGGAGGTAAATATTACTGCGTAATAGGGTGGTTTTGGAGTTTCTGCAATCATGTTTTCATCATTTTAAAAATCCCATTAATTTGCGAATTTTATCAGCATTGTTTTTGGATGTAAGATGCTCCAAAAGCAATAAAGCTACGTTTATTGCAGTGGATGGATTCCATGAAGTAATCAGATTATCATCCACAACAATAGGTTGATTTAATACCTGAACGCCAAAATCTTTCAATGCTTCACGTCGAACAATGCTGTTATAAGTTGTGCCCGTTTTATCTTTCAGTACTCCACTTTTACCCAATGGCAAGGCACCAACACAAATAGACGCAATCATTTTATTGTTTGCTTTAAATCCTCTAATTATTTCAAGAAATTTTTCATCATAAGCATCGTTGTAATAACCATAAACTTCGAAACCACCCGGAATAGCCAATGCATCGAATAGGCGAATGTCAATTTCGTCAACAGTGTAGTCAATAATAAATCGTTGATTAAAAGAGCTTTTTATTTCTTTCTTTAGTCCGCAGGTAAACAATTGTGTTGAACAATCTCCTTCAACCAAATTCCATCCAATGACATCAATAAATACGCTTGCTTCAAATATTTCGAATCCATCTGCTAATAGCAACAATACTTTTTTCATTTAGTTTTAAAATATTATCGAGGTTTTATAATTGTTTCAAAACGGGAATTTCAAAATATTCCAATTATTTTTCAAAAATAGTGAAATTTTTAAAAAGGTTGCCTCTCGGGCTTGTATTTATTTTTGTTTCTGATATTCCAAAACACATTAATTCGGACAAAGGATTAAAATTTAATGCATTTTCGAGATGGAAAGGCTCTGAATAAAAGAAGCTTACCGCACAACATACTCACGAGCATTGACTGATGGTGTGTTGATGTGAGATTTTTAATATTTGGCTTTATGACCTGATATTCAACTCGCCGCTTACAAAACAGTGTTTTTAAAACGAAAAGTATATAACTTAATAGATCTTTACTTCAAAATTTCAGGCGAATAAAATTCAACTTTACCGCATTCTGGACAAATAAATAGGTCAAAAGATTCTCTGTTTGTGAACGCTTCAAAAATATTCCCAAAAAAACCAAGTCTTGTTCCTTCGTGGAACTTAAAATTTCCTGAAAATAAAAGTGGAACTTTACAACGCAAACAGGTAATTTCTTTGTTTGAGTTTTCAATCTTAGTATCTTCATATTCAATAATTTTGTTCTCAGAAAAGCAATAGTTGCAATTCCAACATTGGTCGAAGTTATCTTCAACTTCAGAGTTGCAATTGGGACAATTTTTCATTTTAAATTTTGTATTTAAATTTTTATTATTTTACAAATTAGTATCTATAACTGTAGAAAGAGCAAATTATCAAATTAAATTGTGTGTTGTAATTTTTTTTTTTCAAAACCCGGTTTATGCCTGACTCTAATGATAATCTGAAATCGAGTTTATAAGTTTATCAAAGTTAATTAGCATAAAATTAGCGGTATAGCCAATAGTGTGTCGATAAACAAATTTTTTTCATGCAAAAATTACAACCAATTAACAACCAACCAGAAGATCGAAAATATGTGATTTTTAGTAGTTCGGATTCAACTTTTGAAAAAATAATAGACAGTACATTTAAAATTTTAGAACCAAAAATACCCGAAAATTTTAATTATTTTACAAAAATAGTGTTTTTTTTGGATAGGCGATTAAGGCTGTGATTATTTTTATTTTAAAATCTCACCTTAGTTGAAGAACATTTAGGACTTACCTTAATAATCATAAATCTCTAAAACATAAAACAACTTTTTACATGTATTAATTCCAGTTTCAGTTGAAAAAGAAAATATTATTGAAACAATGAATTTAGCTTTGTACTGTATGATGATTTCTTATTAGTGGCTAACTGGCTGTTATACAAAATAATGAAAAAAAGCGGAAAATAGAGAATTCTGTTTACTTTCCGCTTTGTATTTTATAATACTAAACTTTTTTCTTATTGATCATAACATAAAGAACAGTAAAGGCTACAATCAAAATAATTGGCAATACCGACATATTCCGTAAAGTTAAATGTGGACCAGCAGTTTCGATTGATTTGCCCATAATAGGTAAAACCATCGATGTAGCTACAAAGCCGGCACCTCCTAAAATAGACATTCCTAATGCTCCGCTTTTTGGAACATATTCCGATGCAACTCCAATCATTGTAGGCCAAAAATAACATACACCTACAGCAAACACAGTTGCAGATAAAAGTGTGGTTACTGCACCAGTTGAAATGCTAAGTAAAAATAAACCCAGGGTTGCAATTACCGACGAGCCCAACAATACCCCTGTAGGATGTAACTTATGAACCAACCCACCTGCAAAATATCGACCAATAGCCATAATACCTGTAACTACTACAAGAATGATCATCGGGTTAATTCCATTCTGCGTTAGCAAGGCGTTAATCCATTGGTTAGTACCCAATTCGGTTGATGCTGTTAAAAACATACAGAACAAAATCAATGGAAAAATTAAACTTATTTTATTTACTGCTTTTGTTTCAATTACAACCAATACAAAGAGTGCAGCAACTATTATGTATGGTAATGAACTATCGAAATTTATACTTAGCGATGGAACCGAGGCGAAAAATATCATTGCTACAACTGTTACAATAATTGTATAGGGAGCACCGATGTTTTTCAACATTTCTTTGTATGACACGCCTTTTGAAACTCGCTCGGTTTCAGGAATTGGCTGTCCGAAAAACAAGTAACCATATACAGCTAAAGGTACAAATAGTAAGCCCACTAAAACTTCCCATCGTAGATTCATTAAATCCATTAGTAACCATGATAATACCCCGCCAATTACAATGCCGCCTGGAAACCACACATGAAAACGATTGAGCATTTTTGTTTTGTTCTGTGGGAATAACGAAGCAACCAAGGGATTACAAGCAGCTTCAACACTACCATTACCAAAACCAATAAATACATTGGCAACAAAAAGTGTTGGCATGTCTTTAGCAAACAGCAATAAAACAATACCTGCAAATTGCATCCCAAAAGCAAGCCAAACAATTGATTTTGTTTTAATTATGTCGATAACAAAACCGCCAAAAAACATAGCAACAGCAAATCCCCAAAATGCAGGACCAAATGCATAACCTATTTCCTCCTTCGTCAAACCATAATCTGTCGAAAAAACACCTTCAATTTTGGCACGTATCGCGAAGGTCATAGCAGTAACCAACAATGCCAAGCAACTGGCTGTAAAAAGCCTTTTCTGATTTACATTCTCCATAAAATATTAGATAGTTGTTAATAAATAAAATAAATAAAATTGGTTTTGTATTTCCACAGGAAAGGGGTGATTATCGAAATACAAGTTTCTTAACGGCAAAGATATAAAACCTTTTGAGTAGCGCAATATTGAACTCAGAAACTTCTTCTCTTTAAGGCTTCTCAGTTTTACTTTTGCAGTTGTTTTTTTGAACTCATCAACCGAATATAAAATTAGCCGTTTCTATTATAATTTTCGCAAGGAATTTGGCTACAGCAGGTTCTAATTATTGCAGTAATTTTTTAACTCGAAATCATAGACTTATTTTGTTACAACTTTATCCCAAATAATAAGGTTTATAAAGATTGTGTTTAATCATTTCATTTTTCAAAATTTCTAAAACTTTAGTTATTATTCTTTTTCATGAGTGTCCACTAAAATAAATTAAGAAATTGCTTTCTTGTAATTGACTCAAAACTTGATTTTCAAATAATTATATGTGACTCATTATC
>JFJP01010503.1_pt1 | contig 21562 bp, 18 predicted proteins | sample 431651 | NCBI WGS metagenome assembly JFJP01 (sample SAMN02602958, study PRJNA72255) | Microbial mat metagenome, whole genome shotgun sequencing project. | biome: fresh water; feature: sink hole; material: water; isolation source: purple microbial (photo- and chemosynthetic) mats found in...
GCGGCTCGCCACCGGTCAGCACCACAAAGCGTCGGCCCGTGCCTGAGGCTGGCCAATACGAGGCCACGGCCGCCGCCAGCGCCTGGGCCGTCGCGAACCTGCCGCCGCCGGTGCCGTCGGTGCCGACGAAATCGGTGTCGCAGAAGCGGCAGACGGCGTTCGACCGGTCTTCCTCGCGCCCACTCCACAGGTTGCAACCCGCGAACCGGCAGAACACCGCTGGCCGCCCGGCCTGGCTGCCCTCGCCCTGCAGCGTGTAGAAGATCTCCTTGACGCTGTAGGTCACCGGCGCCCCCAGCCGGCCCAGCCGAGCGACGCGGCGCAGGCCAGCACCATCGCTCCGTAGGTGGCCATGGCGCCGTCCCGGCCGGCCACCACGAGGCCGCCGATCAGCGCGAGCAACGCGCCGCCGCTGCCCCATGCCACCAGCCGCACCAGTGGCACGGCCTTGAGCGAGCGCATCCAGACCAGCTTGGCCAGCAGCGCGGCAATGCCGCCGAGCAACAAGGCAGGAAGCACGAAGTTGGCGAGGTGGATCAGGGCGTCAAGCGCGGTCATGGTTGCTGGCTTAGGAGCCCGTGGAACCGCAGCGCCCCCTGCGATGCCGCCAGGCCAGACCCAGGACTTTGCGCGCTGCAACAAGGCTGTCGGCAGCAAATTCCGCCGTCCGAGCGGAGCCGATTTTATAATCAGCCCATGTCCGTGTTCACGCTGGGTCTGAACCACACGACCGCGCCGGTCGATTTGCGTGGGCGCTTCGCATTGACATTCGAACAACTGGCGCCGGCTTTGCAGACCTTCCGGCACGGCATTGTTGCTGCTCATCGCGCGGACGCACCACCCGAAGCCGCGATCATCTCGACCTGCAACCGCACCGAGCTCTACTGCGCGGCCGACCCTCGCCTGGTGCGTCCCGCGATGGAGTGGCTGGCCAGTGTGGGCGGGGTCGGCGCCGACACATTGCACGACCACAGCTACGTGCTCCAGGGAGGCGAAGCCGCGCGCCACGCCTTCCGCGTGGCCAGTGGACTCGACTCGATGGTGCTCGGCGAGGCGCAGATCCTCGGCCAGATGAAGCAGGCGGTGCGCGAGGCGGACACCGCCGGAACGCTCGGCCGCACGCTGCATCAACTGTTCCAGCGCAGCTTTTCGGTGGCCAAGGAGGTGCGGACCTCGACCGAAATCGGAGCGCATTCGATCAGCATGGCCGCTGCTTCGGTGCGGCTGGCGTCGCAGCTGTTCGAGGATCTTCGTGAGATCCGCATCCTGTTCGTCGGCGCCGGCGAGATGATCGAACTGGCTGCAACGCATTTCGCCGCCAAGCAGCCGGCCAAGATGGTGATCACCAACCGCACGACCGAGCGCGGGGAAGTGCTCGCCGCCCGCTTCGGTGCCGAGTCGATGCGGCTGTCCGACCTGCCGGCCCGCCTGCACGAGTTCGATGCGGTGGTGTCCTGCACCGCCAGCACCCTGCCGCTGATCGGCCTGGGAGCGGTGGAAAGCGCCTTGAAGGCGCGCAGGCGGCGGCCGATGTTCATGGTCGACCTCGCAGTGCCGCGCGACATCGAACCCGAGGTGGCGAAGCTCGACGACATCTACCTCTACACGGTCGACGACCTGTCGGCCATCGTGCAGACCGCCGGCGAGAAACGGCAGGCAGCCGTTGCGCAGGCGGAAGCCATCATCGACACCGGCGTCCAGAGCTTCGTGCATTGGCTCGGGCAGCGATCGACCGTGCCGCTGATCCAGGCGCTGCATTCGCAGGCCGACGACTGGCGGCAGGTGGAGATCGCCCGCGCCCAGAAGTTGCTGGCGCGCGGCGACAGCGTCGAGGCCGTGCTCGATGCCCTGTCCAAGGGACTGACGCAGAAGATGCTGCACGGCACGCTGGCGGAACTGCAGAGCGCGGCGCCCGAGCAACGGGCTCACCTGGCCGGTGTGGTGTCGCGCCTGTTCCTGCGCGGCGCGGCTACTGGCCCAGGTGCTGCATCAGGGACCGACCCGTCGGTCGCGGCCCCTGGCGCCGGCAAACCCAGCGAGCCGCACTAGCGACGCGCCCGTCCCCGGTTGCCGAGGCCGCCGGCCTGGCACGCGGGGCCATTGCTGCGCTGCTCTCCTCTGTCCCTGCGTCACCGATGAATCCCGCCCTGCGTCATCAACTCGATCGTTACGCCCGGCGCCTTGCCGAACTCGACTCGCTGCTGGCCGACCCGGCGGTGATGCGCGATGGTGCGGCGTTTCGCAGCTTGAGCCGCGAGCAGACCGAGGTCTCGGGCGTGGTGGAACGACAGCTTCGCCATGCGCAGCGCGAGCGCGATCTTGCAGCCGCGCGGGAGCTTCTCGGCGACCCCGACATGGCCGAGCTGGCGGCGGAGGAAACCAGTGCGGCCAGCGCCGACCTGCTGCGGCTCGAAGCCGAGCTGCAGCGGCTCCTGTTGCCACGCGACCCCGACGACGCACGAGCCGCCTATCTGGAGATCCGGGCCGGTACCGGCGGGGATGAGTCGGCCCTGTTCGCGGCCGACCTGCTGCGCATGTACACGCGCTATGCCGAACGCCGCGGCTGGCGGGTCGAACTGATCAGCGAGAGCCCAAGCGACCTGGGTGGCTACAAGGAAGTGGTGATCCACATCACCGCGCCCTCCGCCGGCGAAGGCGTGTTCGGCGCGCTGCGCTTCGAGTCCGGTGGCCACCGCGTGCAGCGCGTGCCGGCCACCGAGACGCAGGGCCGCATCCACACCAGCGCCTGCACGGTCGCGGTGCTGCCGCAGGCGGACGAAGCCGAGGAGATCACCCTGAATCCGGCCGAACTGCGGATCGACACCTTCCGCGCCAGCGGAGCTGGCGGGCAGCACGTCAACAAGACCGACTCCGCGGTGCGGATCACCCACCTGCCGACGGGCCTGGTGGCCGAGTGCCAGGACGATCGTTCGCAGCACCGCAACAAGGCCAAGGCGATGGCCGTGCTGGCCGCACGGCTGCGCGACCGCGAGCGGCTGGAGCGGCAGGCCCGGGAAGCCGCCACGCGCAAGGGCCTGATTGGCAGCGGCGATCGCAGCGATCGCATTCGCACCTACAACTTTCCCCAGGGGCGGCTGACCGATCACCGCATCAACCTGACGCTCTACCAGCTCGGCTCGGTGATGGACGGCGATCTGGAGCCGGTGGTCCAGGCGCTGAAGGCCGCACGCGACGCGCAATGGCTGGCGGAACTGGAGATCGGCGACGCATGAGCGGGACCCGCGTGGCCGCGCTGCTCGATGCCGCGCGTTCGGCGGGGGTCGACCGGCTCGACGCCCAGTTGCTGCTGGCGGCGGTCCTGGGGCGGCCGCGAACGTGGTTGCTGGCGCACGACGACGTCTGCCCGCCCGTCCAGGCTGAAATGCGCTGGCGGGCGCTGCTGGCCCGCCGCGCTGCGGGCGAACCGCTGGCGTATCTGCTCGGCGAGAAGGAGTTTCACGGACTGGCACTCGAGGTCTCGCCGGCCGTGCTCGTGCCGCGCCCCGATACCGAGACGCTGGTCGAATGGGCGCTGGAGATTCTGCCGGCCGAAGCACCGGCCACGGTGGTCGACCTGGGCACCGGCAGCGGGGCGATCGCGCTGGCGTTGGCAAGATCGAGACCTCTCGCCAGCGTCACGGCCGTCGACGCCAGCGAATCTGCGCTCGCGGTCGCCCGGGGAAACGGCCAGCGCCACGGCCTGACGGTGCGCTGGCTGGCGGGCGACTGGTTCGCCGGGCTCGCGGGGGAGCGATTCGGGTTGATCGTGAGCAACCCGCCCTACATCGCCGAAGGCGACCCGCACCTTGCGGCGCTGAGGCATGAGCCGATCGAGGCACTGACCAGTGGCGCTGATGGGCTGAACTCACTGCGTCGCATCGTTGCCGACGCACCGGTGCATCTGGAACCCGGCGGCTGGCTGTTGCTCGAGCATGGCCACGATCAGGCGGAGGCCGTGTGCGCCCTGCTGGCCCGGGCCGGCCTGTCAGAACCGCGGACGCGGCGGGACCTGGCCGGCCTGCCACGCTGCAGCGGCGCGCAGATGCCGGGCCCACCGCCGTGACCCAGTTCACGCCGTAGGGCAGCGCGCCAGGGCTGTGTTGCTGGGTGGCGACCGTTGTGCCCTGCCACGCGCCAAGGCGCGTACGATGAAACTGCATGCCGTCGCTTGCTCGTGCACCCCGGCGGCGAATGATGGCCTTCACCGGTCCTGATGTTCTAGGAGACCGACATGTCGTCCCGCCAGTTCTTGGTACCCGAGCCCCTTTGGTGCTCGCGCGCGCGCCTCCAGTCGTCGCTGCTGATGCTCGCGACCGCTGTGCTGCTGAGCACCACTCCGCTCGCCGGCGCGCAGGACGGCAACGGCCTGCGCAGCGACGACTCATGGCCGCGCTGGCAGACCCGGTTCGGCGTGCAAGAGTCCGTTCGCATCGACTCGGCGTTGCCGACTGCGCGCGCAGGCAGCGCCTGGAACGACCCCAATCTCGGCTCGTCCCGTCAGGGGCTCAGTCTGTTTGGCGATTACTACCTGCTTCAGCAAGGCAAGACCAGCATGGGCAGCTACAGCGGTGGCCTTCGAGCGACCGGTGGCTTGTTGTTCGGCGCCTGGGGAACCCCCTGGGTCGGGGTGTCGGCCGACCCTGCGGCCTTGCAGGCGGGCTACGCGACCAGTCGCCGCAGTTTCAGCCTGCAGCAACTCGCTGGAGGCGGTGGAGCCGACGAGGCGACGGATTCCCTGCCCTATCTCGGCGTTGGCTACACCGGCTTGCAGTCGCTGCGCGGCACCGGCGGGGGTTGGGGCTTCAGTGCCGATCTCGGCGTGATGGGTCTCAAGCCACGTTCGGCGGTGCGGCTCGGAGCGCAGAGTTCATCGGAGCCAATGCGCGATCTGCAACTCAGTCCGGTGCTGCAGGTCGGCGTGTCCTACGCCTTCTGACAGTCCCTCACGGCGCGGACTTTCCCGCTCGGCCAGCCGGCAAGGCTCGGTTTGCCGTATAACCTCGGCTGTTTCCCGATTCGCAGCGAGGCCGCACCATGTCCGAGACCACCACCGACGTCCAGCAACGCATCGACCAGCTCGTGAAGGGCCACAAGGTGGTGCTGTTCATGAAGGGCACCGCCCAGTTTCCGATGTGCGGCTTTTCGGGTCGCGCCATCCAGATCCTCAAGGCCAACGGCGTGAGCAATCTCGCCACGGTGAACGTGCTCGAGGACGACAGCATCCGCCAGGGCATCAAGGAGTACGCCAACTGGCCGACGATTCCGCAGCTCTACATCAACGGCGAGTTCGTCGGCGGCTCGGACATCATGATGGAGATGCACGAGGCGGGAGAGCTCAAGACGCTCCTGAGCACCTGACGCCCGCGCGACTGCGTGCCGACCGTCCCGGTCCCGCCGTCTCTACCCGCGCAGGGAGAGACCCCTCTCGCGAACTGAGAGCACCTATGGCCCTACGCCTCGTCGTCGGAATCACCGGCGCCACCGGTGCGGTGTACGGTACGCGGCTGTTGACGCGCGCGCGCGCTCTGGGCGCCGAAACGCATCTCGTGGCCACGCCTGCCGGCGTGCTGAACGCCCATCATGAACTGGGCCTGGACCGCAGCGCGCTCGAGGCATTGGCGGACCACGCACATGCGCCGGGTGATGTGGGCGCCTGCATCGCGAGTGGCAGCTTCGCCACGGCGGCGATGGTGGTGGCTCCTTGTTCGATGAAGTCGCTGGCCGCGATCGCGCATGGCCTGGGCGACAACCTGCTCACGCGCGCGGCCGACGTGACGCTGAAGGAACGCCGCCGGCTGGTACTGCTGGTGCGCGAAACGCCCTTCAACCTGGCCCATCTGCGCAACATGATGGCCGTCACCGAGATGGGCGGCATCGTGTTCCCGCCGCTGCCGGCCTTCTACCATCGGCCGGCCTCGATCGACGAACTGATCGACGATACCGTCGAGAGGGTGCTGTCGCTGCTCGGCCTGGACAGCGCCACCCCGCGGGCCTGGAACGGGCTCTGACACCGACTGACGCGCTCAGGCCGACGTCGGCTTGAGCTCCCACTGCCGTCGGCCGGCGAACACCGCATTCGGGTACTCGGCACGTCCGCGGCTGCCGTTGTAGCGGCCCAGCGCGAGGAACAGATCACCGCGCTCGCGGTCCAGGTAGTGCCGCAGGATGACGCAACCGAACCGCAGGTTGGTCTGCATGTGAAACAGCCTGGCGGCATCTCCGTCACCGATCACGCGTGCCCAGAACGGCATGATCTGCATATAGCCGCGCGCGCCGACGACGCTGATCGCGAACTTCCGAAACGCGCTCTCGACCTGGATCAGCCCCAGCACCAGCGCGGGTTCCAGCCCGGCGCGGCGGCTTTCGTACCACAGCGTCTCGAGGAACTCGACGCGGGTGCGATGGTCGCCCTTGCGCGACTTGAGCCGCTCGCTCGTCACGCCGAGCCAGCGGAGATAGGCCAGGCGCTCGTCGGTCGTGTCGAAGCTGGGGCGCGGCGGCGCGTTGCTGGCAATCGCCGCCGACAAGGCCGAGCGCACCGAATCTGCGAGCGGCTCCTCGATCTGCTGGCCGGCCCACGCCGACTCTCCCGCCAGACCCAGCCCGGCGGCAAGGCCACCGCCCAGCAGCGACCGGCGCGTGAGGCCCGTTACGTTCACGCCGCGAGCCGGCCCTTCAGGAAGGCCGTGATGTCCGTCGGCGCCACCCTGGTCGCCTCGGTGTCGCGTCGGCCCTGGTACTCGAGTTGACCCTCCTTGAGTCCGCGGTCGGAGATCACCACCCGGTGCGGCACGCCGATCAGTTCCCAGTCGGCGAACATTGCTCCTGGACGCTCGCCGCGGTCATCAAGCAGCACGTCCACTCCCTGCGCGAGCAGTTCGTCGTGCAGGCGGTCCGCGCTGCCCTTGACGTCGGCGCTGCGGTCGTAGCCGATCGGGCAGATCACGACCGCAAACGGAGCCATGGACACCGGCCAGACGATGCCGCGCTCGTCATGCCCTTGCTCGATGGCGGCGCCCAGGATGCGCGTGACGCCGATGCCATAGCAGCCCATCTCCATCAGGCGCGGCTTGCCGGTCTCGTCGAGGTAGGTCGCGTTCATCGCCGCGCTGTACTTGGTGCCGAGATAGAACACATGCCCGACCTCGATGCCGCGCTGGATCGCGAGCACGCCCTGGCCGTCCGGCGAAGGATCCCCGGCCACGGCGTTGCGGATGTCGGCCACCAGATCGGGCTCGGGCAGGTCGCGGCCCCAGTTGACGCCGGTGTGGTGGAAGTCGGGCTCGTTGGCACCGCAGACGAAGTCCGACATGTTCGCCACCGTTCGGTCGGCGATCACCCGCACCGGCTTCTTCAGTCCGATCGGGCCCAGATAGCCGGGCTTGCAGCCGAAGTGCTCCTCGATCTCAGCCACGGTCGCGAAACGGAATCCTGCCTTCAGGCCGGGCAGCTTGCCGGCCTTGACCTCGTTCAGGTCGTGGTCGCCGCGCACCAGCAGCAGCCAGACGACGCTCTTGACGATGTCGCCGGCCTCGGTCTTCTCGTCGGTCGCAAGCACCAGCGACTTGACCGTACGTTCGAGCGGCAAGCCCAGCAGTGCGGCCACGTCGGCGCAGGTGCTCCTCCCCGGAGTCGGCGTCTTGACCAACGGCTGCATGGCGCTGGAGCGGGCCGCCAGAAGGGGCAGGCATTCGGCCAACTCGATGTTGGCCGCGTAGTCGCTGGTCGGGCAGTAGACGATCGCGTCCTCGCCGGTATCGGCGATCACCTGGAACTCGTGCGAGCGGTCGCCGCCGATCGCGCCGGTGTCGGCCGCCACGGCGCGGTAGCCGAGCCCGAAGCGGTCGAAGATGCGCTTGTAGGCCTCGTACATCGCATCGTAGCTGCGGCCGGCGGCCACGGCATCGCGGTCAAACGAGTAGGCGTCCTTCATCGTGAATTCGCGGCCGCGCATCAGGCCGAAGCGCGGCCGGCGCTCGTCGCGGAACTTGGTCTGGATATGGTAGAAATTTTTCGGCAGTTGCCGATAGCTGCGCAGTTCCTGCCGGGCGATGTCCGTGATGACTTCCTCGCTGGTGGGCTGGATCACGAAATCGCGGTCGTGCCGATCCTTCACGCGGAGCAACTCCGGCCCCATGGCCTCGAAGCGGCCGGTCTCCTGCCACAGCTCGGCGGGCTGAACGACCGGCATCAGGAGTTCGACCGCACCGGCGCGGTTCATCTCCTCGCGGATGATGGCCTCGACCTTGCGGATCACACGCAGACCCATCGGCATGTAGTTGTAGATGCCGGCACCGAGCCGCTTGATCAGGCCAGCACGCATCATCAACCTGTGGCTGGTGACCTCGGCGTCGGCGGGGGCTTCCTTGAGCGTGGAGACGAAGAACTGGGAGGCTTTCATGCAAGGCCGGCGGGACCAACAAAGGGTGCGGAGGGCCGGGAGGATGCGGCCCGCGTCCTAGGGCAGGCGCGGGGTTGCATCGGGAAATCCCGGTGCAATAATGAATTCAAGACTGAATTCGAGGTTTCATTATGCTCGACCGTGAAGGCTTCAGGCCCAACGTCGGCATCGTGCTGCTCAACCAGCGCAACCAGGTTTTCTGGGGCAAGCGCATCCGCTCCCATTCCTGGCAGTTCCCGCAAGGTGGCATCAAGTACGGTGAGACGCCAGAGCAGGCAATGTTCCGCGAGCTGCACGAAGAGGTGGGGCTCCATCCCGAACACGTGCGCATCCTCGCACGCACGCGCGACTGGCTGCGCTACGAAGTCCCGGATCACTACATCCGGCGCGATGCGCGCGGCCACTACCGGGGCCAGAAGCAGATCTGGTTCCTGCTGCAGCTCACCGGGCGCGACAACGACATGAATCTGCGCGCGAGCGAGCATCCCGAGTTCGACGCCTGGCGGTGGCACGACTACTGGATCCCGCTCGAGGTGGTGATCGAGTTCAAGCGCGATGTCTACCAGATGGCGCTGACCGAGTTGTCGCGCTTCCTGCCGCGCGGACTCCATCACAACCGCTACCTGCGCGCAGGCATGCGGGTGCAGCCACGGCGGGATGACGATGACCCGCTCGTCGGCGACGACGCCGGACCTGGGTCGGCCGACACAGATCGGCCTGCAGGCCTGGACGACGCCTCCTGAGCGCGCCGCAGAGTCGCCTTCAGCCCGTACGCCGATTCAGCAGCGCCAGGCCCACGCCGATCGCCGCCAGTGCCACCAGCAGTTCAACGCCGAGTGGCTCGCCGAGCAGGCCCGCCGCCCAGGCGGTACCGAACACCGGCGTCAGGAACACGAAGGCCTGCACCTTGGTCGCCGGATAGCGCGTCAGCAACCAGAACCAAAGCAGATAGCTCGCAAAAGTGACGATCACTGCCTGGTAGAACAGTGAAGCCAGAGCGAGGCTGCTCCAACTCGGAGGCCACGGACTGCCCTGCTGCCAGGCGGCCAGCGGCGACAGCAACGCAGCCACCAGCAGCTGGTAGGCAAGGGTCTTCTCGGCCGGCGCCGAGCGCAGTGCGCTCAGGCGAATCGTCACCGTCGTCAGGCCCCACAGCACCGCAGCCACAATGATCATCGTGTCGCCGAGCCAGGGCCAACGGCCCGCCTGAGGTGCCGGCTCGGAGAAGGCGAAGGCCACGCCGGCGAACGCGATCACCAGACCGGCCGTCTGCAGCGGCCGCAGGCGTTCGGCTGGCAGCAGCCAAGCGAGCATCAAGGCCACGATGAACGGCGACGTGTTGATGAACACGACCGACCGCGCGGCGGTCGTGTACTGCAGACCGATGAAGATCAGCCCGAACTCGACCGCGAACAGCACCCCGGCCAGCAGCCCGGGCCACAACGTGCCATCGCGCAGCGACCAGCCGACGCCGCGCCACTGCATCCAGCCGAGCAGCAGCGCGCAGGCCACCAAGGTCCGGATCGACAGCTGGATCAGCGCCGGCACCTCGGGCAGCGCCGCCTTGATCGCGACCTGGTTCAAGCCCCACAGTGCACAGCACAGCAGCAGCGCTGCCACGGCCGGCAGGTCGAGGCGTTCACGTGCAGGTGAAAGGGCAGCAGGCATGGGGTGGGAGGGTGAATGTGAAACCAACCCGCCCGAAACCCGGCGCGAGCTCTCGGGCACGCTGCCCGTCCCGCATGATGCCTGCGCCAGCCGGCTGCGCTGAGACGCACGCAGCAGGTGCGTCGCGGCTGGGCCGATACGAAGGCGAACGCAGCAGCCGAGACGGCTCGACGATCCCCGAAGGGCGTCGTCGAGAGCGGCCCGGTCCGCGCTCAGGCCACAGCGGTGACCTTGACTGCCGTGACCTTGAAGCCCGGGATGTGTGCCACCGGGTCCAGCGCGTCGCCGGTGAGCTTGTTGGCCGCGGCTTCCCAGAAAGCGAATGGCAGGAACACCTGACCCGGCCGCACCTCGACGCTGATGGATGCACGCGCCTGCACGACGCCGTGGTGCGTGGCGAGCTGCACCATCTGGCCGTCGCGCACCCCCAGAGACAGCGCATCGGCCGGATGCAGCGAGACCAGCGCTTCAGGCGAGATGGCATCGAGCATGCTGGCGTGCCGCGTCATCGCGCCGGTGTGCCAGTGCTCCAGCACACGGCCCGTTGTCAGGACGAAGGGGTACTCGCCGTCCATGTGGTCCACACCGGGCCGGGAGGTGGTCGGCACCAGCGTGGCGCGGCCGTCGGCAGTCGGAAAATGGTCGACGAACACAACGCTCTGGCCCGGCTCGTCCTCGTGCAGCGCCGGTGTGACGACCGCACCCTCGCGGATGATCCGGGTCCAGGGCACACCGGCCAGCGGCTCCATCACGCTGCGCATCTCTTCATACGCACGCGCCACAGGTGCCTCGGCTGCCGCATGGCCGGACCCGTCCTCGGGACGCCAGTAGGTCCAGGGGGCGCCCAGGCGGCGCGCCATCTGTTCGATGATCCACAGATCCTGCTTCGCGTCGCCAGGGGGCGCGAGCGCCGGACGGCCGACCTGGATCAGCCGATCGGTATTGGTGTACGTGCCCCACTTCTCGGGATGCGCCGAGGCCGGCAGGATGACATCGGCCAGCACGGCAGTTTCGGTTGCGAAGATGTCCTGGACCACCAGATGCTCGAGCCTGGCAAGCGCCGAGCGGGCGTGCGCCAGATCCGGATCGCTCATGGCCGGGTTCTCCCCCTCGACGTAGAGGCCGCGGATACGGCCTTCCGTCACCGCATGCATGATCTCGACCACGGTCAGTCCCGGGTGCGGGTCGATCGGACTGCCCCAGACGGCCTCGAAACGGGCGCGATACACGTCATCGCCGACCGGGTGGTAGTTGGGCAGCATCATCGGGATGAGCCCGGCATCGCTGGCGCCCTGCACGTTGTTCTGTCCGCGCAGCGGATGCAGCCCGGTGCCCGGGCGGCCGATCTGCCCGGTCAGCAGCGACAGCGCAATCAGACCCCGCGCGTTGTCGGTGCCGTGCACGTGCTGGCTGACGCCCATGCCCCAGAAGATCATCGACGCACGGGAGGTCGCGAAGGCACGGGCGACTGCACGGATCGTGTCGGCGTCGATGCCGCAGATCTCGCTCATGCGCTCGGGCGTGGCCTCGGCCACCGCGGCTTTCAGCGCCTCGTAGCCGTTCACACGCGCGGCAATGAACGCCTGGTCGACGAGCCCCTCCTCGATCACCACATGCAGCATGCCGTTGATCAATGCCACATCGGTGTCGGGGCGGAACTGCAGGTGCCAGGTCGCACGCCGCGTGAGCGAGGTGTGACGCGGATCGCAGATCACCAGCCGGGCACCGCGGTCGACCGCGTTCTTGATCCAGGTGGCGCCCACCGGGTGGTTGACCGTTGGATTGGCGCCGATCAGGAAGATCAGCTCGGCCTCGGCCACGTCCTCCACCGGATTGCTGACCGAACCCGAGCCGATGCCTTCGAGCAGCGCCGCAACCGAACTCGCATGACACAGCCGTGTGCAGTGGTCGACGTGGGCGCTGTGCATCGCCGTGCGCACCAGCTTCTGGAACAGGTAGGCCTCCTCGTTGCTGCCTTTTGCCGAACCGAAGCCGGCCAGCGCGGAGCCGGCACCCGCCGGCGCACCGTCGCGGATCTTCGCCAGGCCGCCCGCAGCCAGGTCCAGTGCCTCGTCCCAGTCCGCCTCGCGAAACAGCGCCTCGAGCGGCAACTCACCGCGCTTGAAGCGCTCGATGTCAGCAGCGTCCTTCTTGACGCCGGTGCGGCGGATCAGCGGTCGGGTCAGTCGCGCGGGGTTGTGGATGTAGTCCGATCCGTAGCGACCCTTGACGCACAGCCGGCCATGGTTGGCCGGGCCGTCGCGGCCGGTCACGAAGTGAATGCGCTCCTCACCCTTTGCGTCGGGGCCGACGTTCCAGGTGAGCTGGCACCCGACGCCGCAGTACGGGCAGACGGAATCGACCTGGCGGGTCACCTCCCGCAGCCCCGCACCCTGGGCCGGCATCAGCGCGCCGGTCGGGCAGGCCTGCACGCATTCGCCACACGCGACGCAGCTGGAGTTGCCCAGCGTGGCGCCGATGTCGAAGCTGATCTGGGCGTGCGGACCGCGGAACGCGAGACCGATCACGTCGTTGCCCTGGATGTCCCGACAGGCACGCAGGCAGCGCGTGCACTGGATGCAGGCGTCGAGGTTGACCGCAATGGCCGGATGCGTGAGGTCGGGCGCGGCGTAGGCTCGCTCGCGCACCGGCAGCCGTCCCGACGGGACGTCGAGTTGCTGCGCCCAAGCAGCTCGACGACCATCTTGCGCGCGGCAAGCGCCCGATCGCTTTGCGTCTGGACCTTCATACCCGCCGCAACGCTGCGGCAGCAACTCGCGGCCAGCGTACGCTCGCCCTCGACCTCGACCATGCAGGCGCGGCAGTTGCCAGCGGGCTCCAGGCCCTCCTTGTGGCACAGGTGCGGAATGGTGGTGCCTTCACGCTGCGCGACCGTCCAGATGGTCTCGTCCGCACGCGCCTGTACGGTGCGGCCGTCGATCGACAGCTCCACGGTCTGGGACTGCGGGGCAAGCAGTTTGGAGATCAGCGGTGCATTCATGCGGTCAGCTCATGGGGGAAGTACTTGACCACGCAGTCCACCGGATTCGGCGCCGCCTGGCCCAGGCCGCAGATCGAGGCGTCACGCATGACCTGCGACAGTTCGGCGATCAGCGGCAGGTTCCAGCGGTCCGTGGCGATCAGCTCGTTGACCTTGGCTGTGCCGGCACGGCACGGTGTGCACTGGCCGCAGCTCTCGTGCTCGAAGAAGCGCATCAGGTTACGGGCGACGTCGGTGGCTCGGTCGTGATCGGACAACACGACCACGGCCGCCGAACCGATGAAGCAGCCGTAGGCTTGCAGCGTGTCAAAGTCCAGCGGCACGTCGGCCAAGCTCTCAGGCAGGATGCCGCCCGAGGCGCCGCCCGGCAGGTAGGCGTAAAGCCGGTGGCCCTCCAGCATGCCGCCGCAGTACTCATCGACCAATTCGCGCAGCGTGATGCCCGCCGGCGCCAGATGCACGCCGGGTTTGCGGACGCGCCCGGAGACCGAGAACGACCGCAGCCCCTTGCGGCCGTGGCGCCCGTGCCCGGCAAACCACTCGGCGCCCTTCTCGAGGATGTCGCGCACCCAGTAGAGCGTCTCAAAGTTGTGCTCCAGCGTGGGCCGACCGAACAGTCCGACCTGCGCCACGTAAGGTGGCCGTAGTCGGGGCAGGCCGCGCTTGCCTTCGATCGATTCGATCATCGCCGACTCTTCGCCGCAGATGTAGGCGCCGGCGCCGCGCCGCAACTCGATGGTGGGCATATCCCGCATCGGTGGCTCGGCCTGCAGCGCGGCCAGCTCACGCTCGAGGATCGCGCGGCAGCCGTGGTATTCGTCGCGCAGGTAGATGTAGATCGCATCGATGCCGACCGCCCAGGCGGCAATCAACATGCCTTCCAGGAAACGATGCGGGTCGCGCTCGAGGTAGGTTCGGTCCTTGAAGGTGCCAGGCTCGCCTTCGTCGATGTTGACGGCCATCAGCCTCGGTGCCGCCTGGGCGCGGACGATGCGCCACTTGCGACCCGCCGGAAAGCCCGCGCCACCGAGGCCGCGCAGTCCGGACGCTTCCATCGTCTGCAGCACCGCTTCGCCATCACGCTCACCACCGAGGCATTGACGCAGGGCGAGGTAGCCGCCAGCGGCCCAGTACGCGGCCAAAGCGGTGTAGGGCTCGGGCTCGTGCGTCGTGGACCGGGCAACGACGGCCGCCTGAACGGATGCCGGCGTGGCGTTGGGCACCGGGCACTGGTGCACGGCCACGGCCGGAGCCTGCTCGCAACGGCCAATGCAGGGCGCGGGGATCACTCGCACTTCGGTACCGAGCAGCGCCGGCAGACGGGCCAGCAGATCCTGGGCACCGGCCATCTCGCAGGCGATTCCGTCGCAGACACGGACCGTCAGAGCCGCCGGCACCGGGAAGCTGCCATCGGCCTGCTCACGCACCACCTCGAAGTGGTGATAAAAGCTCGCGACCTCGAACACCTCGGCCGGGGAGAGCTTGAGCAACTGCGCCAACGCGGCGAGGTGGTCGCTGCGCAACTGGCCGAAGCGATCATTGATGGCATGCAGGTGCTCGATCAGCAGATTCTTGCGCAACGGGCGACCGACGAGCAAGTCGGTNNGCCGGAGTTGCGCGGCTTGCGCCTGGGCTCGCGCAGAACCTGGATCGGGATGACTGGGGCATTCATGGGGGTGACTGGGCTTTCACAGACCGCGGGCTCATGCTCCAATAAACACATTAGCGCCCTGGCGAATACTGCGCAAGATATCGCCGGGAATCTAACAATATATGTCTGACACAACCGAATGATGCGGATTCAGATCTCGCCCCACTGGGGCGTCTCGCAAGGCGCGGACGGCTCGGTGGACACCACCGAACTGCTGCTGCTGCTCGCAGCCATCCAGGAGAGCGGCGCGATCGCGCAGGCGGCGCGCAGCCTGGGGCTGTCCTACCGGCACGCCTGGGGACAGGTGAAGCGCGCCGAGCAACTGTTCGGCCACCCGCTGGTGGATGCCGGACGTGGCCGAGGCTCGACGCTCACGCCATTGGCCGACAAGCTGATCTGGGCCGATCGCCGCATCGCGGCGCGGCTGTCGCCGCTGCTCAGTTCGCTGGCGTCCGAGCTGGAACACGAGCTCGAGCGCATCCTGCCGCGCAAAGCCAGTGCAGTGGCCGCTTTGCGACTGCACGCCAGCCACGGCTTCGCGGTTGCCGCGCTGGTCGAGCAGCTGGAAGCTGCGCAACTGTCGGTCGAACTGCGTTACCGCAACAGCTTCGAGTCGGTGTCGGGGCTGGCGAGAGGCGAGTGCGACCTGGCAGGCTTCCACGTGCCGATCGGCGAGTTCGCGCTGCCCGCCGCACGCCGTTACCGCGAGTGGCTGCGCCCCGAGGAGCACAGCCTGATCCATCTTGCCGTGCGTGCACAGGGCCTGTTTGTCGCGGCGGGCAATCCCAAGCGCATCCGCTCCCTGGCCGATCTGAAACGCCCCGACGTGCGCTTCGTCAACCGCCCCGAGGGCTCGGGCACGCGCATGCTGACCGAGCTGATGCTGTCGAAGCAGGGCGTCGCGCCGAACGAAGTCACCGGCTACGCCAGTACCGAGTTCACTCATGCCGCCGTGGCAGCCTTCATCGCCAGCGGCATGGCGGACGTCGGGGTGGGCGTGCAGACCGCGGCGCAGCGCTTCGGCCTGCCCTTCATGCCGCTGCTGCGCGAGCGCTACTTCCTCGCCCTGCCCACCAAGCTGCTGCGCGAGCCGACGGTGCGACGGATGCTGGAACTGATGCAGTCGCCGAAGTATCGTTCGTCGGTCGCCGCACTGATCGGCTACGAGGCGGGCGAGACCGGGCGCGTGATGTCGGTGGACGAGGCGCTGCCCGACAACTGAGTGCCAGGGCGCTTCAGGCGTGTCCCCATCCACGGATGCGCCGGTACAACAGCCCACGCGAGACCCCCAGGCGCCGCGCAGCACGCGACACGTTGCCCTGGCACTCCGCCAGGGTGTTCTCGATCAGGTCCCGGCTGGCATCCTGAAGCGTCAGGCGAACTTCGGATGCGGCTGCAGATTCTGGGTGCGAAGCAGGCGCATGGATCGGACCCTCATCGGGCAAAGCATCCGACCCCTGGCCGCCTGCCGTCATCCACAGTGTGAGGCCGTTGGCCAGCCGGTAGGGCCGGGCCCGCCCCTCATGCGCCAACTGGAGCAAGGCCTCGAGGTCGAGTCCGAACAAGGACTCGGCGTTGGTACCCCTCGCGGGCAAGCGTCCGCAGCCGAGCAGGCTGGCACCCGTGCCGTTGAACCACGCGACGCGGCCACCCGAATTCACCGCCGCCAGTCCCTCGAGCGGCGTGTGCAGCAGCGCGGGACTCGACTGAAACCGCAGCAGCAGCAGCGAGCCTGACTGCGATTCGAGGAGCCGGTTCTCGATCGCCGTCGCATAAAGCCTCACCATCGCTGCGGCGTCGAAGCGGAACATTTCCGCTTCGGACGACAGGTCCAGCACGCCGGCGATCTCGCCGCGCGCGTCGCGGATCGGCGCAGCGGCGCAGTACATCACGCTAATCTCGCGGAAGAAATGCTCGCCGCCATGCACCACACACACGGTCCACGCCCACGCGGGCGACCAAGGGCATCAAGCGTCCCTCGCCACGCGCCGTCGGCGTGGCGTGAACCACCACACCGTCGTGGCTGGTCAACACCGCCTTCACCGAGGTGCCGGCCAGCGCGACATCGAGCTGGTTCAGTCCCTCGCTCGCTGCCTCCAGCAACTGGCGATTGCGCGCCAGCGTGGAAGCGATGCGCGACTTGGTGACGGGATTGAAGGCGATGTGCTCATCGGGCCGGCGGCGCGCACCGAGGCAGCGTGTCCACGACTGGATCACCAGCTCGGACACCAGCCCGGAAGGTCGCACCCCCTCCTCGAAGAAGAGCTCGCGCGCCCGTGCCACACGCTGCTGCGGCGTGGCGAAGAACGGCCCGGCCGAGGCCAGGGCAGTGGCGTCGGAGCGGGCGGGGGCTCTTGGAACTCTGGCGGACATGCGTCAACTCGGTTTTGAATCCGTATCTGTCCCGCTGCGGAACAAACCAAGCCTAGGGAAAGTACTGGTCTGGGCATTCTCCGGCCCACGGCCTATGGTTCACCCCGCATCGGAGCGCGAGGATATCCGCATCTCCCTCCCTGACCGAAGGGCTGAGCGATAGCCTGCACAGGGCAGAAGACTTGCGCCGGATTCTGAAGCCACGCGACCCCACAACCAACCTTCATCGCCTAGCCGCGCGCGCCATCCGGACCGCCCACACCATGAACCGATCGATTGATGCCTTTCTGCAAGCCCGCGATCTGCTGCTGCGCCTGCGCACCGACCAAGCAGCTGCCGTGCGCGAGTTCCACTGGCCGGCGCTGACCGAGTTCAACTGGGCGCTCGACCATTTCGACGCGATGGCGCGCGATCCTGCACGAGCCGCTGCGCCCGCGCTGTGGATCGTCGGCGAGGACGGCAGCGAGTCGAAGCGCTCGTTCCACGAGCTCTCCCTGCGATCGAACCAGGTGGCCAACCACCTGCGCAGCCTGGGCGTGCGGCGCGGCGAGCGCATCCTGCTGATGCTCGGCAACGAACTGCCGCTGTGGGAGACCATGCTGGCAGCGATCAAGCTCGGGGCGGTGCTGATCCCGGCCACCGCCTTGCTGACCACCGAAGACCTGCGGGACCGCCTCGAGCGCGGGCAGGTGCGGCATGTCGTCGTGGCCAGCGCACAGGCGGGCAAGTTCGCACCGCTGCCTGGCAGCTACACCCGCATCAGCGTCGGCACGGGGGTCGAGGGCTGGCACCGGTTCGAGGACGCCGATCGCGCCGCGGGGGACTTCGCGCCCGACGGCCCCACGCTCGCCACCGATCCGTTGCTGCTGTACTTCACCTCGGGCACGACCTCCAAGCCCAAGCTCGTGCTGCATACCCACCAGAGCTATCCGGTCGGGCACCTGTCGACGATGTACTGGATCGGCCTGCAACCCGGTGACGTGCATCTCAACATCTCCTCGCCCGGTTGGGCCAAGCATGCGTGGAGCTGCTTCTTCGCGCCATGGAACGCAGGGGCCTGCGTCTTCATCCACAACACCGCCCGCTTCGGCGCGAAGGCGCTGCTGGAAACGCTGGCCCGCTGCCGCGTGACCAGCCTGTGCGCGCCGCCGACCGTCTGGCGCATGCTGATTCAGGAGGACCTGGCCGCCTGGCGCGATCGCCTGGCGCTACGCGAGGTGATCGGTGCCGGCGAGCCGCTCAACCCGGAGATCATCGAACAGGTGCGCTCGTCGTGGGGACTGACGCTGCGCGACGGCTACGGCCAGACCGAGACCACCGCCCAGATCGGGAATCCGCCCGGGCAGCCGGTCAAGCCAGGCGCGATGGGACGGCCGCTGCCCGGCTACCGCATCGCCCTGCTGGATGCCGACGGCCGTGAAGCCGACGAAGGCGAGGTCTGCATCGATCTTTCGCACCGCCCGCTCGGTCTGATGGTCGGCTACCAGGACAGCGCCGAGAAGACGCAGGAGGCGATGCGCGACGGCTACTACCACACCGGCGACGTGGCGGCTCGTGATGCCGAGGGCACGATCACCTTCGTCGGTCGCGCCGACGACGTCTTCAAGGCCTCCGACTACCGCATCAGCCCCTTCGAGCTGGAGAGCGCGCTGATCGAGCACGAAGCCGTGGCCGAGGTGGCCGTGGTGCCCAGCCCCGACCCAGTGCGTCTGGCGGTGCCCAAGGCCTATCTGATCCTCGTGGCCGGCGCGCAGCCGGGCCGGGAACTGGCCGAGGCCATCTTCAGCTTTGCGCGCCGGCAGCTGGCGCCCTACAAGCGGGTGCGCCGCATCGAGTTCGTGACCGAGCTGCCCAAGACGATCTCCGGCAAGATCCGCCGTGTCCAGTTGCGCGCCCAGGAGGTCGAGCGCCGCGCAGCCGGCGTGCGCGCCGAGGGCGAGTATTTCGAGGAAGACTTCCCGGCCCTGAAACAGGACTCCTGACACAGGACACTCCGCCATCATGCAAGCTGGACTGAGCTATGTGCACGGCGCTTCGAGCCAGCGGCTCATCGGCGACACGATCGGCCGCGTGTTCGACGCTGCATGTGCCGATCACGCCGAGCGCGAGGCCCTCGTGGTGCGGCATCAGAAGCTGCGCTGGACCTATGGCAAGCTGCGCCGCAAGGTCGATGCACTGGCCTGCGGCCTGATGCGGCTGGGCCTGAAGGCCGGGGACCGCATCGGCATCTGGTCGCCGAACAATGCCGAGTGGGCGCTTACGCAGTTCGCGACCGCCAAGCTCGGGCTGGTGCTGGTCAACATCAATCCCGCCTACCAGCGCAGCGAACTGGAGTACGCGCTGACCAAGGTCGGCTGCCGTGCGCTGATCACTGCGGCCGGCTTCAAGGGCAGCGACTACCTGCACATCCTCGCCGAGCTGGCGCCCGAGCTGGCCAGCTGCGCACCCGGGCAGTTGAGTGCCCGCAAGCTGCCAGGGCTCCAATTCGTGCTTCGCCTGGGTACCGGCGTCACGCCCGGAATGCAGAACTTCGACACGCTGCTGTGGGAGCCGGGCGCCGAAGAACTGGCCGAACTGGCGCGCATCGGCGAGGCGCTGCAGTTCGACGATCCGATCAACATCCAGTTCACCTCGGGAACGACCGGCCACCCCAAGGGCGCGACCCTGTCGCACCACAACATCCTGAACAACGGCTTCTTCGTCGGCGAGGCGATCCGGCTCGCGCCGGGCGATCGCTTGTGCATTCCGGTGCCGCTGTACCACTGCTTCGGCATGGTGATGGGCAACCTCGGCGCACTGACGCATGGCGCCACGATGGTCTACCCATCCGAAGGCTTCGATCCGGCGGCCACGCTCGCGGCGCTGGCCGAGGAACGATGTACGGCCCTCTACGGCGTGCCGACGATGTTCATCGCGCAGCTCGACCACCCGGACTTCGCAAGGCATGACCTCAGCAGCCTGCGCACCGGCATCATGGCCGGCAGCCCCTGCCCGATCGAGGTGATGAAGCGCGTGGTCGACCGGATGCACATGCCCGAGGTGACGATCGCCTACGGCATGACCGAGACCTCGCCGGTGAGCTTCCAGAGCGCGGTGGATGATCCGTTGGAGCGGCGCGTGTCGACGGTGGGCCGCATTCAGCCGCACTGCGAGGTCAAGATCGTCGGCGAAGATGGCCGCATCGTGCCGCGCGGGCAGACCGGCGAGCTGTGCACGCGCGGCTATTCGGTGATGCTCGGCTACTGGGACGATGAGGCCAAGACGCGCGAAGCGATCGACGCCGCCGGCTGGATGCACACCGGCGATCTGGCGACAATCGATGCCGAGGGCTACTGCAACATCGTCGGGCGCTTGAAGGACATGGTGATCCGTGGCGGCGAGAACCTCTATCCACGCGAGATCGAGGAGTTCCTCTACCGCCACCCGAAGGTGCAGGACGTGCAGGTGATCGGCGTGCCCGACCCCAAGTACGGCGAGGAACTCTGCGCCTGCGTGATCGTGCGCGCGGGTGAGCAACTGAGCGCCGACGAACTGCGCGCTTTCTGCGAGGGCGAGATCGCGCGCCACAAGATCCCGCGCCACATCCGCTTCGTGGAGGCCTTCCCGATGACGGTGACGGGCAAGATCCAGAAGTTCAAGATGCGCGAGCAGGTGAAGGCCGAGCTGGGCCTGGTGGAGGCCCGGACGGCGTGAGGCGCTGACCGCCCGCGAGGCGGCTATTGCACCCCACGTCCGAGTCATCGCCGCTACAGTGCCCGACGACACACCGCTGCGGAGAACGCGCCATGCAGTTCGCACCCTGGGACAATCCGATGGGCACCGACGGCTTCGAGTTCATCGAGTACGCCGCTCCCGACCCGATGGCCATGGGCGCGCTGTTCGAGCGCATGGGCTTCACCGCGATCGCGAAGCACCGCCACAAGGACGTGACGCTGTACCGCCAGGGCGGCATCAACTTCATCGTCAACGCGGAACCCGATTCGTTCGCGCAGCGGTTTGCGCGGCTTCACGGCCCCAGCATCTGCGCCATCGCGTTTCGCGTGCAGAACGCCCGTGTGGCCGCCGAGCGCGCCCATGCACTGGGCGCGTGGAGCTACGCCGGCAGCGCGGGGCCGGGCGAGCTCAACATCCCGGCGATCAAGGGCGTCGGCGATTCGCTGATCTATCTGGTGGACCGCTGGCGCGGCAAGGGCGGCGCTGCAGTGGGGGACATCGGCAACATCGGCTTCTACGACGTCGACTTCGTGCCGCTGCCGGGCGCTTCGCTCGAACCCGTGGGCTGCGGCCTGACCTATATCGACCATCTCACGCACAACGTGCACCGCGGCCGCATGGCCGAATGGGCCGAGTTCTACGAACGGCTGTTCAACTTCCGCGAGGTGCGCTACTTCGACATCGAAGGTCAGGTCACCGGCGTGAAGAGCAAGGCCATGACCAGCCCCTGCGGCAAAATCCGAATCCCGATCAA
>JFJP01034746.1_pt1 | contig 21562 bp, 17 predicted proteins | sample 431651 | NCBI WGS metagenome assembly JFJP01 (sample SAMN02602958, study PRJNA72255) | Microbial mat metagenome, whole genome shotgun sequencing project. | biome: fresh water; feature: sink hole; material: water; isolation source: purple microbial (photo- and chemosynthetic) mats found in...
CCAGGCGCTGGGTCTGGTTGGAGCCGGGCGCATCCTGATAGAACAGGATGGTTAGATAGTACTTGCCGTCACCGCCATCCGAGCCGTAATAGTCGATGCGGTTCTGCTCGTTTACCCAAGTCTCGGTGAGCATGGGTATTGAAGCCCGCTCGTCATCGGTCAGCTTCTCGCCGGCCACGGTCACGGGCAGGACGAGGCGCACGGCGCGGTATTCCAGCGCTTCGTCCCACTCAACCGGCGCCCAGTCGAAATACACCAGCTCGCCATGGTCCGCGCTGGTCGTAAGCCCCACGAGGCCTGCCTGCGCAAGATCGCCCGCATAGTTCATCACGTAGTAGGCGCGGCCGGAAAAGCGCTTGCCCGCCGAGAGTATCACGTCGTATCTTCCGCCCCCCAGATCCTTGACGACTAGGGGCTGGCGGACGCCGCCTGGCAGGTCGGCATAGCAGCGTTCCAGGTTCCAGACCGGCTTGAAGGCCTCACCCTGGTAATAGAAACCGCTCATGTCGCCGCTCGTAACGTTCCATTCCACTACATGGTAGAACTCGGCCTTGCCATCAGGCCGGAGCATGATGGTGGTCTCAACCGAGACCAGATCATTGGGAGCCGCGGAGGCCATCCCCGCAGCGAGGGCTGCAAACACGACGATGAGCACCATGATGCTGGGTTTCCAGCGTAACTTCCCGCGGGTTGCCAGGGATCGTTGTATCGACACGAACTTCTGTACCGTCATCGACCGGTTCGCTGTCATAGTGACTCCTTGATTTCCATCCTGTCAGCAGGCGAGAGGCCGCCAGACAGATCCATCGCAGCCTTTTCAAGTACCGCGGCCTGGGCCAGCAACGCGGATCTGGTCCGGGCTTTTACGTCAGCAAACGGATCCGCGTCGGCAAGGCCAAAGCGCTTTTCTGTAGCTGCGCCATCGAGTTCCTTGAGGTACAGGTCGGCAATGGATACGCTTTCTGTCAGAGCGTCCTCGGCAAGCGGATCACGGGAGCGCGCGGATTCGCAGGCCGAGAGGTAGACCGTACCGCGGGTTGCCACGAGTTCGAGCAGGCTCTTTATCTCGGGGTCAGGCACACGCAGGCTTGCCAACCTGTTCCTGGCATCGCGGGCCGCATCAAGTCGTGGCCGGGCGGCAGCCCAGATCCGGCGCGCCTGCTCGGCAGCTGCCAGAGCGGAGCCAGCCCCCGCAATGGAAAGAATCAGCAGGAATCCGCCCAGCGTCGCCAGGCCAGACACGAGCCCGACGACCGGGCCTATCCTTATTCCAAGGAAGCCGCCCACTGAAACAGCAACGGCACCTAATGCCATGCCTACAGGAGAAGCGGCGAGGTTGATAATATATTCACGTCGATTCATGTGATTACTCTAGCCTCGTACAGCTGGCTTATCAAGCAATTTTTCTCAATCGAGTATGGTGATTTCTACCCGCCGGTTGCGGGCACGGTTGGCCTCGGTATCATTGGGCGCTATGGGTTGGTCAGCGCCGAGGCCACGGTATACAAAACGGCTGGCAGGCAGACCGCGCGCTACCATTTCATCGACGATGCGCCTGGCTCGCCGCTCTGACAACTCGTTCTGGCCGGCAGGCCGGCCCAGGTCTGCCGTATGGCCTTCCACGAGGAAGCTGCGCTCGGGAATGCGCTTGAGCGCATCTGCAATCGCATCAAGCCGGCCTCGCTCGTCTGGCAGGAGCTGGTCGCCGTCGGCCACGAAGCGCAGGTCATATAGTAGTAGTATTACACCACGTTTACCCTCGGCCACCTCAAAGGCTCCAGGGTCAATTCCGGGCGGCAGGGCCGACGGCGGCATGGCAGCTGGTCCGGCACCTGAACCGGCCGCACCGCCAGCACCGGCCGCAACGCCAACGGCTGGTTCAGTAACGGCCGCCGTTCCAGTCGCCGGGGCCGCAGGACCCAGTATCGACGCTATGCGGTCCCGTTCGGCAGGCAGGCTGCCACGGTGGAAGTGCAGGATAAAGCCCTTGAGGCGAACGGCGGGTCCACCTGAGTACGCAAACGTCTCGTCTACTGTTTCGCGTATGAAGAGGGTGGCTCCATCGCGGGCATCCACCACGATGTCTGCGGTCCTGGCGCCGGACGCACCGGTCAGGGCCGGGTCACCCAGGCGGTCGGCTCCACGGTAGCGGATGGCATACCGGGCCCGGATCGACGCTGCGGGCAGGGTTGCGTACGTTGTCGGGCCGAGGTATTCATATTCCACGAGCACGGCGATCCGGGTGGCTGGCGACCCGGCGCGGGGTCTTACGACAACGGTGCCCTCGCCGGTCCAGCGCTGGCCCGGGAGTGCCGGCGTGGGCGGGGAATCTGGCAGCCCGCGCAGGATGGGGTAACCATCGTCCTTGATGAAGCGCACTGCACCGTCCGCCTCGACGGAAAACACCACAGGAATGAGCGTATCCAGCCGCCGGGCCACGGCCCGTTCATCGCGCAGCGTCTCTTCGAGGACCAGGGCCTCGCCGTCGTAGCGCAGCGAACCGCCGGCAGCAGCCTCCACGGACAAGTCCAGCCTGGACTCTCGGTAGAGGTGGCCTATGTAGCGGCCGTCTTCGTATCGTGAAAAATCCGAACGTTCCACTACGATGATGTGGCCGGCCGGCGGCGAGAACGGCTCCAGGGCCGTCTGCGCGGAGAGAGAGGGCGGAACAGCGAGCAGGCCCAGCGCTACTGCAATGAACACAGCGTCGCGAGCCGGTGTCTGGTTCAAACTGACTTCCTGGGATAGCCTATGGCGGCAGCCATCCGGGTAAAGTGGCCGGAACCCTGCCGCCTGAACGATCCAAAGCTGTGGTCGCAGCAGGTGCAGCCCGGTATGAGGCTCACGGAACCAAGCCCAAGCCCTTCGGCCAGGGCCATGTTCGCGGCTACCAGATCAAGCCGCGGCCTGCCTTCTGTCCGTACCACGGCGACCGCACCGAATTCCCCGGCAAAATCGGCAGCCCTGGCCTCGTCCACCACGTAACAGCAGGTACCTATCCTCGGCCCGAAGGCCACGGCAAGGTCGGCAGGTCTCGTGCCATACGCGTGGCGCATCAGAGATACAGCTTCCGTCAGTATGCCCGTGCCCTTCCAGCCCGAATGCAGCAAACCGAAAGCGCCCGAGCCCTGGTCGAACAGGAAAATGGGCATGCAGTCGGCCACGGTGATAACCAGACTGTCTATGCGCTTGTCTGCCTGGGTACCGGTTCCGCGGGTAGCCAGCGGCTGGCCGGCCGTCACGAGTCCGTCTGCCTCCCGGCGGATTCCGCGCGGGTCAAAAACATCTTGCAGACTGTTGGTTTCCAGAACGGTACGCGAATGCACCAGATCGATGGCCGCTGCCTGGTCAGGATCGAATCCGGCCGACCGTAGCCACTGGTTGCGCCGTCCCCGGTTTCCGTCATCACCAAAGCCCATGTCACCGGCCGCGGCCAGGCTCATGACAGCCCTTGGCGCATCGGGGCCAGGCAACTGAACAACCAGCGTCGTGGGATCAAGCAGGTCCGTCGGCATGGCAGCCACTATGGTTCAAGGCTCCCGACGGCCGCCTTCATCAGTTCAGCCAGCAGGTAATGCGCCTTTTCAAGCTTGTACATGGTCGTTTCAAGCCCTTTCTGGAACTCCTTGTTGGCCTTGCCTTCTATGTGGGCAAGGTTTGAGAGGGAATCGTATTTGCCGCGGGCTTCCCTGGTCAGTATGGCCTTGAGTATCTCCTGCATCCTGCCAACCGCATTGTTGGATCGTGCCAGAATGGACTCTGCCTCGACCTCAGCGGCTTTAATGGTCGACTCTACCTTGCGCTTCTTTATCTGCATGGAGGAAAGCTCGGTGCGGGCCTGCACGTAGGCGGCTCCGAGTTCACCCTCCATGCCAAGCCGGGAGTCCAGCTTCTTGAGCAGGTCGCCAATCTGCAGTATCTCGTTGTACGCATCGGTAAAATCAAGCTTGTTGTCGCGTTTGTAGAATTCGCCATCCAGCAGCACGATCTTGAGATAGCGATTGATATCGGCCAGGAAGGTCTGGTGGTAGAAGGCTTCCAGAAAGTGGAGCGCACGGGCAAAACGGACCGGGGGGCTCTTGTCGTTACCTTCTTCAACCAGGTTCTGGAACCAGGTTGGAGTTTCCTTGCCTACTATGGCCTGGATGTCGGCCTCAAGCTGCGCAATGCGTCGCTCCGCTGAAAAACGCTGAAACCGGTGGTCAACCCTGTTGCGCCAGTACGACTTGAAGATGGCAAACCAGTCCTCGCCGCCTCCGGTAGAAGCGCACTGCCAGTTGGGGTCGTCATTTGACACCTTGAGGATGGCTTCCAGGGGAACACGCGCGTTGAAGCTGCGGATCGCTGTCAGAGCCTTCTCGGCACTGGCCAGTTCCTTGCTTACGGCTTCCTCGAGTTTAAAACCCTCCCGGCCGATCTCGTCGTTGAGCGCAAAGCCTATGATGGCTTCCATCAGGCGGGTTGATGGCGGCTGGTCAAGCGAGCTCAGGATGGTTGCCAGTTCCGCCAGCTGGTCCGCCGCGGAATACATAGACAATTCCTTGAGTCCGGATGCATTGGTCTGGAAGGCAGCGAGGAAGCGGTCGAACAGGAAGCTGGACAGCTTTTTGAGGACGTAGAGGTTCTTGACGTCCTTGTACATCATGCGCCGCTGGTCATCGTCGATCCTGGAGATCGCGGTCTCAAGCGCGGCATTGACAGCGAGCCTGACGTCTGCGTCACTGGCCAGCGAATTTTTGGTAATGAATGCGTAGGGGTCGGTCTCCGTGGACAGTTCTTCATGTACGGATTCGAACTCAAGCGAGCCGAGAAACGCGAAGAATGAGGCCTTGTTCTTTTCCAGGGTGCGGTCGAGGAGGTCGTAAAAATAGCGGGCGGCACTGCGCAGGGTGGTGAGTTCACGGAAAAACGCTTCCTGGAGCACCCTGCGGCGGGGGTCTATGAGGCCCATGCTCGTCGCTTCTATATCCTTGACGATGGCATTGAGGAAGCGTTCCTTGACGAGTTCTTCCTTGGTGCCGGCGCCGAACCACGAGCGTATGGTTATGATTATCCTTGTAAGGAGGCCGAGTTCGCGGTATGCGGCCTTGTAATCTATATGCTGTTCAACAGCATGGACGCGCTGGTACAGCGGTTCCGTGGAAACGCTGAAGGATCGTCTAAGGCGCTCGAGCATGTCGGTGCGCTCACCGGGGCTCAGGTCGAGGGCAAGCGATTCGAATGTCGATTCATTGGCCATGATAGCCAATCCTACATGGCGATGCCGGTATTAGCAAGCATCACGTTCAAGTTCATCAAGGTCGACGACGACGTTGCCGGTTCCGCGGGGTGAGGGAAACGATACCCTGAACGCCCTCAGCCGCAATTCCCCGGTACCGCGGTCGTCACCGGAGTCGCCATCACCGTAGGTTGGATCTCCCTCGAGCGGCAGTCCGATCCATGCCAGGTGCGCGCGTACCTGGTGCCTGAAGCCCCTGGCGAGCGCCACTTCAAGGACAACGCCACCGGCGGCCGGCCGGGCCGTCAGGATGTCAGTCCGGTAGCTGTCACGGGTCCAGGCCTTGCCGCTCTTGCCGGCGGGCAGTCCGGGGTTGCAGGCCGGATCGTGCTCGTCAAGTGCGGCACAGGCTACCCTGCTGGCCCCCGGGCCATAAGGCCGGAATCTCGAGACGATGGACCGGCCCGGCAGCAACTCAACCAGGCATCCGGCGTCAGCCCGTCTGAGGCAGGAAATCCAGGCAGCCTGGTCAACACCCGGCGGAGCCATAGCTTCGGGCTTGGAGCCCAGGAGTCCTGAAACCGATGGCAATCCGAGCGCGCGATACGACTTGACGAAGGTGCCGGTCTTGCCTGCGGTCAAGAGTCGGGAAAAGGAATCTTCATCCGTGGCAAAGGCCACGAGGCCGGACGTGGCTGCGTCCAGGCGGTGCAGGAGTCCACCTTCACCGGTTCCGCGGCCCCCGACGAGCGCTACCTCCGGCCGCAGGGCAAACAGCCACGAGCACAGGGTGCCGGCCTCTCCCGCCGGCGCGCAGTGCATGCCCGCCGGCTTGGCCACAACGATAATGCCGCCTTCATCGTACACGATGCGGGGTTGCATTATCGGTTTGAATACTGTGTCCATTTCGTCTCCCTGCTGAATCAAATTCTATACGCCCGTAGCTTCCCGTGCAACCCTCATACCATCCCGGAGAACTGCCGATATACTCAGTAGATACTTGTCTGTTTTCTACGCTGTCGCCAGAGGGCCTGCCCTGGCGCAATAACCCTCAAGAGGAGCCTGCCGTGCGGCGACGAACCGGAATCATAGTGCTTGCTGTGTCGCTGTTGGCCCTCGCGTTCTCCGCTGCGGCCCAGGAGCTAGCACCGGCTGCCGGGGCCGCAACTGCCGGTGCGGACCGTATCGTCCCCCGCGCCTTCAGGAGCATAGAACTGGGCATGGAAATGGACGAGGTCAAGGCCCTGCTCGTGGCCGATGGCGTTTTTAACTACCGGGGTGATCCGGATGTCAGCCTCCTGCCCCGACCCAACGAGAGCCTCATCGAAGTATCTGGCCTCACGTACGTCAGGCGTGCATTCTTCCAGTTTTATGAAGGCAAGCTGTTCGTGATGATATTCGCGCTCAATGAAAAAGAAATGGACCACTACTCGGTGTTCACGAGTCTCTCGGCAAAGTATGGCAAACCAGACAGCCTCTCGCCGAGCGAGAGCGTCTGGGCCGATGACGCTACCAGGCTGTCGGTAGAGCGGCCCCTGGCGGTCAAATACATCGATCTTGCGGTGTTCAACGCGCTTAAAACGGCGGGCACGGCCCAGCAGTCCTACGAAGAACTGCTCCGCACTGAATTCCTCGGCGGATTCTAAAAGACCCGACGCGGTCACCGCGGCAGCCGTTATTCTATGCCGAGAACCTTGAGGCGGTAACGCAGGCGGCGTTCGTTGATCCCGAGTTCCCGGGCGGCCGCGCTCTTGTTGTGCCCGCTGCGCTCCAGAATCCTGGAGAGGAAATCCTTCTCGAAGGCACCCATGGCCTCGTCGTAGCCACCCGCGAGCATTGGTGACGCCTCTTCGTTTTTATCACCCTCTGCAGGCAGGAAGATATCGGTTTCTGTCAGGTATTCACCGCGGCACAGGACGACGCCGCGCTCGAGTACGTTCTCCAGTTCGCGCACATTGCCGGGAAACGGATACCGCATGATCCTGCTCATGGCCTCGCCGGTGATGCTCGCAATGGGCTTGCGGTTCTTGGTTGCGTACTTCTTTATGAAATACTCCACCAGAAAGGGTATGTCGGCGCGATGGTCCCGTAGCGCCGGCAGCGACACCGGCACCACGTTGACCCGGTAATACAGGTCGGCGCGGAACCGTCCGGCGCGTACCTCCGCTTCGAGATCGCGGTTGGTGGCGGCTATGATGCGGACATCTGATTCCCTGGGAGTATTCTCGCCTACCCGCTCGTAGGAACCAAACTGCAGGACACGCAGCAGCTTTACCTGGATGCCCGGCGGCACTTCGCCAATCTCGTCGATGAACAGGGTGCCACCGTCGGCAAGCGCGAAACGGCCTGTACGGTCTGCCATGGCACCGGTAAAGGCTCCCTTTACGTGGCCGAACAGTTCGCTCTCTATAAGGTTTTCCTGAAGGGCGGCTATGTTCACCGGTACAAAGGCCTTGTGCTTGCGCGGGCCAGCCAGGTGTATGGCCCTTGCGACAAGTTCCTTGCCCGTACCGCTTTCGCCTGAGATGAGCACCGTGGAGTCGCTTTTGGCAGCCCTGGCCGCCATGGACAGCACTTTTTCCATCTCCGGGCTGTGCGAGATGATGGTCTGGGCACGGCCGTGTCCAAAGGCCTCCACCATGGCGCGGTTTTCGCGCTCCATCTCGTTTTTTTCCATGAGGCCGCGGATCAGCACGACCAGATCCGCGGTAGACGGAGGATTGGGCAGGGAATCGTAGGCGCCGAGGCGCATGAGTTCCACATCCATCGTGATGTCGTGGTCGCCGAGCAACAGGGCTATCTCGCAACTCGGGCAGGCGGCCTTGAGGAAGGCTATGCCGTCAGCGGTGGCCATGGTCATGGCCTCTGGATCGAGCAGCACGAGGTCTACCTTGTCGCCGCTCTTGACGGCTTCTATCGCCGATTCGCCACCATCGATGCGGAGGTCGCACGCGCCTACGCTCTCAACGGCGTCTTCCACGACCGCGGCGGTGTTTCGTCCGACCAGAGCGAGAATGCTGAACCGTATGCTGTCGTTCATGATCTGGTCGTTGCCTCCATTTGATACTGCAATTTATATAAATTGTAGTATATGCCGCCACGGACGATTAAGCTATCGTGATCTCCCGTTTCAGCAAGGCGGCCATCCGCCAGCACGAGTATGCGGTCCGCATGCCGTATTGTCGAAAGCCGGTGCGCAATGGCCACAGTGGTTCTGCCGCGCATCAGTTCCGACAGGCCTTCCTGCAGTAGCCGCTCGGTCTCGGTATCCACTGAACTCGTAGCCTCGTCCAGCACGACGATTGACGGATTGTGCGCCACGACCCGGGCAAACGACAGCAACTGGCGCTGGCCGGACGACAGCGTCGCTGCCCCCTCGCCCAGCTTCGCGTCGTAGCCGCCGTCCAGCTTCTCTATGAAGCCATGAGCCCGCACCGCGCGTGCGGCCGCCTCGACAGCAGGCCGCTCCAGGCCCAGGCCCAGGTCAATGTTGCCCGCAACGGTGCCCGAGAACAGGAATACGTCCTGCATGACCGGACGAATCGACGCGCGCAGTTCCGCCAGCGGCAAGTTCCGTATCGGTATGCCGTCAAGCCGAATCTCGCCCTGCTGCGGATCCCAGAGCCGCGCGAGGAGAGCTCCTACCGTGCTCTTGCCGGCTCCGGTGTATCCGACTATGGCGACGGTCTCGCCTGGTTCGACAGTAAACGACAGGTCCCGGATGACCCAGTCGTCACCCTTGTACGCAAACCAGACATGGTCAAACTCGATGTGGCCACGCACCGGTGACGGCAGTGATCGACTGGGCTCGTCAGGTATACGCTCGTCGGCATCCAGCAGTTTGAATACGCGTTCGCCGCCCGCCATGGCGCTCTGCAGTATCGTGAACTTCTCCGAAATGTCCTGCAGCGGTGAGTAGAACATGCGAATCAGGTTCACGAAGGCTATCAGGGCACCCAGTGTTATGAGGCCCTTGTCGTGGAGGCCCGCGCCAAACCAGAGTATTATCGCGGTGGAGACAGATGAAAAGAACTCGATAAGTGGCCTGAACGTCGCATAGACGAGCATTTCACCGAGGTTGGCCTTCATCAGCTCCGCGTCTTTCTGGTCAAACGCGGCGGACGAGGCGCGTTCCCGGCCGAACAGCTTGACGACGGCTATGCCGGCTATGTGCTCGGCGATAAAGGCATTGACCCTGGAGAGCCAGGTGCGCTGTCGCCTGAAAGCATCGCGGGCCTTGCGCCGTGATATGCCCGTGGCGACAAGGACCGGCGGCAGCGTCGCGAGGGCTATGAAGCCGAGCCTCGGGCTCATGGCAAACAGCACGACCAGGGCACCAGCCATCACCGAGGCATCCTTTATGAAGGCTACGATGACGCTCGTAAAGAATTCGTTGATGGTTTCCACATCACCGGTGAGCCTCGTCACGAGCCTGCCCACCGGTTGCTTTGACAGGAAGGCCTGGGACTGGCCGCTCGTCCGCCTGAACAGGTCCATGCGGAGGTCCTTCATGACGTTCTGGCCTATGAGGCTCGTTGACCATGCCTGAGAAAAGGTAGACGCGAGCACGACCAGCAGCACCACAAGGAGCAGCCAGCCGTAGGCGGACACGACGCTCCGGTCGGCCGTCCGCAAAGCACGTGCGTCAGAGGCTGCAAGGGAACCCATGTAGGCAGACGGGGCTATGAACCAGCCATCCACAAGCCGGGGGCCGTTTGCCTTGTCCAGATCACGTTTGATGGCGTCAGGAAGCACGAATCCGTCACCGGCCGGTGTCAGGTAATACGGGCCTGCATCGAGCAGGCCGTCAGCTTCCAGGCTGGTCCTGTCACGGAGGGCCAGCGACGTGATGCTGCCTTCGCGGATAAAGAGCCGACCTTCAACCCGGGGCGCCGTATCGTCGATATCGAGCCCCCGCAACCGCGGGTCGGAGACGGCCGCCGGGTCGATGGAGGCCCACGACACGACGAGGGCCTCGTCCACGGTGCGCTGCACGAGGATGGGCAGCACGAGCTCGCCTACGGTGGAAAGCGCAAGTGTCAGGGCGGAGAGTGCCAGCAACATCCGGTACGGTTTTACGTAGGAGAAAATCCGCTTGACTATGGTGCCGTCGTAGCTCTTGACTATCTCGTCGGTCTCGAAGAAATCGGGCATCTAGCGACCCTCCCTGGCTGGTACCGGCGCAGGCGTCTCGCTGAGCGCCTGAAGGGCCGCTATCTCGGCGTAGAAACCGTCAGCGGCTGCCAGTTCTTCAGGCGTGCCAAGCTGGGTAAGCCTGCCTGCATCGAGTACCGCCACGAGGTCGGCCCGGCGCAGGGTCGAGACGCGGTTGGAAATGATGATGGTCGTCTTTCCTGCCCGGTCCGCCATCAGGGCCGTGATTATCGCTTCCTCCGTCTCGGTATCGACTGCGGACAGGGCATCGTCGAGCACCAGCAGTTCCGGGTTCCGGGCCACCGCACGCGCTATGGCCACGCGCTGTTTCTGGCCACCAGACAGGGTCAGCCCCCGCTCTCCTACGACCGTGTCCCAGCCGTCTGAAAAAAGCCGCAGGTCCCTGTTCAGCGCGCTGATGGCAACGGCGCGGTCAAAACGCTCCGCCGGCAGGTCAGGATCGGAGAACAGCACGTTGGCGCGTATTGAATCGGAGAACAGGAAGCTGTCCTGGGGCACGAAGCCCATGGTCGACCGTAGCGCCTCGATGGGGTACGAGCCCACATCGTGCCCGCCGAAGAACACCGAACCGCGGGGTGGTTCGACGATGCGCGCCAGTGTCTTGACCAGCGTGCTCTTGCCGCAGCCTACCTTGCCGAGTATGCCGAGAGTCTTGCCCGCGGGTAGAACCAGATCGATATCCTGGAGGGCCGGAGCCTGGGTATCGGGATAATCGAGGGTCAGGCTGCTGAACCGCACTTCACCGGCTGGAACAGCGTCATGTGGAGTCGCGCCGGGAGCAAAGCGGGGTTCGGGTTCGGTGTCGAGCACCTCGTTGACGCGCTTGAGGCTGGCGGCGCCGCGCTGCAGCATGTTTACCGTAAAGCCCGCACCAAGCATGGGCCAGATGAGCAGCTCCAGGTAGGCCAGCATCGCCGCCAGTGCCCCCGGGGTCATCCGGTTCTCTATCACCGCGGCACCACCTGCTACCATCAGCACCAGCGTGGTCAGGCCCGCGAGGAACGAAATCAGCGGAAAAAAGAAGCCGAACACTTTGGCCAGCACCATCGAAGCGCTGCGGTACCCGTCGTTGGCTTCGGCGAAGCGCCTGGCAAACTCTTCTTCCTTTACGAAGGACTGCACGACGCGTATGCCCTGCAGCGTCTCCTGGGCCACTGAACTCATCTCGGAGTACAGTTCCTGGGAGCGCTTGAAGCGCTTGCCCACGATCGTCCCAAACATGATTATAAGCACGGTTATGAATGGCAACGGGGCTATGACCAGAAACGTCGTGCCCGGGTTCTGCGCGAACATGACAACGAGTATGGCGACCGACATGAACGCGCCGTCCACGAAAGCCACGAAACCCATGCCGGTGGCCATGCGTATGGCCTGCATGTCGTTCGTAGCCCTGGCCATGATGTCACCGGCCGCGTTGCCGTGGAAATATGACGTAGGCAACGTCATCAGCCGCGCGAACAACCTGTCCCGCAATGCCGTTTCTATGCGCCGTGATGCGCCGTGGATGAAGTAGCGCCACATGAAGCGCCCCCCCGCGATGGCTCCAGCGGTAGCGACCATGGCCAGGCCTATGGCTACAACGGCCGAGCGCTGCCCGCCCGAGGCTATGGAATCCACAGCTTTCCGCAGGTACTGCGGCAACAGGAGTTGAGCGGCGTCGACCAGTATGAGGCAGGAAAGGCCCAGGACATAGCGCAGACGGTACTGTTTTAGATAGGGAAACAGCGTCCTGAATTCTTTGAACATGGCTGGATCGTATACCGGCAGGCAATGTTTTTCAACGGTTTCCTTGCCGTATTGATGTTGCGAAACTTCAAGGCTTGCCTAGGTTCGTACCGAGGAAATGTTGACACCATCCCTGTCAGCGCAAATAGTTGGTATATGCACAGAAGCATGATTTTCATCCTGGCATCGATCGCCTCGCTTTCATCCTGCGCCATCCTTAAGGCAGCGGATTACGCCACCGAAGCCTTCATGAGCGAGGCCGACCCCGAACTGGCCAGGGCAGCGCTGCCTACCATGATGAAGGCAACTGAAGCCATCCAGCTAGCCGACCCCGGCAACAAAGACAAGGCTCTGGCAACGGCTTCGCTCTATGTCATGTATGCCAGCGCGTTTCTGGACGGGGAGGCGTTCCAGCTGCCCGACGAGGACTGGGAGCAGAAGCGTGTGCTGTCTGACCGCGCCAAGGCACTCTACCTCAGGGCGGCTGACCTGCTCGTGCCCTTCGTCGAGGCCAGAATACCCGGAGCGTTTGGCACCGGTCCGGATGAAAACAACGGACGCCAGGATGAAAAAAGCCCGTGGGCGCGCTTGAACCGCAAGGACGTACCGTTGCTGTACTGGTCCTCCGCGGCCATACTGGCGGCTTTTGCCTCAGATCCGATGGACTTCGACAATGCCGGCAGGATGGCCGGCGCGCTGGCACTGTTCGAACAGGCCCGCTCCCTGGATCCGGACTGGAATTCCGGCAGTCTCCACGAACTGGCCATCACCATCTATGGTTCCCTGCCAGCAGATCTAGGCGGCGACAAGGAAAAAGCGGTGGCAGCTTTCAGACAGGCAATCACCGGCAACGGTTCGCAGTCACCGGGGGCCTACCTGGCCTATGCCGCTTCAATCTGCGTAGCGGCGGCTGATCGGGATGGTTTCAGGGATGCGCTGGAGACGGCCCTCTCGCTGGAGGCCCGACCTGGGTCAGAGCTGCTGGATGCTCTGGCCCGCCGCAAAGCGAGGCGACTCCTTGACGACATTTCATTATACTTTTAGTTGAAGTTACCTGGATATCGACACGCTGAAACAGGGAGATGCTCATGAGGCTCACCAAGGCGATGACCATCGCCGCATTGTTGCTGACAGGCCTGGCTGCACGTTCGATAGTGGCTCAGGAGATAGTGCTGGACATGGGATCGTCAACTCCCGTCAACAGCCCCTGGGACACAGGTCTCAGGAAGATAGCCGCTGAATGGTCAAAAGCCTCGGGCGGCAGGGTAAAAATGGTATTCTCCAGGAGTGTGTCCAGCGCAAGCCAGACTGACCTCATCCAGAAGCTCAAGTTTTCCCTCGACGGTATTGTAGTGGACACCATGGGGCTGGGCTTTATAGACCAGGATTTTTTCATGCTGTCGATGCCATCGGTAATTCATGACGACGAGGACTTCGACAAGGCCATAGCGGCCGCCCTGCCCATACTCAGGCAGCGGCTCTCCGACCGCTACGAGATAATCACCATCACCAAGGCCGGCTGGGTCCGGTTCTTCTCAAATCAGGCGATACGCACGCCAGAAGACCTGCGCAAGGTCAGGATCGGCGTCAACCGCAGCCAGGATGCCCTGGTCAAACTGTTCCAGTCCATCGGCATCAGGACGGTCAAGTCGGATGCCTCGTCGACACTGCTGCAGTTCAATGCAGGTGCCCTCGATGCGATGTATTCAAGTCCGCTTTTCGTAGGAGCCCTGTGGTCGCAATACAGAAAAGTGATAACGCACATGAGCCCGTTCAAGGTAGCCCCGTTCTTCGGCGCGATCATCCTCAACAAACGTGCGTGGGAGTCCATCCCAGAACCCCTGAGACCCACCCTGCGCGCAATCGCCGACAAGGTTGCGGCAGAGATCGGCGCGGAAGCCGACAGGCTCGAAACGGAAGCCATAGTGGCTATGCAGAAGACCGGCCTCGTCGTACCACCGTATACCGCAGCCGACGAGGCCGCCTGGGACGCCCTGTACTCGGGTACGGTACGGAGCCAGGTAGCCTCCTGGTTCTCCCCGGATGTTGCCGCTGCGGTCAATGCTGCGGTAGGAAAATAGCGTGGCGGAGTCGCGTCTGCTCTCCATCCTCGACACGATCGCGGTGCGGGGTGCAGCCATCGGGGCGGCAGTGCTCGCGCTGGTACCCGTGCTCGATCTGGGCATGGCCCGCCTGCTGTGGAGCGGACTGCCGGAAGCGGGCGCACTGACAGAACATGCGCTGATAGCCCTGGCGTTCCTGGCAGCAGCGATGGCTGGCATCCGGGGCAAGCACCTTGCACTGGGCTCGGCATCCTCCCGGGACAACAGGCTCACCCGGTTTGCTGCCAGCCTGCGTTCCGCAGTAGCAGCAGCCGTCGATGTATCGCTCCTGTGCGCCAGCCTCTCGCTCCTGCTCATCGGCTTTGAACCGGCGGACAAGGCGTTCGGCATACCCATGGCCATATTCGCAACCCCGATGGCCCTTGGATTCCTCCTCATGACCATGACCGATGTCCTGCGCGCGACCGGAAAGCACCGGATCGCGGCCAGCCTTGGTCTTGCCGCCGGGCTGTTCCTGTCATCAGCGGCCATAGCCAACATCCTGTCGAGCTTCCAGTTATATCCGGCATTCCTGACAGCCCTGGCAGCTGCAGCTGGCGTATTCGCCAACGGGGCAAGCGCTCCGCTCATTGCCATGATCGTCGCGCTGGCCTTCCTGGGGTTGCCCCTGTATGCGGTAATCTCCGGCTCAGCCCTGCTCCTGTTCCTGGGCGCGGGTTCACCCATAGAACTGATCCCGTCTGAAGCCTACAACCTCTTCCTGAACGACAGCATGCCGGCCATCCCGCTCTTTACCATGGCCGGGTTCGTGCTGTCGGAATCGGGCGCGGGCCGCCGCCTCGTGGCTGTCTTCAGGGAGTGGTTTGGCTGGTTGCCCGGCGGCGAAGCCTTTGCCGCGCTGCTCGTCTGCGCATTCTTCACCACGTTCACCGGTGCCAACGGCGTTGCAATACTGGCGCTCGGCGGCATTCTGGCTACGGTGCTCACTGAATCGGGTTCCTATGGCGATGACTTCGCCCACGGCTACCTTACCGCATCCTCGTCGGTAGGGCTCCTCTTTCCGCCTAGTATGGCCGTCATCGTATATGCCATAAACGCCACCTTTGTCGTGCAGGGCGACGCCGTCTTCACGATAGGCGACATGTTCCTGGGGGGCCTCATTCCAGGTGCCCTGCTGGTGCTTGCCATGGGAGCAACGGGGGTAGCGCGCGCCGTCAAGGTACGGACGGTACGACGCAATTTCGAAGGCAACGCAGCGGTGGCCGCATCATGGAAGGCCTTGCCGGAAATCATAATTCCACTGTTCATCCTGGCGCTCTACCTCACGGGCTTCGCGGGCATTACGGAAACCGGAGCGATCATACTCGTATATGTCGTCATCATCGAAGGGCCGGTACGCAAGGACCTCGACTTCAGGGGTATGAAATCGGCACTGGGCAAGGCTTTACCCGTGGCGGGAGGAGCTCTGATCATCATAGCAGCGGCCCGGGGTCTGTCGTTCTACACCATGGAAGCCGGCCTTCCCGAATTGTTCACCGACTGGATGACCTCGGTCGTTTCCTCGCGCCTTTTGTTCCTGCTGTTGCTCAACCTGGCGCTGCTTGTCGTCGGGTGCTTCATGGACATCTTTTCGGCCGTGCTCATCATATCGCCGCTCGTGATCCCGCTGGCAGCGGCGTACGGCGTCCATCCCGTCCACCTTGGAGTCATCTTCATCATGAACCTGTCAATTGGCTTCCTTACCCCGCCCATAGGCATGAACCTTTTTCTGGCCAGTTACGCCTTCGGCAAACCCGTGCTTCGAATCTACAGGGACGTGCTGCCGTTCTTTCTGATACAGCTCGTCGTACTCGCCCTCGTAACCTGGGTACCATGGTTCACCCTGGTCCTCGTGCCGGGATACGGCCGATGAAAACCGGAGCCAGTGGCAACCAGCACCCGGTACTGCCAGGCTACGGCCCGGCCACGCTGCCGATACTCAAGCGCAGGCCCGGCGCACGGGACGCGGTACTCCTCATCCATGGATACTCAGGCTATCCGGGTGAGCTTCAATTCCTCGCGGACGCCCTGTTCCGGGCGGGCCATACTGTCTGCGTTCCCCGTCTGCCAGGTCATGGCACCGACCGCGCTGACTTCATGTCCACCGGCGCGGCGGACTGGATACGGCGCGCGCGCGATGCGTACCTTGAACTGCTGGCGGAGTATGGCAGGGTGCGCATCGTGGGGCACTCGATGGGCGGTGCCATCGCTACCATCCTGGCTGCTGACTACCTGGTCGACAGTATCGCCCTCCTGGCGCCGGCGCTGGAGCTGTCAGACAAGCGCATCTGGCTTGCGCCGCTCATCGGCATGGTCGCACCGGTGATACGGGAGGGCAAGCTGCCACCACCGGAGGATGCCGAAGGCGAGCGGTTGCGGCTTCATACCGAATACCGCAGCGACCTGATGGTACGCCAGGCTGGCCAGCTCGTACGCGTCGTCAGGGCTGCCCGCGGGTCCCTGCCCCGTGTGCATTCCAGGATACTCGTCATAACGGGTGAACATGACGCTGCCGTGCCGTCATCCGTCGGCGTGCGCATAGCAGCGTCCGCAAGGCAAGCCGCCGAGAAGCGTTTCGAGATCATCCGTGGTGCCGGTCACCTCTTCCCATTACTGCCCGATGGACGGCATGATTGCGCACTATTGGTCGAGGAGTGGTTCAACGAATGAATGCAACGTATATCGTGTATAGCGACGGAGCTTGCTCGGGAAACCCCGGGCCTGGCGGCTGGGCCTGGGTATCACTGGCCGACGGCGAGATCCGTGAAGGCTATGGCGGCGAAAAGGTTACGACGAACAACAGGATGGAACTCCTGGCCGCCATCGAGGGCCTTGAAGCGATACGGGCCAGAGTGGAATCCGGCAACCTGAAACAGGGCCTCGTAGAGGTTCGCACCGACTCGCAGTACGTCAAGAACGGCGTCACGAGCTGGATAGCCTCCTGGAAGCGCAACGGCTGGCGCACCGCAAGCAAGACTCCAGTCAAGAACAAGGACCTCTGGGAGCGCCTGGACACCCTGTCCACCCAGCTGGCAGCCCGCTGGACCTGGGTAGAAGGCCATTCAGGCGAAGCCTGGAACGAACGCTGCGACGAACTGGCCCGCCGCGGGGTAGCCGAAAACCGGTAGCCGTTAATACGAAGAATATGGCACAGAGTCACAGAGAAGATGAGGGAAAAAATAATTTCGGAAGAGAAAATGAAAAAAACAGGGGAGGTATAAGGAAGAGCGTTTAACACTGCTTCCTCATCCTTTAACCTATTACTTTTATTTTCTATTTTCCCCTCTTCCTCATCTTCTCTGTGTCTCTGTGCTAAAATTCCTGATATCAGCTAGCTACATCAGAAATGCAGGAAGAATTTCAATCCCCAGAAGAAGGCATCGGCAGGGCCATACAGCTGATCATCAACGAGTTTCAGCCCGGCGATGACGCTGACCTGTGCAAAGCCGACGAGGTCGATGGCGATTCCGCCGCCTGTCGAAGCGAGAATTCCGGCAGCGTCAGCAGTGGCTGCGGAGGCGTCGGCTAAACCGGCGTAATAGCCCGCATCGACGAAGCCAAACAGGTACGGCACGATCGAGTCGAGCCAGATTTTCGGGCCGACGAGCCGCAGCTCGGCATTGGCCACCGACTTGAACGACGAATCGTAGGCGTTCCAGCCATATCCGCGGACATTGTCGCCAAGCGACCCGCGGAGGTTCCTGCCACCAAAAGACTGGTTTACATAGATTGGTACGGACTGGCCGTCGGCATAGTCGACGCCGGCAAAACCGGCAAGGTACACGTTGAACAGGTTGCCGCCGTCGGTCGGGATGTCGTAGACGGGCAGGAAACCGCGGACCTGGCCTGAGACGCGCCAGAAGTCGGTCGTACCGGCATTCAGCGCGCCGGGGCCCCACTCGGCCGTAGCTTCTGCGTACATGCCCGATTTTGACCGGTGCCGGTCAAGCACGCGCGAGTCGTATGAGATGCCGCCCATGACGGAGGTGCCGAAAAGCCCCTGCATGTCGGAAAATACAGCTGCGCTTATGCCGTCAGTTGGATATATGTCAAAACGGCCGCGATAGAAAGCGAAGGCTTCAAGGAGGTTCTTTCCGTCGTCCCTGCGGGTGAATCCCTGCAGGAATGCCAGCTCCCACTGGAAGTTCGTCTTGTTGAATTCAAGAATTTCACCGTCTTCCTGCAACAAGGACGGGTCGCCGGAGAACTGATCGCGCAGAAGTCTGGTGTCTTGATAGCCGCCGCCGGCCTTCAGGAACAGCTTGGTATCCGCCGCGCCAGAGAGTTCCAGACCGGTGTAGGTCAGCGACAGGTCGACGCCGCTCGGTATGAGGCTGTACAGGAAGCGTACGCCTTCAAGACTGATGGCCAGCTCGTTGTCCTGTGAGAATGCCGGGGAAAAAGCCACGATCGCTCCAAGAGCGATTGCGAGGTATCGGTTGTTGTTCATCGAACGCTCCTGGACGGTATTACGCCTGGCCTGCGGAGCCGAGGACTTCCCTGTTCTTGTGCATGTAGAGCTTCTTGAGCTCGTCGCGGGCCGGTCCTAGGTACTTGCGCGGGTCGAATTCTTCTGGCTTTTCTGCGAACACCTTGCGGATGAGGGCGGTCATGGCGAGGCGGCCATCGGAGTCGATGTTTATCTTGCAGACGGCGCTCTTTGAGGCGGTGCGGAGCTGCTCCTCGGGTATGCCGACGGTATCCTTGAGCTTGCCGCCGTACTGCAGGATCATCTTGGTGTACTCGACGGGCACCGAAGACGAGCCATGAAGCACGATCGGGAAACCGGGAATGCGCTTTTCGATTTCCTTGAGGATGTCGAAGCGGAGGGGTGGCGGAACGAGGATGCCGTCAGCGGTGCGGGTGCACTGCTCGGGCCTGAACTTCATGGCTCCATGGCTGGTGCCGATGGAAATGGCCAGGGAGTCTACGCCGGTTTTCTTGACAAAATCTTCAACTTCGCCGGGCTGGGTATAGTTGGAGTGCTCGGAGGAAACATCATCTTCTACGCCGGCAAGCACGCCCAGTTCACCCTCGACGGACACGTAGTCCTTGCGGGAATGTGCGTATTCGCAGACCTTTTTGGTAAGCGCGACGTTCTCGTCATACGGCAGGTGGGAGCCGTCTATCATGACGCTGGAAAATCCGTTCTCGATGCAGTCAACACAGAGCTCGAACGAATCGCCGTGATCCAGGTGGAGCACGATCGGTATCTTGTAGCCGAGCTCGGCGGCATATTCAACGGCACCACGGGCCATATTGCGCAGGAGGTTGGAGTTGGCGTACTTGCGGGCACCGGAACTCACCTGCATGATCACCGGGCTCTTCGTCTCGACGCAGGCCTGGATTATCGCCTGCATCTGCTCCATGTTGTTGAAGTTGTATGCAGGAATGGCGTAACCACCGGCAACCGCCTTCTTGAACATTTCAACCGTATTGCTTAGTCCCAGTTCCTTGTAGCTTGTCATCAGTATACTCCTTCATATAGTACCAATCGAGTTTATGATCCATACAGGCAACCGTCAAGAGCCGATACCCTTGCTCCTCTACCCATGCTGGGATACTATCACGTTGTGAATCATTCTGAATGTCGCATCACTCCCGGAGTTGCTTTCACGATAGTACTCAGCCTCTACCTGCTCGTGTCCGCCTGTCAGAGCCCTGCGGCGAGCCTTGCCATCATGGATCCCGTATTTGCATACCTCTCGCCTGACTCCATCAAGACCTACTCATCAGCCGCCCGGGATCTTGCGCTGCTCCCCGATGCTGATGCCTCGGCAGCCCTCTACGCAGTTATAGACGCACAAGCGCCAGTTACGGTGTTCCTGAGCCCCCTTCTTGCCCAGGAAATAGACCCTATCCTGGCGCGCAACGAACAAACCCGCATCGTATACCTGGGGAACGTGCAGCCCAAGACCAGTTCACGTCTGTATGCGGCTGTTTTTTCTTCGATGGATGCGGCGTCCCAGGGTGGCAGACTGGCTGCGGCAGAAGCGATCAGGCTCGATGCGGAACAGCAGGCAGGCAAGATCCAAACCGGTGTGGCGGCGATTTTTGCCGGTCTGTCCGAGGCAGAAGCCTGCTCTGAGGCTTTCATGGCGGCGTACAGGACTGCAGGAGGACCAGGCGAGCCCCTCGTGGAGGTATCAATCCAGGGGTTTTCACAGGTTGTGGCAGACAGGCTTGCTTCTCTCGACCTTCGTGTGGGCTACCTCGCCGCGCCACCACATGACGCAGAACGCTGGGCACGGCAGGGCTTCGATCAATCCACCTACATTCTTATGGAATATGCCCTGCCCTCGCAGCAGACGACTTCACTGGCGGACGCTTTTATCGCGTGGGATATCGCCGGGACGATGTCCAGCTTGGTCGAAAAACTCTCTGCAGAGGTGTCCGGTATCGAAAAAGGTCACTGGAAAACAGTCTTGAATGAACAAAGAGCCGGTAATCGTAGATAAAGTTTACGCCGATATGGTTATATAGGAAAGCTGGAGCCTTATTTGTTTGACAAAGACTGGTCTTAAAAATATAATTCCAGCCGCTGATGGTGATTCTTTTAGTTGGTAATATTAAGGAGTAGTCCTGATGAAACAGCGCGTCGTAAAGGCGATCTGCCTGTCCTTCGTCATCGTTTTCATGCTCACGGCGACGGGGGCTTTCGCTGACGATGAAACCGTCAACCTTGAATCGTTCGTCGTACAGACCTTCGACGAACCTGATGCCCAGCCGTGGTTCCTTGTCGGCAGCAAATTCGCCACCAAGGAGTACCCCAAGCTCGCGTATGCGAAGTCCTGGCCGGTAGCTCTATTTGGTTCAGGCGCTGGCAAGGATCTCCGGAGCCTTGGCATCGCGATGCTGTTCGACCGCAAGGAATACAACTGGGTAGACGTAGTTCCCGGCAAGAAATCCGGATCCGGCGACAGCGCCACCTATGAGCCGATCGAACTCCCTCTTCCCGGTCGGGTCAGAATGCTCGATATGTGGATCTGGTCCGGCAACTATGATTACTACATAGAAGCGTACATCCGCGACTACAAGGGCATCGTGCATACCCTGGCTATGGGTGATCTGGGTCATGTGGGCTGGAAGAATTTCCGGGTTAATATTCCCGCCAACGTTCCCCAGTCAAAAAAATACCTGCCCAAACGCGAGAACCTGACCCTTGTAAAGTTCAGGATCTGGACAAGACCGACAGAAATTGTCGCCGCCCACGCCAAAGCGGATGCTCCCCTTACAGAAAAAGCGATCTACTTCTACTTCGACCAGCTCAAGGTGCTGACGGATACCTTTGAAACCTTGTTCGACGGCGACAGCCTGATGGATCCCAAGGTCATCGAGGATA
>JFJP01005808.1_pt1 | contig 21550 bp, 18 predicted proteins | sample 431651 | NCBI WGS metagenome assembly JFJP01 (sample SAMN02602958, study PRJNA72255) | Microbial mat metagenome, whole genome shotgun sequencing project. | biome: fresh water; feature: sink hole; material: water; isolation source: purple microbial (photo- and chemosynthetic) mats found in...
ATTTCACGTTTGAGCAGTTCCACGCGGTGCTGAGCGCGTTGCAGGCGTTTGGTGGTGCGCACGATGCCCACATAATCCCACATAAAACGCCGTAACTCGTCCCAGTTGTGGGCAACCACCACTTCTTCATCCGAGTTGGTCACGCGGCTTTCGTCCCAAGCGGGCAGATCAGGCGGGATCGGCGTCTGATCGAGCTGGCCGAGGATGGTTTGGGCGGCGGCATGACCAAACACCAAGCATTCCAACAAAGAATTGCTGGCCATGCGGTTAGCCCCGTGCAAGCCGGTGAAAGCCACTTCGCCGACCGCAAACAAGCCTTCGATGTCGGTTTGTCCGCGCTGATCTGTCACCACGCCGCCGCAGGTGTAGTGCGCCGCTGGCACCACCGGCAGGGGTTGCCGGGTAATATCAAAGCCCAATTCTAAGCAGCGGGCATAGATATTGGGAAAGTGCGAGGTGATGAAATCTGCGGGTTTATGGCTGATGTCCAGGAATACGCAATCGCTGCCTAAGCGTTTCATCTCGTGATCGATGGCACGCGCCACCACGTCACGCGGTGCCAGTTCAGCCCGTGCATCGAATTTTTCCATAAACGGGGTGCCGTCCGGCAACAATAGTCGCCCGCCTTCACCACGCAACGCTTCAGAAATCAAAAAGGACTTGGCGGCTGGATGATATAAACAAGTGGGGTGAAACTGGATGAATTCCATGTTGGCGACCCGACAACCGGCGCGCCAAGCCATCGCGATGCCGTCGCCAGTGGCGACATCGGGGTTGCTGGTGTACAGATAGACTTTGCCGGCACCGCCACTGGCCAACACCACAAAACGGGCAGAAAACACCTGCACTTCGCCGCTGTCGCGGTTCAGCACGTAAGCACCCAAACAGCGGCGACTGTTTAAGCCCAGCTTGCGGCTCATGATCAGGTCAATCGCGAGTCGTCGCTCGAATAAATGAATATTGGGGTGACGTTGCGCGTGACTGTTGAGCGTGCTGCCTATCGCCGCACCGGTGGCGTCATCGGCATGGATCACCCGGCGATGGCTGTGGCCGCCTTCGCGAGTCAAGTGGTAATCGCGTTTGCCTGAGGAGGTGACTTCTTGGGTAAAAGGCACGCCTTGCTCAATCAGCCAGCGAATGCGGGCTGGCCCTTCGGACACGGTAAAATTCACGATTTCGCGATCACAAAGACCCGCCCCGGCGATCAACGTGTCTTCCACATGCGAGGCTATCGAATCCTGGGTGTCTAAAACGGCGGACACGCCGCCTTGCGCGTACTGGGTGGAACCCGAATTGAGGGTGGCTTTGGAGAGGATCGCCACGCTGGCCTGATCAGCCAGTTCCAGCGCCAAGCTCAGGCCCGCTGCACCGCTACCAATAATTAAAACATCAAAATGCTTTTGTGCTGTCATGCGTGTTGAATCAGATAAAAATACTAAGGCCCATCGCCTTAAATCAAGGTTGGCATGTTATCATAGATTCTTATGCCTGAAATCTTTGCCTGACCGCATTTCTGCCGGTCAAGGAACTCCCCCGATGTTAGAAGCTCAAGGAATTGTGGTGGCACTGGATCGCGCACAAGGGTTGGCTTGGGTGGAAACCCAGGCCAGCACGGCCTGTGGCGGTTGCCAAACCGAAAGCTGCGGCACGGGCGCGGTGACGCGCTTTTTAAGCCGTCGTACTCGGCGCATTCAGGTGTTAAATCCGCTGCAAGCGCAAGTCGGGGAGCGGGTGCGCATTGGTCTGGCGGAATCTGCGTTGTTGCAAGGGGCGCTCTGGGTTTACTTGGCACCGTTGCTGACTTTTTTCATCGCAGCCAGCGCGATGCAATGGTGGTTAGGCACAGGGCACGAAGGCATCGTGACGCTGGCGGGTTTGAGCGGCTTGGCGCTGGGCTTGATCGCGGCCTATTACGCGCAGCGCCGCCAAGTCACACGGCAGCCCGCACATCAGCCGACGATTATCGCTTGCCTGCCTACGTTGCCTTTTGCTTAAACTTATCACCCGCCCAAGCCCAAGTAGCTCAGGTAAAAAAATAACTGGGTCTGACCCTTCATGACCCGCAGCACAGACAGCATTATCCGTTATTCAAGACCTGTCACCGAGGATTATCCATGAGTTCAGTATCACATTCATCGCAAGTTCGGCGACCGACCTGGGGCGCTTTTTTCGTAGCCACGACGCTGTTGTTCACCGCACAAGCATTGCCTGCCCGTGAGTTACCCGATTTTACCGGACTGGTGGAACAATACGGCCCTGCCGTGGTCAATATCAGCACCACCAATAGTTCTAAGGCTAAAGGCAGTTTTCGCTTACCCCCCGGTGCGATTCCAGGCATTCCCGAAGACAGCCCGTTTAATGATTTTTTTCGGCACTTTTTTGAGGAAGAAGGGAATCCCGGAGAAGGCGGCGACGAGGGAGAAGAAGGCGACCTGCCCGGCAACTCGCCACGCGCCACCTCGTTGGGTTCTGGTTTTATTTTGTCTGCCGACGGGTATATCGTCACCAATCATCATGTGATTGATGGTGCTGAAGAAATTATCGTGCGACTCAATGATCGCCGTGAACTGCAAGCCAAATTAGTGGGCAGCGACGAACGCAGCGACTTGGCTTTATTGAAAGTCGAAGCCAAAGACTTGCCCGTGGTCAGAATCGGTTCCTCGCAACATTTGAAAGTCGGCGAATGGGTGCTGGCGATTGGCTCGCCGTTTGGTTTCGATCATTCAGCCACTGCCGGTATTGTCAGCGCCAAGGGACGCAGCCTGCCGGAAGGCAATAACAATTATGTCCCTTTCATTCAAACCGACGTGGCGATCAATCCGGGGAATTCGGGCGGCCCCTTGTTTAATCTGGAAGGCGAAGTGGTGGGCGTAAACGCCCAGATTTTCAGCCGTACCGGCGGCTTTATGGGGCTGTCTTTCACCATCCCCATCGACATGGCGATGAACGTGATCGCGCAATTGAAAGACAAGGGCAAAGTCTCGCGTGGTTGGTTAGGGGTGTTAATTCAGGACGTGACTGGCGATCTGGCCGAGTCCTTCGGGATGCCTAAGCCGCAAGGGGCGTTGATTGCCAAAATTTTCGACGGCCCGGCTAAAACCGCTGGTTTCCAAATCGGCGACGTGGTGGTGCAGTTCAATGGTCAAGACATTGTTTATTCGTCAGAATTGCCGCCTATTGTGGGTTCTACGCCGGTCGGCAACACCGTGGATGTGAAGCTGATACGCGATGGCAAAGAAACCGTACTGAAGCTCACGGTTGGTGAATTACCGGCGGATGAAGAACTGGCTACCAGCACTCGCACCGGCACTGGCAAATCTGTGGAACAAAGCAAGCGCCTGGGCTTGGCGGTGACGGAACTGAGCAGCGACGAGCGTAAAATGCTGGACGTGGCCGAAGGCGGGGTGCTGGTGAAGAAAGTCAGTCCAGGTGCCGCAGACACGGCGGGAATTCGCAGCGGCGATGTGTTGTTGATGGTGAATGGACAAAGAGTGAATGACGTGGCTCACTTCACCAGTCTGGTGGACGCGCTCAAACCCGGTCAGTCGGTGCCGGTGCTGATCAGCCGCCGAGGTGCGCCGACCTTTTTGGTGGTCAAGGTGCCCCAGTCGTGAAGTGTAGCGCCCTGACTTTGACCCTTTACACCCGCAGCGGTTGCCACCTGTGCGAAGAAATGCAACAAGCGTTGGCGGATTTGCAGCGACGCTATCAGTTTGGCATCAGCTTGGTGGATGTGGATGCCGACAATCTGCTGGAACTGCGCTATGGACAACGGGTGCCTTTACTCAGTGCGGGCGACCGCGAGCTGTGTCATTACCACCTCAATGAAGCGGCGGTGTTGAGTTATTTGCGTCAACCCGCTTGAGCTTTTTAGCTTTCAAAAACCGCGAAAGTCAGCGAGACTAGTTTCAATCCGCGCCCGACCTCCTCTGTCAAGCGAAAATCCGCCGACAGAGAGAGGTCAGCGGATTGTCCCCGCCCTGAAGAACGGGGTTACGAAAAAGATAACAGCGCTGCCGCACTGTTGTCTAGTTCAACGATTCTCCTGAAGGGGGGAGGTTTCAAATCAACAGGTGTGCCGATGAAACATATCCGTAACTTTTCCATTATTGCCCATATTGACCACGGGAAATCCACCCTGGCGGATCGTTTCATACAGATTTGCGGCGGTCTGGAGCGTGAGCGTGGTATCACGATCAAGGCGCAAAGCGTCACCTTGCATTACAAAGCCAGCAACGGACAAACCTATCAGCTTAATTTCATTGATACACCGGGGCACGTCGATTTTTCCTATGAGGTCTCGCGCTCTCTGGCGGCCTGCGAGGGTGCTTTGCTGGTGGTGGACGCCGCCCAAGGGGTAGAAGCGCAAAGCGTGGCTAATTGCTACACCGCGCTTGAGCAAGGGCTGGAAGTGGTGCCGGTGCTGAATAAAATTGATTTACCTGCGGCTGAATGTGATCGGGTAATCCACGAAATTGAAGAAATCATCGGCATCGAGGCCCACGATGCGTTGCGGGTCAGCGCAAAAACCGGCTTGGGTATTCCTGCTTTATTGGATGCGTTGATCGAGCGCATTCCGCCACCGCAAGGCGATCCTGAGGGGCGTTTGCAGGCGTTGATCATTGATTCCTGGTTTGATAACTACTTGGGCGTGGTGTCGCTGGTGCGGGTGGTGAATGGCCGCCTGAACCGGGGCATGAAAATTCAAGTGATGTCTACTGGACGACGGGTACAGGTTGAAAAACTGGGGGTTTTCACCCCCAAGATGACCAGCTTGGACACCTTGGGTGCTGGCGAAGTCGGTTTTGTCATCGCGGGCATTAAAGAAATCGACGGCGCACCGGTGGGCGACACGCTGACCGGTGCCGATTACCCGGCGGATAAAAACCTGCCTGGTTTCAAAATGGTGCAACCGCGTGTTTTTGCTGGCATGTATCCGATTGATGCGACTGACTATGAAGCCTTTCGCGAAGCGCTGTCCAAGCTGCGCCTGAATGATTCGGCCTTGCATTACGAACCAGAAACTTCAACGGCGCTGGGTTTCGGTTTTCGCTGTGGTTTTCTGGGTTTATTGCACATGGAAATCGTGCAAGAACGCCTGGAACGCGAGTACGAATTGGATTTAATCACCACTGCCCCAACCGTGGTGTATGAAGTATTGACCACCAAAGGCGAAGTGGTGGGGGTGGATAATCCCTCGTTGTTGCCGCCACTCAATTACGTTGCGGAAATTCGCGAACCGATTATTGAAGCTAACATCTTGTTACCTCAAGTGTATTTGGGGAATGTGATCGGTTTATGTGAAGAAAAACGGGGGGTTCAGAAAAAACTCCAATACTTGGGTTCTCAGGTCTCGCTGAGCTACGAATTACCCTTAAGCGAAGTGGTGATGGACTTTTTTGACCGACTCAAATCAGTCAGCCGTGGTTATGCCTCTTTGGATTATCATTTTTTGCGTTTCCAGGTTGCAGATTTAGTAAAACTAGATATTCTAATCAACGGTGATCGCGTCGATGCCCTGTCCGTGATCGTACACCGGGCACAGAGCCTGTTTCGAGGCCGTGAACTGGCGGAACGCATGAAAGAGGTGATTCCTCGGCAGATGTTTGATATTGCGATCCAGGCCGCGATTGGCGGGAATATCATCTCCCGGCAAACCGTAAAGGCTTTTCGTAAAAATGTCACCGCCAAGTGCTATGGGGGCGATGCAAGCCGCAAGCGCAAGCTGCTGGAACGCCAGAAAGAGGGTAAAAAACGCATGAAACAGGTGGGTTCCATCAGCATTCCTCAGGATGCCTTTTTAGCGGTGCTAAGCACTGGTAAAAACACCAAAAGCGACTGAACCAGCAACCTGTTACCGTGCATGGCGAAGAACAACCGCACACGGCCTGTGGCCTTGTCACAGACACTCGGTATTATCCGGGGGCGATTAGCCCTCCTTAGACAAGCGAACAACAATGGATTTAGCAGCAATTCTCGTGGCTTTAGTGGCCGTCAGTGGCGCAATCTGGCTGTACGATAAGTTTAGACTCGCCCCGCGACGTGCGCTGGCCCATGCGGCAGCCGCGCAGAGCTTAGATGAAATCGATCCCAGGCTCATTGATGAAGTGCCGGTCTGGGTGGATTTGGGGCGTTCCCTGTTTCCCGTTTTTATTATCGTTTTGATCTTGCGTTCCTTTCTACTGGAACCGTTTCGGATTCCTTCGGGTTCGATGATGCCTACTTTATTGGTGGGCGATTTCATTTTAGTGAATAAATACAGTTATGGTTTGCGTCTGCCCGTACTCAATACCAAAGTTTTGGCTATCGGCGAACCTGTGCGCGGCGATGTGGTGGTGTTTCGTTATCCAGAAGACCCGTCTATTCCATTCATAAAACGGATTGTTGGGATGCCAGGCGATAAGCTCGAATATAATTATCTCCATAAAACCCTGTATATCAATGGCGAACTGGTGGCCAGAGATTTCATCGGTAGTTATCAGGGCGTGGGGCAGGGTAGTAATATGACGGGAAGCGAAGAATACCTGGAACATCTACCGGGCAACGTCGATCACCCCGTTTTATTGCGGTCTGGACTGGGACATCCCTCGCCTTATCTCTGGTCGCCAGACACACAAACCATGCAGATGTTACAAAACAAATCCCCAGAAACTCTCAGCGAATATGAACGCAATAGTTTGACGATGTTGCGTATCGACAAGATACCGGAAAAACAGTATTTTGTACTGGGAGACAATCGGGATAACAGCAAGGATAGCCGTTATTGGGGCATGGTGCCGGAAGAAAACTTAATCGGCAAAGCCTTTCTGATCTGGATGAATTGGGATTTGTCTAATAAGGGTATCAATTGGTCCCGTTTGGGCACCCAGATTCCTTAGCGTACAGCCTGTTATCCTGTTAATTTCCACTTCTTACTCAACGAGGGTAAATCTCATGATAAATTTCTCTAAACAACGTGGCCTGGGTTTCATTTCTCTGGTGCTTATTTTGGTCGTCGCCTCTGTGTTTGGTTTGGTCGGCTTGAGACTCCTGCCGATGTACACCGAATACTCAGGCATTTTGCGCACCGTTAATCAAATGGCGCAGGTGCCTGATGTGAAAACCATGAGTAAAGACACGCTTAAGAGCCAGTTGCTCAACAAACTCTATTTGAATGACGTGCGGAGCATTGGCGAACCAAACTTTAAACAGCATTTTGAGTTCAAGGACACTGCCGCAGGTAAGGTGATACTGATCAACTATAGCCGCGAAGCTCCGCTGTTTTCTAATATTTTTATCACCACTAAGTTTGAGCATGAAGTCAAACTTTAATCGCCACAGATGATGTCACACTTGAAACCCTCTGCTTTTTCCCGTTTAAGCAAGTTGCTAGGGCATCAGTTTCACCACGCTGAACATCTGTTGACGGCGTTAACCCATCGCAGCGCCGGTACGCCGAATAACGAGCGTCTGGAGTTTTTGGGAGACGCCATCCTCAGTTACGTGATCGCAAACGCCCTGTTTGAGCGTTTTCCGAGTGCCAGCGAAGGGGAATTAACCCGCATTCGTGCCAGCTTGGTGAAACAAGACACCTTGGCCGAACTGGCCCAAGCGTTGGATTTAGGCCCAGAGTTGCGTCTGGGTGGCGGGGAACTCAAAAGTGGCGGTTGGCGGCGTGCGTCAATTTTGGCGGATGCGCTGGAAGCGGTGTTTGGGGCCGTGTATTTAGATGCGGGTTTACCGGCTTGCCAGGCGGTGATTTTGCACTTGTTTGCCGAGAAGCTGCATTGTGTGTCACCGGAACTGGGTAAGGACGCCAAAACCCGTCTTCAGGAATATCTGCAAGGCCATAAACAAAATTTGCCAGTCTACCGAGTCTTGACGGTTGAGGGCGATGCCCATCAGCAGCATTTTGCGGTGCAGTGTGAAGTGCCGGGTTTGGAACAACCCACCCAGGGCGAGGGTAATAGCCGCCGCCACGCTGAACAGGCAGCGGCGGCTTGTGCGCTGGATTCGTTGCAGCGTGCGCCTAAAAAAATCGCCGCCAAACTCTCCTGAGCCACTCGCGTCCATGCGGGTCTGGTACCTACCCCTTCTACCTGAGTTATCTCATGCCTACCCATAGTGGTTATGTGGCCATCGCTGGTCGCCCGAATGTTGGTAAATCCACCCTGTTAAATGCCCTGGTGGGTCAGAAAATCAGTATCACCTCACGCAAACCGCAAACCACCCGGCACAGCTTGTTAGGGATTAAAACCCTGGAGACCGGGCAACTGGTCTACGTGGATACGCCGGGCCTGCAAGCCGTGACCCAGAAAGCCATCAATCGCCATATGAACAAAGCGGCGCTGAGTAGCTTTGAGGGCGTGGATTTGGTGCTGTTTGTGGTAGAGGCGATGCAATGGCGTGATGAAGATGACTTTGTGTTACAACAGCTTGCCCGTTGCCGCGCCCCCTTGTTGTTAGTGGTCAATAAAGCGGATCGGGTGCAACCCCGTAGCGATCTCTTGCCTTATCTCCAAAAGGTCGCAGCTAAACGCGATTTTATGGAGATTTGCCCGGTGTCTGCGCTGTCTGGCGATAATGTGGACGCCTTAGAACGCAGTATTTTTGGGCATATGCCTATCGGCGATTTTATTTATCCAGAAGATCAACTCACCGACCGGAGTGAGCGTTTTCTGGCGGCTGAACTGATCCGTGAGAAACTGATGCGGCGTTTGGGCGAAGAACTGCCCTATCAAATCAATGTAGAAATTGAACAGTTCAAAGAAGAAACCGGTTTGTTGCGCATCAGTGCGGTGATCTGGGTTGAACGCCCCGGTCAAAAAGCCATCGTGATTGGTAAACAGGGTGCGATGCTGAAAAAAGTGGGCACCGATGCACGGCGCGATATGGAAATACTTTTTGATAACAAAGTATTTTTACAGCTTTGGGTCAAAGTCAAAGAAGGCTGGTCAGATAATGAAAGTGCCTTGCGCCATTTTGGTTACGCGCCCTGATGTCCCCTGAACTGCCGTCACACTGGCAAGTGTTCGCAAACGCGGAGGCGGTCGCCGCCGCTGCTTGCGCCCAGATATTGACCGTCGCCAGCCAAGCGATTGCCGCACGCGGTCAGTTCCGTTTGGTGCTGGCAGGCGGGCGCACCCCTGAGCAGTGCTATCGCTTATTAGCCCAAGCCGATGCCCCTCCCGGCGGCACATCCTGACCGCAACAGCCAGTTGGTGGCACGCAGCTTGGGTGCGCCACTGCTTGCCCTGCTCCAACACCATCCGATACCTGCCGAATTAGGCCCCACGCTGGCCGCCGAACGCTATACACCGCTGATTGAAGCGGCGTTGCCGTTTGATTTGGTGCTGCTGGGGATGGGCGAAGACGGCCACACCGCCAGTTTATTTCCGGGAGATTCCTACCCCGCACAAGAGCGCGTCCATGCGGTACAGCAAGCTCCCAAACCGCCACCGCAGCGCGTGAGCCTCAGTGCGGCCACGCTCAGTCAGGCGCACCAAGTGTTGTTTTTAATCACCGGCAGCAGTAAAACAGCCGCGCTGCGGGCTTGGCAAGCGGGTGCCGCGTTGCCCGTGGCGCAGATTTCCCCGGCGATTGCTCCAAACGTTTACTTGGATCAAGCGGCTTGGCAAGGAACAGCGGCTTGATTTTCTTAACACTTAAGCCAGAGGTATCTTATTGCAATGTCAAGTGAAATCATCTACAATACCCCTCTTAACTAGGGACACACAAGATAGACCGCGTTGTGTTACTTTAAAAAAGCCCCGATCTCGGGGCTTTTTCGTACCGATTTATCGGAAAGTGGGCCTAGCGCCCATTTTTTGTTTGTAGGATAGGCTCAACTTGTTCGATAAACCCTTAAATACCTTATTAACGCCCTCCGTGGCTGCGCTCGGTTATGAACTGGTCGGGGTGGAGCGTCTGAACCGGGGTCGTGAAACCCTGTTGCGGTTGTATATCGATCAAGAAACGGGCATCTGTATTGAAGATTGCGAAAAAGTGAGTCGTCACGTCAGTGCCATCATGGACGTGGAAGACCCCATTCAAGGACAGTATGTTCTCGAAGTATCATCGCCGGGTTTGGATCGCCCCCTGTTCACCCGCGAGCATTTCGTGCGCTTCACAGGCAGTGATATCAAACTGCGCTTACTGACCCCCAGGGCAGGCAGGCGTAACTTTACCGGCAAATTACTGGGGTTCGCAGGAGACGATTTGTTGCTGCAAGCTGATGATAACACTTATGAATTGCCTTATGGACAGATTGAAAAAGCCAATCTGATCCCACAATTTTGATGGTAAACCAGTGCAGCACGACGTTTTGAGACTTAAAACATTTTACACGCCGCGTACCCGTCGGGTGACGGGTCGTTGGCGCAGTTGGATAAGCGGGGAACGGCTATGAGCAAAGAAATATTACTGGTCGTGGATATGGTATCCAACGAGAAAGGGGTGGATAAGGGCGTTATTTTTGACGCGCTGGAATGCGCCTTGATCAATGCGACTAAAAAACGCTATGGCCATGAAGTAGATGCCATTGTCACGATTGACCGGCATACCGGCGAGTATCACACGTTCCGGTGCTGGCAAGTGGTGGATGATGACGCCTTGAGTCTGCCGGAACGGCAGTTAGCCGTCACCGACGCCCGGCAGCGCCTGCAACAAGCAGGCAGTGTTTACATGACTTCGGCTGACGATAAGCAACGCCTCTTGCGCAACATGAGCGCTTATAAAGCCCCGGCTGAGATCGGGGCTGAAGGCTATTATTGCGAACCGATGGAATCCGTGGCTTTTGGTCGGATTGCCGCCCAAACCGCCCGCCAAGTGATCGTGCAAAAAGTGCGCGAAGCAGAACGTGCCCAAGTGATCGATGCCTACCGCGAGCGCGTGGGTGAACTACTCAGCGGCGTGGTCAAACGCCTGGAAAAAGGCAGTGTGATTCTCGACTTAGGCGGCAACGCAGAAGCGATTGTGGCGCGTGAAGACCTGATTCCGCGTGAATCGATCCGTCCTGGGGATCGGCTGCGCGCCTATTTGCAAGCGGTGCGCAACGAAGCACGCGGGGCGCAACTCCAGATGAGCCGAGTCGCCCCAGAGTTACTCATTCAGCTCTTCACCCTGGAAGTGCCTGAGATCAGTGAAGGTTTCATCGAAGTGAAAAGTGCGGCACGCGATCCCGGTATCCGCGCCAAAATTGCGGTGTGCGCCAAAGACCCGCGCATCGATCCGGTGGGGGCTTGCGTCGGAATGCGCGGCTCTCGTGTTCAAGCGGTGTCGAACGAACTGAATGGCGAGCGTGTTGATATTATTTTGTGGGACGAAAATCCGGCTAAATTTGTACTGAATGCCATGTCGCCTGCGGAAGTGGTCTCTATCGTCATCGACGAAGAAACCCACAGCATGGACGTGGCGGTGGCCGAAGATCAGTTGTCTCAGGCGATAGGCAAAGGCGGGCAAAACGTCAAGTTAGCCAGCCAGCTCACCGGCTGGGAACTCAACGTGATGACCGCTTCCCAGGCTGAGCAAAAGCAAGAAGCAGAATTACAAATCCAGCGCGATATGTTCATGAAACAGCTTGCGGTGGATGAAGAAGTGGCGGCAGTGCTGGTGGCAGAAGGCTTTTCTACCCTGGAAGAAGTCGCCTATGTGCCGCTGAGTGAAATGCTGGAGATTGACGGCTTCGATGAAGAAATGGTCAACGAATTGCGCAGTCGCGCTAAGGACGCGCTCCTGACTCGTGAAATTGTTAAGGAAGAAAGTCTGGAACCAGGTACGCCTTCACAGGCTTTGCTGGAACTGGAAGGCATGACGCCAATGTTGGCAAAAGCCCTGGCACAACAGGGTATTGCGACACTCGACGATCTGGCCGAGCAATCGGTGGACGATCTGAGGGTGTTCGACAATCTGGATGAAACACAGGCTGCGGCCCTAATTATGGCAGCCCGTGCGCCCTGGTTCGCCGCCGAGCAGCAGGATTGATGTGATAAGGTTTAAGGAGATGAGGCTGCATGGCTAAAGTAACGGTAAGACAGTTTGCGGACACGGTGGGCATTCCCATTGAGCGCCTGCTTGCGCAATTGGGAGAAGCTGGATTGGCGCTAACCAGCGCTGATGACCGCATTGCTGATTTGGAGAAAATCCAATTACTCTCCCATTTGCGCCAACTCCACGGCAAAGAACAGGGCGAACAGGGCAATCAGGAACCAAATAAAATCACACTGAAACGTAAAACAACCAGTGAAATTAATTTGCCGGGTTCACAGGGCAAAAAAACCGTCAGCGTTGAAGTGCGCAAGCGTCGCACCTACGTGAAACGTAGCAGTGTTGACGAAGACAAAGACACTCAACCCAAAGAATTAGTGCTGGATCACCAGCGCTTGGAAGCGGCACAGCGGACGATTGAAGAAGAAATTAAACGTAATAAAGCCGAGCAAGAATTGTCGCGTGACACCTCAGCGCCCGTTGCTGAAGCCACGCCCCAGTCGGTGGCTGCACAAGCTCCAGGCGCACAAGAAGCCCCGGTGGAGTTTGTGGCGGTTGCCCAGGAAGCGCCTCAGTCTTCGGCTGCGGCGATAGCCGAGGTGGCGGTAGTTAGCACCCCGGCCCCTAAAAGCCAGAGTGGCGCCGCTGCCCATGCTAGAGCGAACGCGCCGGTGCATGAGGAACAGCCAGTGCAAACTCCCCCCAAACCGCACGGACCCCGTGGCAACGCAGACAAAGCGCCTGCCAGAGACAACACCCCCAGAACCACCGCCCCCAGAGAACCGCAGGCGGCTAGACCCCAGTCATCGTCGCCAGCGCGAGGCAGGTCTGAAACACCAGCCAATCACGCCAATGCCAATGCCAATAAGCCCAAGAGCAGCAGCCCCAAACCCTCTCCCGGTGGCGGTGCCAGTGCAGGCGGTGCGGCGAACAAGCCGAAAAAACCCGCAGGGCGTGGTGGTGATCGCGAACCAGCGGCGGGCAACACCGACCGCTACAACAAGCCCGGCGGCAACCGCAAAGAAGAGTTGCGCTTAGACAGCGATGACAAACATCACCGTCGCAAAAAGAAAAAACCAGGCAACAAAGCGGTTGAAAACAAACACGGTTTCACCCGCCCCACCGCGCCGATGGTTCGGGATGTGGGTATTCCAGAAACGATCACCGTGGCCGACTTAGCTCAAAAAATGTCGGTCAAGGGTGCTGAGGTGATCAAAGCCATGATCAAACTCGGCGTCATGGCTACCATTAATCAGGTGATCGACCAGGAAACTGCCGCCATTGTCGTTGAAGAAATGGGACATTTACCCAAGCTGCTGAAAGAAAATGACTTAGAAGCAGAGTTGGCGCAAATCCAGGTACTCGGCGATAAGGTTGCCCGTCCGCCCGTGGTGACAATCATGGGCCATGTCGATCACGGGAAAACGTCTTTGCTCGACTATATCCGCCGCACCCGCGTGGCTGCGGGCGAAGCGGGTGGGATTACCCAGCACATCGGCGCTTATCATGTCGAAACGCCACGCGGCATGATTACCTTCCTCGACACCCCCGGTCACGAGGCGTTCACCGCCATGCGTGCCCGAGGCGCTAAAATCACCGACATCGTGGTGTTGGTGGTGGCGGCTGACGACGGCGTGATGCCCCGCACCATTGAAGCGGTACAACATGCACGCGCCGCCAAAGTGCCGTTGGTGGTGGCGGTCAACAAAGTAGACAAGCCCACCGCAGACCCGGATCGGGTGCGCCAGGAATTATCGGGACATTCAGTCGTCGCTGAAGAATGGGGCGGTGACACCATGTTCGTCAATGTCTCCGCGAAAGCAGGCACTGGCATCGACAGCCTGTTAGAAGCCATTTTGCTGCAAGCGGAAGTGTTGGAATTGCGCACTGTTGCCGATGGCCCAGCCCACGGCGTGGTACTCGAATCCCGTTTGGATCGAGGACGCGGCGTGGTGGCCTCGGTGTTGGTGCAACGCGGCACTTTGCGCAAAGGAGACATGGTGTTAGCCGGCCAGGAATACGGTCGCGTGCGGGCAATCCTGGACGAAAACGGCCTCTCGGTTGAGAGTGCTGGGCCTTCGATTCCCGTAGAAATCCTGGGCCTGTCTGGCACACCGATGGCGGGCGATGAAGTCACTATGGTGGCTGACGAGCGCAAAGCCCGTGAAATCGCCCTGTTTCGGCAAGGCAAATTCCGCGAAGTGCGGCTGGCTAATCAGCAAGTCGCCAACTTGGAAAATCTCTTTTCACAAATGGAAGAAGGCAAGATCGACACCCTCAATATCGTGCTGAAAGCCGATGTCCAAGGCTCTGTCGAGGCGATAGCCGATTCTTTGACCAAGCTGTCTACCAGCGAAGTCAAGGTGGCGATTATTGCGCGTGGCGTGGGTGCGATCACCGAATCTGATGCGAACTTAGCCGTGGCTTCTGGCGCGGTGATCATTGGCTTTAACGTCCGTGCCGATGCCGCAACCCGCCGTCTGGTCACTGAAGAAGGCGTCGATATGCGCTATTACAGCGTGATTTACGAAGCCATCGACGATGTGAAACACGCCATCAGCGGGATGCTGTCGCCGGAAATCAAGGAAGAAATCATCGGCTTGGCACAAGTCCGCGAAGTATTCCGCGTGGCGAAACTGGGCGCAGTCGCGGGTTGCTTAGTCACGGAAGGCGCGGTCAAACGCAACAACCCGATCCGCGTCTTGCGCGACAACGTGGTGATCTACGAGGGCCGTCTGGAGTCCTTGCGCCGTCACAAAGAAGATGTCAACGAAGTCCGCGCCGGTACCGAGTGTGGGATTGCAGTCAAGGACTACAATGATGTCCGAGCCGGGGATCAGATCGAAGTCTATGAGCGTACCCAAGTAGCGCGCACGCTGTCTTAACTCAAGCAGCCTAGCGACGATACCCCCGGTTCACCTGCTGAGCCGGGGGTATTTTTTTGGCCGATGTACGCGATTAAATCCACACTTTATGCGATCCAACTGTCCTGAGTGCTATAAAATAGACGCTCATCATCCGCCTTGCGTCGTTGATTTCATTCCTCAGATTTGGAGTATCACTGTGAAATTCTATGCTTTTTTATTGAAAGTGTGCTGTGCAGGACTCATCAGCCTGCCGCTGGTGGCGGCTGAATCCATGACCACCCCGGCCACTTCCCAAACCGCCCCTAAAAACCTGGAAGAAACCTGCCGCCACTATGCCCAAGAAGAAAAAGTGGGCGCTGCCGATTTACCCCTGTATGTCGCAGAATGTATGGCCAGCCTGAGCGCCGCCAGCCAGCCTGAGGGGGAAAACACCGCCCCGGATGCGACTGCCTCTGAGCAACAACCCACAGATTAGGCCACAGCAGCACCGGGCTGGCAGGCGCGATTTCCAACGGAATCGCGCCTGCCAAGTACGCCCACCCGCTGCTTAAGTATATGAACATAACTTATTTAACATAAGACATTCACCACAAAGACACGAAGGCACAAAGTCACACAAAGGCAAGAAAACCAAATATTAATAACGAGTTATTTGCGAAGTCAGTCTTTGTGTACCTTTGTGTCTTTGTGCCTCTGTGGTGTACTAGATGTTAAGATAATTAGAGTCTACTACTTACTGCCCCTGACATTCCCCCACTAAGGCGGTTTGCGCGTTGCGCCAACCCGGATTGCGCTGATCCAAAAATTGCCCGGTCGCCGCGTCACTGGCTTGCAAATGATTGCCTTCTAATTTGAGTAGCGCCCGTGCGTCATTGAGTCGGCTCAGGCGCAACCAAGCAGGCACTTCCCCGCAAAATTGGTTGTTTTGCAGATTCAAGGTTTGCAAGCGTTTTGCCCCGCTGAGATCGGGCAGCGGGCCAAACAGTGCATTATCGTTGGCTTGCAGCCATTTCAAATTAATCAAAGTACCCAAGGAAGCGGGCAACGGCCCATGCAGTAAATTGCCGCCGACATTGACAGATTCGAGATACAGCAAACCCGAAAAGTCCGGCAAAGGGCCGTTAAGCCGATTGCCTGCCAAGTTCAGGTTTTTGAGATTGGTCAGGCGGTTCAGCGCCGGGAGCGTGCCGCTCAGTTGGGTGTTATAAATCGCTAACCTGCTGAGTTGCGTCAAACCATCGAGATTGGGTAAGGCACCGCTCAAAGGATTGTCACTCAGATTGAGTTCTTCCAGTGCGCTCAACCCCTGTAATTCTGGAATAGAGCCATCCAGTTGATTTTTATGCAGTTCTATGACCTTCAAGCGACTCAAGCCGCTGAAACTCGGCAAAGGGCCGCGCAACTGATTGTGATGAGCGCGCAATTCCTCCAGTTGAGTCAGCGCAGTGAGTGCGGGCAAAGGGCCGGTGAAGGCGTTGCGCGAGAGATTGAGCCACTGCAACTTCTTTAAGCCGCTTAAATCGGGCAAGGCACCGCTTAATTGGTTGTTAAACAAAGTTAAACGCTGTAATTCAGACAAGGCACTGAGTTCTGGCAAGACGCCTTGCAATTGATTGGCGCTGCGCTGTAACGCCACCACTCGCCCTGCCGCGCAAGTCACGCCGCCCCAAGTGCAAGGACTGTTATTTTGTAACCAGTCCTGCGGCGCTTTCCAGCCAGCGCCCCCAGTGCTGAAATAAAAACGCGCCAAGGTCTGACATTCAGTCACCGGAATTTCTGTGACTTTTGCACACACCAGCGCCACTTGTTGTTCATCCACCGCTACTGGTGGAGTGGCCGAGGGGGTCGCAGCGGGCGGCGCGTTGTTTGGCGGACTGGTTTCGGTTTCGCCAGTGGCTGCCGCTGCTGGGGGTACACTGGCTGGGGGCGGCGTGGGCGTTGTCGCATCGCTTGGAACGGTGTCTGGTGGTGCAGCACGACGGTTAGCGTCAGGCGCGGGCGCAGTGTTTTCTTGAGTTGCCGCAGGCGCTGCGGGTGCGTTGGCGGGCGCTGGGGTTGGCGCAGTGTCGGTTGCTGCGGGTGGCGCGACTGGCGCGACTGGCGTCGGCTCAGTGACGGGCGGAGTCGGTACAGGCTCCGCAGGTGTCCCGCTTGCGCTCATCGGACTGGGGCCGCTGGGCGTCGTGTTGAGTTGTGTTTGGGCGCGTAAATCCACCGCCGTCATGCGCGGGTGTCCCTGATGGTTTTCAAAGGTGACGGTTTCTTGAAAACTGCGGCTGGTTTCCAGCGCATTTTCAAATTCCAGACGCACCTTGACTTCCGCTTGAGAGCTGGCCGCTTGACCACCGGGCTTGATGTCTAGCTGCACGTTGTGGTGGCTGAATTCATAACGCACCACTTGGCTCAAGGCGGTTTTGAGTTGTGCGGCATAAGCCTCAGCGGTGAGCGTGTGGGTCTGCGCCTGCCCTTCTGGACTGATTTCAGTGATGGTGATGTTGGGGGCGAGATATTGCTGGTAAGCCTGGATGTCCTTGCGACTCAGTGCATCATCAATTGCCGCCAGGGTTTCGAGAAGCTTGCCGCTGGTCAAAATCGGCGGCAGTGCCTCGCTGGGCGTGGGCATGGGCGCGGCTTCGGCACTGTCGTCGGTGGTCGCTTCCTCCGGCACTGCCTTGGCTGCTTCCGGCACCGCAACTGGCGGTGTGGCGGCTGGCGGGTTGGGGGCAGGCGCGGTGGGTGCGGCTGGACTGGGCGTCGCGGTGCCTGGTTTTTTGGCAGGCGGTTCCGGCGGGCGCAACGGTTCAAAGCCACAATTGATTTGATCAGTGCCGATCACCAAAGTGCCCATCGCATGACGCCGGGCGATTTCAGCGGCAGTCAACGGCGGGTCTGGGGGATAAGTGAGATCATAGGGCGGATGCACAGAGGATTGCAGTTGCCCTTGGTCGTCAATCAGATAATAGCAAATGGCTTGGCTGCTGTTGGGCCAAACGCTGAAGGCCAGCAACAGGCCCAGCACGCGGAGTGGCGTGACCGACGAGGGCAAGGCGGAGCAACTATTCAATGGCAGCATCGCGAGCATTTCCGGTGGGTTGGGTAAAAAACGGGGCGGTTTCTCTGCAACGATCCGTCGTGGCGCTGAGTTAGCGCATTTTGCGGGCAAGCTCGGCAAAGGATTCTTCGATATTTTGCCCATCTTTGGCACTGGTGTGCAATAGAGTCCAGCCTTGTTGCCGACGCTGTTCAATCTCTGCCGCGTCCAATTCCCATTGTGACAGCAAATCCGCTTTGTTTAACATCACCACAAACGGCTTGTCGCCAATTTGTTGGCTGACCGCTTCGCGCAAGCGTAACGCGCTGTCCCAAGTGGGACGACGAGTGCCATCCACCACCAGCAAATAACCCGCCGCGCCGCGCAAATAGGAAGTGCTGGCGGTGGTCAAGCTGTCGTTGCCGGCGATGTCCCACAGGATCAGCTTCACCGCTTGACCCTCGGCCAGTTCCACCAATTTGGTGTCAATTTTCACCCCGACAGTGGTTAAGTATTTATCGGAAAAAGTTTGGCGCACAAAACGTCCCACCGCGCTGGTTTTTCCGACGGAAAAGTCGCCTATCATGCAAATTTTCTTTTGCAACATGGATTATTGTTCCTTAGTGGCCGCGTCAGCCCGTATCCGAAACACGACTTTGCGTTCATGCGGTTCCGGGGTTTGTTCGCCAAAACGAATCCGAGGCGGGAAAGCGATGCGCAGATTGGCACTCAGCGCGGTCGCCGCTGAATCGCTCTCAGAAGCCAACAACAGGGCACGCACCACCTGTGCCCGCGTTTCACTCAATTCGCGGTTTTGTGCCTGACTGCCCAGGCCGTCGGTGTGACCGATAATCTCCAGGCTCAGCGGTGCTTCCAGTCCAGGATTCAAAGCCAGCAATTGCACCAGCGCTTGGCGCAAGCGATTCATTTTATCGGTTTGACCCGGCATCAGTGCCTGTTTATCGGAGAAATAGCAGACGGTGTTTTCAATAGTCTCGCGCAACCGTTGCCGCGTCGCCGCGTCCTTATCCACCAGCGCTTGGCTGTCCACGCGGCTGAAACCCGGCAACTGTGCGGCAGCGGCAGTCAAACGGCGCAGTTCGGGCAGAGCCACCGCCCCAGCCAAACGTAACACGCCCTGCTGGACGCTGAGCGTCACCGACGGCGGCGGCTGTAGTGCGCGAGTGGCTTGGCCTTGTAAAAACGCATCGGTGGTCAATAACGCCTGGCTGTCTACGTCAGCCACCCCGGCGATACTGACCCCCCGCGCTTTCTCAATCCAACTCGGATCAGCATGACCGCTGAGAATTAAGCGCGTGCCGTCCAGTTTCAACTGCACACTAGACGGCAGTGGAGCCAGCCATTGCCGGGCGCGTTTCTCGACGAAAACCGGGGTTAAATCTTGATAAGCACGCCACTGCATTTGAATATCTTGAATGCCAAAACCCGCAGCAAGGACACTGGGATCGTCGGCCAGCGGATCGCGCATCCCTTGAATAAAACGTTGCTGTTTATCGCTGTCTATGCCGCTGCTGACCACGATAATCCCCGGAGTCGCGTTCAGCTTTTTCAACAGCGCGGCAAATTCGCCTTGGGTTTTTTGCCAATAGGCATTGTTGTCCAGCAACGCCTCGCTGTGCAGTGCGCTCAAACCCGGCAACAGCGCGGCTTGGTTGCGGACTCGCTCGATCCAGGCTTGATCGGCGTGACCCCGCAAAGTCAGGGCGGTGCCTTGCCAGTCCACCGTCACCGTGTCGGGCGGATTCAGCCAAAGCGCTGCTTGTTGTTGCAGGCGCTGGCTCACAAACTGCGGCGACAAGTCTTGATAAGGCCGCCAATCGCTGGTCAGTTCCAGGTCAGACAAATCAAAAGCCTGGGCTAATTGTGCCGGATCGGCGGCCAGCGGATCGCGCAGACCCTGAATCCTCAAATAATCGCGGCGGTGTTTGAATTCGGTGATCACCAAACCTGGGGTGTGGTTTAAAGTCTGGAGATAAGCAGTGACTCGTTGATTTTGTTGATAAGCTTGCCATTGATCATGAGCCAGCCAAGTCAGCAGGCCGAGTGCAGCACCGCCCCACAGCAAGCGCCGCCGCCAGCGGTGATCGGTGAATTCCTCGGCTTTTTCTTCGGTTTTTAAGGCTTTTTCCAGCAAAGGACGCGCAGGGGCCAAGGTCGTCGCATCGCCTTCAAAAGCTTGCAAGGCACGTCCATAACGCGCATGTAGGGTTTCTAAAATACCGCGCATGGTGCCGCGAAACCCATACGGAGCCATGCCGCGAATCACGCAGGCCAGCACCGCATAAGGGCCGCGCTCTAGCCAGACGGTGTAATCCCCCATGTCTACGCTGTCGAGTTCTTCTTGTTTGGTGGTCGAAAAAGAATCGCGGATAAAATCCTGGATCGCGGTGAGCATCCCCGACACCGCGTCGCTGTCGCCCACTTCAATATTCTCTTGATACACATGCTGAATCAGCAAACCGCTGTCGCGGTGAATCAAGAACACCTGCTCGATGCGAAACACGATGGTGTGTTGCAACACCACTTGGGTGTAAGGCCGCCCGGTGCGCAAAGCTTCGATACGCCAAGCCAAGCCGCGTGCCGACAAGCCCTGTTCTAAGGTGCGATTGATGTGCTGCACCAAGCCTTTGATCGCCTCGTTGATCGCCTTGCGGATAGCAGGTCCCATCACCGGAAACAGCGCATTGGCCAATATATGCGGGTCTTGGCTGATCGAGTCGCGCAAACTGTGTTCTAGGGGTGCGCGCAAAGCCTCGGACAATTCCTGGCGCGGCTCTACCGCCAACGCGGCGGGTTCTTCCGCATCAGTTGCGGGCTGGCTGGCGCTTTCATTGGCTTGCCGAATCGCCTCCGGCAGCAAACGCGCCAATTCCAGAGTGCGTTGCGTGGGATCGTTTAGACTGGCTTCCAGCACTTCGAGCCGAGCCAGCAGCCGAGCTTCCTGCTGATCTAAACGGCTCAGTAACCCACCCAGGCGCTGTTGCTCCAGGGTGTCGAGGCGCTCGGTCAACGTCTGGGTCTGGGTTTGCTGAATCCTGATGTATTCGCGTAGCGATTTGAACGCATCGGCGACAACTTGGCGGAGCGGCGGGGTCATGACCTTCAACAAAGGTTGGGCAACGCTGCGCGGATTGTCTTGCAGCGTTTGTTGTAGACAGGCATCGACCGGTTGCTGAAGTGCGGCGGCCAAGGGCGCGGCGGTCTCGGCCTGGGCATTGAGTTGCCGCAACGCACTGGGCAACACCGCCGCCACATCCTGACTCCGTTGCGCAGGGTCGTCCAGACGCCCGCTCAGTTGGGTCAGGCGGCGTTGTTCCTCAGACAGCAGCAGATCGCGTAATTCATTAAACGCATCCATGCTGAATCCGCCTCAAGCGGCCCAGAACCGGCGATTAGTCTTCTGCACTGGTGTCTTTATTCAGGCGCAAGGCGAATTCATTGAAAAAAGCCGCCAAATCCCGACGATTCACCTTTTCTTCCTGTAATTGCGTGACTTCTTGCTTGACCATGCCCACCAAGCCGTCGTTTTGCTGGCGTAACTGGTTGGACAATTCCTGAAATTTATTGTGCAACTGCTGGCGTAATTGCTTGAGATCACGCCCAAATTGCTCATCTAATTGAGCCACCCGGTTGTTCAGCTCGCTTTTTAGCGCCGCGACCTGTTGCA
>JFJP01037886.1_pt1 | contig 21550 bp, 10 predicted proteins | sample 431651 | NCBI WGS metagenome assembly JFJP01 (sample SAMN02602958, study PRJNA72255) | Microbial mat metagenome, whole genome shotgun sequencing project. | biome: fresh water; feature: sink hole; material: water; isolation source: purple microbial (photo- and chemosynthetic) mats found in...
ATATGTTTTATAAAAAAAACGATGATTTTGTACTTGATACTTTGTTAAATCAACTTTGCTCCATGGAAATAGTTTTTAGACTGGACTCAAACTTATTACCTTATTTTGACCCATGAATTGGCAAGGTATAACGCCAAGTTGCCATCCAAGGTGATAGACTGCGTTGAAACGTCTTTGTTTTCGCATTGAACCCCTACGGGGTTCTGGTTCGCGGTGGTTCTTTGCTCGCCCGGATTTCATCCGGGGCTATTCGGATTCAATCCCAGCGCGATCGGGAGAGCAGTCGGATTTTGTCGGACGCTTTTGCTTGGTGTATCGCCAAAGGAAGCAGCTTGGAATTGTGCCAGCTTGCTTTCAAAAGTATTGGATCCGCTGGCAAAGCAGCTCGTTTCCAGTCGGTCGAACCCTTTCGGGATTGACAGTCCGACCTACTTGGAAACTGGCGGTCTGGATATTCCACCATCGAACTCGACTCGCTACTTGCAGACCAGCGCATGGAACGGCGGCTCGTTTGAAGTCCATCGGTTGGTGGAGCGGTAGGACGGGGCAGGGCTAGGCTTTGGCGGGGATCAGGTAGGTTCGTGGGGCAGGGTTTCCATGCGTTCGGGCCATCCGGGAGGATGCCCTCGGGAGGGCGGGGCGTGGGCGCGAACGTTTCCGAGGAGGGGCATTTTTTGCATTTCCACGCGAAGCTCCCTATCTTTCGAGGCGCCAAGGGCATGAGGAGAGCTTTTTCCTTCGCCTATGTCCTTAATTTAAAGCCCATTCGCCTCCCAACGCACATGAACTTACCGCATAGCCCCTTGGCCTTGGAGAGAGGCCGAACCAGACGTCGCCCGCTGGAGGACGATTCTTGTGCCCGCCGGTCGGGCCTGGGCGAAGTCCGTTGGCGTCCTTGCCCGTCAGGAGAGGGATTTCCTCGCTTCGCGGCCGCCTTGCCCGTGCCGCTTCCTCGGGCCGAAGCCACGGGCTGCCCGGCGCCCGAGCTGTTCCTGCGGCTGCGCTTCTCGGCCCGCGAGGCTGTGGTCGTGTGGCTGGCTCCGGCCGGGCCCGCTTCGCCAGCGGAAACGGCCTCGCTCGGCGCCGGGCTGCGCGGGTTGGGCTTGCCGGCAAGGCCGTCCGTGGCCGCGATGCTGGAGCCTGCCCTGGCGGAGCTTGCGCTTGCGACAAGGCGGGCCATGCCGCCAGCGCTGCGGCGCCTGGCCCGGCGGGCGGACGAGCGCGAGCTGGCGATGCTGCTGGCGATGCTGCTGATGCTGGCCTCGGGCCTTCCGGCGCTGGGCCAGGCTTCGGGCCTGGGCACCTCGAAGGTAACGAACTACCCGACCTCGGTCTATGGCGCGGCCACGCAGAACTGGGCGGCCGCGCAGGGCGCCGGGGGCGAGATGTACTTCGCCAACAACGACGGCCTGCTGCGCTTCGACGGCCTGAACTGGGACCTGCTTCCGCTGGGGACCATCTCGCCGCCGCGCTCGGTCTTGAGCGACAGCCTGGGGCGGGTCTTCGTGGGCATGAGCAACGATTTCGGGCAGATGGTCTTCCGCGAGGGCGAGCTGCCGCGGTTCGAGAGTCTGCGGCACCTTCTGCCGCCGGGCCTGGGCGAGTTCGACGACGTGTGGCGCATCCACGCGCTGGCCGAGGGCGTGGTGTTCCAGTGCTACGACTACTTCTTCGTGTATTCGGAAGGCAAGGTCGAGGTCCATAGGCCGCGCAGCCGCTTCCACTACTCCTTCGTGGTGGCGGGCCGGCTGGTGCTGCACGAGCCGGGCTTGGGCCTTTTCGTATGGGAAGGCGGCGGCACGCGGCTGCTTCCGTGGTCGGGGGGCCTGGCCGACGAGGAAGTGGTGGGCCTGCATGGCCTTGGCCCCGACAGCTTGCTGGTCTGCACGGCCTCGCGGGGGCTTTTCACGGGCTCGGCGGCAGGCCTTCTGCCCTTCGAGTCGGAGGCGAGCGCGTTCTTGCGCCAGCACAAGCTGTTCAGCACCAGCGCCTTGTCGGACGGGGGCTGGGCCTTCGGGACGATCCTGGGGGGCGTGGTGCTGTCCGACGAGCAGGGGCGGGTCGAGCAGCGGGTGGGCAGCGTGGGCGGGCTCCAGAGCAACACGGTGCTCTCGCTGCTCGAAGACCGGGAGGGCAACCTCTGGGCGGGCCTGGACAACGGGATCGACTACCTGGAGGCTCGCTCGCCCCTGCGCTACCTCCGGGGCTTCGACGGGCTGGTGACGGGCTACGCCAGCCACCGCCTGGGCGAGCAGTTCTACTTTGGCACGAACCAGGGACTTTACCGTCTGGACGCCAACGACTTGCGCTTCAATGGCAGGGGGATGGAGCTGGTGGAGGGCACGCAGGGCCAGGTCTGGTGGCTGGGGCAGGTCGATGGGCAGTTGCTTTGCGGGCACCATACGGGCGGCTGGCTGGTGGAGGGCGGGCGGGCGCGCCGGGTGGACAGCCTGGAAGGCGCGTGGTGCTACATCGGCCTGGCGGGCCACCCGGACGTGCTGCTGGGCGGGCATTACCAAGGGCTCTCGCTGCTGCGGCGGGGCCCCGACGGCTGGCGGCTGGAGCGGCGCCTGCCGGGCTTCGACGAGTCGAGCCGGTACCTGGCGCAGGACGCCGACGGGTCGATCTGGGTGAGCCACGGGGCGCTGGGCGTGTTCCGGCTGGTCCTGTCCGAGAAGCTGGACAGCGTGGTGGAGGCCAGGCAGTTCGACGGGCGGCACGGCCTGCCCAGCGGGCAGAGCAACATCCTGTTCGTGCTGGATGGGCAGATCCTGGTCTCGACGGTGGCGGGCATCTACCGCCCCGACGCGGCGGCCCGGCGCTTCGTGGCGGCGCCGGAGCTGGATTCGCTCTTCGGCCTTAGGGGCCGCCTGAAAGTGGTGAGCACCGACCCTCGGGGCAACGTCTGGTTCATCGACGGGTCGGAGGCCGGCGTGCTGCGGCTCAACGAGGACCGGAGCCGGACGCTGATACGGGCTCCCTTCGCGCCCTTGCGGGGCAGTTTCGTGAACGAGTTCGAGTCGATCCACGCCTACGACAGCCAGAGCGTGCTGTTCGGGACCAAGAGCGGCTTCGCGCACTACTGGTCTGGGCGGCCGATGTCCTACGCGTCGGACTACCGGGCCTTCGTCCGGCGGGTGGAGCTTCCGGGCCTGGACTTGGTGGTCCATTGGCCCACGGACAGCCTGGGCGCGCGTTACGCGTTCGCCTACGGCGACGAGGGCCTTCGGTTCGTGTTCTCGGCCATCGACTACACCTCGCCGGATCGGCTGGAGTTCAGCTACCTGCTGGAGGGCTTCTCGGACGCGTGGTCGAGCTGGGGCCGGAGCGCCGCGCTGGACGTCAAGAACCTGGGGCCGGGTAGCTACCGGCTGCGGGTTCGGGCGCGCAACCAGTTCGGGGCGGAGAGCCAGGAGGGGGGCTTCTCGTTCCGGATACTGCCTCCGTGGTACCGGACGGCCTGGGCCTACGCCTTTTACGGGATGCTGTCGCTGGCCCTTGCCACGGGCGCCACGCTGCTGGCGTACAGGCGCTGGCGCGCGAGCAAGCAGCGCGAGGCCGACCGGCACCGCCGGGCCCTGGACGAGCAGGAGGCGCAGTTCCAGCGGCGGGCGATGCTGGCCGAGCAGCAGATCGAGCGGCTGCGCACCGAGAAGCTGCGCGACCAGGTGGCCCACCGCGACAAGGAGCTGGCCAACCAGACGGTCAACCTGCTGCGCAAGAACGAGCTGATGATGAGCCTCCAGGACGACATCGCCGCCATCCTGGAGACCAGCAAGGAGCCCGACACCCGGCAGAAGCTCCGGGCCTTGAAGAGCCAGATGGGCAAGGAGCTGGACAACAAGCAGCAGAACCAGCTCTTCGAGACCTACTTCGACGAGGTCCACGCCGATTTTTTCAACCGCCTGCGCGAGCGGCATCCCGACCTCCTGCCCAAGGAGCTGCGGCTTTGCGCGATGATCGTCATGGGCCACTCGACCAAGGACATCGCCGTGCTGCTGAACCTCTCGTACCGGGGCGTGGAGACCAGCCGGTACCGGCTGCGCAAAAAGATGGACCTGGAGGCGGGCGTCCACCTCTCGACCTACCTGGCGAGCGTCTGATTTTCGAGGACTCCAGTGTCTTTTCCCAGGCTATTCCACAAACGTTCGCGGGCCAAGCTCGCAAACGTTTGTGGAGGACTGGGCTTGTGATTTTTTAAGAGCAGCCTGTCGGCGTAGCGCTCCCTGGAGGCCCATTTTGGGCATGACGTGTTTCATTTTTTGGCCTAAAATATTGTATTTAAATACGTTAGGCTCATAAATGTGATTTTAAAAAAATGCCTGACGTGTTTTTGAAGTGGTTAAAAAAGTTTTTTGCGGGCTTTTGAAGGGGGGATAAATTCGATTATTTGGGACGTTCGGAAGTAGTTTCGCAGCGGATGCCCAAGGCATCGCAAAAATTATCTACCTCAAAAAAACTCTCAAGTGCTATGAAGAAACTTTTCATGCTAGTGCTTCTGCTGTTCGTGGGCCTAGGCGCGCAGGCGCAAGACCTGACAGTCAGTGGCACTGTCACTTCGGCAGACGATGGCCTACCGCTGCCGGGCGTGGCCGTGTCGGTGAAGGGAACCACAAAGGGGACCATCACCAATTTCGAGGGCCAGTTCGAGATCGCGGCTCCCGCGGGTTCCACGCTCCTCTTCTCGTTCATCGGGATGGAGTCGCTGGAAATCTTGGTCACGGAGTCAACCTCCCTCGAAGTCGAGATGCAGTCCGAGGCCAGTTGGGTCGAGGAGGTCGTGGTCATCGGCTACGGCACCGTCAAGCAGAAGGACATCACGGGGGCGGTCTCGACCGTCAGCTCCGAGACCATCCGCCAGGTCAGCCCCATCAAGATGGAGCAGGCCCTGCAAGGCACGGTGGCGGGGGTGAACGTCACGCCGCAGTCGGGCGCGCCCGGCGCCGGCCTGGACATCCGCATCCGGGGCATCTCGACCAACGGCAACGCCGCGCCGGTGGCCATCATCGACGGCTACATCGGCGACCTGGGCACCCTGAACCCTGCTGACATCGAGACCATCACGGTGCTCAAGGACGCGCAGGCGGCCATCTACGGCACGGTCGGCGCCAACGGCATCATCCTGGTAACGACCAAGCAGGGCCGCAAGAACACGCCCACCTCCGTGCGCTTCAACACCAGCTACAGCGTCCAGGAGACCACCCGGATGCTGCCCGTGCTCAACGCCACCGAGTACGCCGTGCTGCTCAACGAGAGCTACGCGGCCAGCGGCCTGGCCCTGCCTTTCCCTGACCTCACGGGCCTGGGCGAGGGCGTGGATTGGCAAGCCGAGCTCTTCGAGCGCGCCCCCATGATGAACACCGACATCAGCATCGACGGCGGCTCCGAGAAGACCATGTACGCCTTCAGCGCCTCCACCCTGAGCCAGGAGGGCATCATCGGCCGCGAGAAGACCGGGTTCGGACGCCAGACCGCCCGCGTGCAGCTCGGCGCCGACCTGACCCCTTGGCTCAAGGCCAACACCAACTTGATCTACACGCACATCAACCGCCAGGCCATCAACGACTTCGGCCTGGGTTCGGTGCTGTTCAACGCCTTCAACATGCCCTCCACCCTGCCCGTCCGCGACGCCGAGGGCGAGTTCTACCTGGCTCCGGGCAACCTGGGCATCGAGATCATCAACCCCCTGGCGCAGGTGGCCAACACCCACAACGAGTACTTCCTGAACAAGCTCAACGGCAACTTCGGCCTGGACGCCCATTTCCTTGAGAACTTCACGGCCACGGCCCGCGTGGGTTTCAACACCACCAACAGCCAGTCCAAGTCCTTCGCCAAGATCATCGACTATGGCGGGAAGGTCTTCGACGTGGCCCGAAGCAGCGTGTCCCAGGATCGCAACGACTTCAACGACTACACCTTCGACGGGTTCGTCACCTACGACAACAACTACGCCGGCTTCAGCAACCACCACTTCGTGGCCACCTTGGGCACCTCCGTGTTCAAGACCTGGGGCAGCAACCTCAGCGCCACGGGCTTCGACGTGCCCAACAACTCCTGGGAGTATGCCGACCTTAGCCTGGCCCGCGGCCTGAACGACGCGCTGACCAACGGCTCTTGGGTTTACGACCAGCGCCGCCTCTCGTACTTCGCCCGCGTGCAGTACGACTTCCAAGGCAAGTACCTGGCCTCGTTCATGTTCCGCCGCGACGCCTCCTCGAAGTTCGGCCCCGAGAACACGGCCGCCTACTTCCCGTCCGCCACGCTGGGCTGGGTGGTCTCCGAAGAGGGCTTCATGTCGAGCATCCCTTCCATCGACCTGCTCAAGATGCGCCTCAGCTACGGCATCCTGGGCTCGGACCAGATCGGCGACTTCCAGTACATCTCGCAGCTCGGGGGAGAGGCCTCGTACATCTGGGGCGGCCAGCTCATCAACGGCCGCGCGGTGGGCGCCCTGCCCAACCCGGGCATCCAGTGGGAGCAGTCGGAGCAGTTCGACTTGGGGGTTGACCTGAAGATGCTGGGCTACCGCCTGGAGTTCACGGCCGACTTCTTCAGCAAGACGACCAACAACCTGCTGATCGGCAACATCCCCGTCTCGGGCATCTTCGGGGTTTACGCCCCCGGGGCCAGCGGCCCGACCGTCAACGCGGGCACGGTGCGCAACAGCGGCGTGGAGGCGGCCATCGGCTTCCGGGGCATGATCGGCAGCAAGTTCCACTACGGCCTGAACTACAACATCACGATGCTGCAGAACGAGGTCCTCGAGGTGAACAACGGCAACGGCTTCGTGGAAGGCGGCAGCTTCGGCGTCGGCCAGCCCATGCCCGCGCGCATGGAGGTGGGCTTCCCCATCGGCTACTTCTACGGCTACCAGACCAGCGGCATCTTCCAGAACCAGGCCGAGGTGGACGCGCATCCTTCGCAGGCCGCCCTGGGCGCCCAGGCCAAGCCCGGCGACCTCCGCTTCGTGGACGCGAACGGCGACGGCGTGATCAACGCCGACGACCGCGTCAACCTGGGCGACCCGATTCCTGACTTCGTGATGGGCTTCAACGTCTCGCTGCGCTACGCCGGCTTCGACTTCGTGGCCTACACCTTCGCCAGCGTGGGCAACGAGATCGTCCGCAACTTCGAGCGCGCCCAGCCCAACGTCAACCGCCTGAGCTACGCGATGGACCGCTGGCACGGCGAGGGGACCAGCACCACCATCCCGCGCCTGACCACCGAGGCCACCTCGAACAACGTCTTCTCGGACTACTTCGTCGAGAATGGCTCGTACCTGCGGATGCAGAACATCCAGTTGGGCTACACGGTTCCGGCCACGGTGAGCCAGCGCGTGCGCGCCAAGGAGTTCCGGGCCTACGTCGGGGTCAACAACCTTTTCACCCTGACCCGCTACTCCGGCTACGATCCCGTGGCTTCCAGCGGCGCGCCCATCGGAGCCGGTTTCGACTCAGGCTTCTATCCCGCGGCCCGCATCTACATGGCCGGTCTGAACATCAAATTCTAAAGCGCTTCGCAACCATGAAAAAACATGTTTTCAAAATAGCCATGGCCGCGGCCTTGGCCCCCACGCTCTTCGCAGGGTCTTGCACGGACGAGTTCGTGGAGGTCTCTCCCGAGTATTCCATCGACTCGGAGAACTTCTTCAACTCGGAGGCTGACTACGAGATGGCGCTCATCGCCACCTACGACATGCTCCAGAGCACCTACCTGAACGCCATCCTGGGCGAAATCGCCTCCGACAACACCCTCTGCGGCGGCGAGAGCCCCACGGACGTCATCGGCTGGCAGCAGGTGGACGACATGACCCACAACCCCAACAACAGCAACATCCGGGACCTCTGGAACTGGATGTTCGCCGGGGTGCAGCGGGCCAACTACTTCCTGGAGTTCAAGGACAAGATCGACTTCGAGGGCAAGGCCCAGATGGTGGCAGAGGTGCGCTTCCTGCGCGCCTACTACAACTTCGAGCTGGTCAAGTGGTTCGGTCCCATCCCCATCAAGGTGGACGCCCGCTTCCAACTGGGCGACGAGACCACCATCCCGCGCTCTCCGGTTTCGGAGGTCTATGCCCTGATCGAGAGCGACCTGGTGGCCGCGATCGAGGATCTGCCCGCCACCCCCGCGGCCGCAGGCCGCGCCACCCGCGGCGCCGCGCAGGCGCTGCTGGGCAAGGCCTACCTCTACCAAGAGAAGTTCCAGCCCGCCGCGACGGTCCTCGAGGAGGTCATCGCCAGCGGACAGTACAGCCTGGCCTCCGACTTCTACTCCATCTTCGAGCACGACGGCGAGAACGGCCCCGAGTCGGTCTTCGAGGTGCAGTACGGCGAGATGGAAGGCGCCAGCTTCAGTTGCCTCCAGTGCAGCGAGGGCAACGTGGCCGTGGGCTTCAGCGGCATCCGGGGCTACGACGGCCCCCTGTTCACGCCGGGCTTCAGCTTCAACGTGCCCACCGAGGAGGCCTACAACGCCTACCAGCCCTCCGACAACCGCCGTGGCGCCTCGGTGCTCGACATCGTGGCCTGGGCCGAGGCTGAAGGAGCCTCCTACACCACCGGCAACGAGCACACGGGCTACTTCAACCGCAAGTACCTGCCCCGCAAGCGTTCCTCCGCGGCCCAGGGCGACCTCAACCTGACCAACCCGAACAACTACCGGGCTATCCGCTACTCCGACGTGCTGCTGATGGCCGCAGAGGCCAACAACCGCGGCGGGATCTCGGACGCCAAGGCCCTCGAGTACCTCAACCAGGTGCGCCGCCGGGCCTTCGGCAGCACGAACTACGACATGAGCCTGACCGGGGCCGCCCTGACCGACGCCATCTGGCAGGAGCGCCGCCTGGAGCTCATGGGCGAGGGGCACCGCTTCTTCGACCTGGTCCGCACGGGCAAGGCCGCCGACGCCATCGACGGCTTCGTCGCGGGCAAGCACGAGGTGTTCCCCATCCCCTTCGAGGAAATCAACTTCTCGCAAGGGAACTGGTCCCAAAACCCCAATTACTAAGATTCAAAACATAGTGCGATGAAAAATCAGAAATCCTTCATACTCTCCCTGTTCATGGGTCTTGCCGTGGCCAGTTGCGAGGAGCCGATCGACAACCTCGACGTCGTGGGCGGCGTCGCGGCCCCGGCCAGCCTAGGCATGGCCTTCGACATCACCCAGGACAACAGCGGCACCGTGACCGTCTTCCCCAACGCCGAAGGGGCGACTTCCTTCGAGGTGGACTTCGGGGATGGTTCCGAGCCAGAGACCGTGCCGGTCGGCGCCTCCGCGCAACACGTTTACCCCGAGGGCAGCTACTCCGTGAGCCTTGATGCCTATGGCATCAATGGCCTGAGCGCCAGCTTCGAGCAGCAGCTCACCGTTTCGTTCCGCGCCCCCGAGAACATCGTGGTCACCGTCGAGCGCGACGGCGTCAACCCCAAGATTGTCCACGTCTCGGCCACGGCCGACTTCGCCACCGTGATGAACTTCTACTTCGGCGATGTCGAAGACGAGGCCGCCACCGTGGCCCTGCCGGGCGAGACCGTCAGCCACACCTACGCCGGGCCGGGCGACCACACCCTGACCGTCGTGGCCAAGAGCGCCGCGGTGCAGACCACCACGCATAGCGAGACCATCACGATCGACGAGGCCAGCGACCCGGTGGCCCTGCCCATCACCTTCGAGTCCTTCACGGTGAACTATGCCTTCACCAGCTTCGGCAACGCCGGGGCCGGAGTCATTGACAACCCCGACATGGGCGAGGGCAACAACAGCGCCCGCGTGGCCGAGTTCGTCAAGCCCGACGGCGCCGAGACCTGGGCCGGCACCCTGCTGACCCTGGCCGAGCCGATGGACTTCTCGACCAACACCACCTTCCGCGTCAAGGTCTGGTCTCCCAAGGCCGGGGCCGTCATCCGGCTCAAGATCGAGAACATCACCGACGGGAGCATCTTCCACGAGCTTGACGCCACCACCACCCAGGAAAATGCCTGGGAGGTCCTGTCCTTCGACTTCTCGGCTGTCAACCAGGAGAACAGCTACCAGAAAGTGGTCCTGTTCTTCGACTTCGGCAACGCGGGCGACAACACGACCTACTACTTCGACGACATCCTCCTCGGCCCCTCCGAGCAGCCCAGCAGCCTGATGGTGCAGGACTTCGAGGGAGAGGTGCCCGAATTCACCGTCTTCGGCAACATCGCCGCCGTGGAGGTCATCGACAACCCCGACGCCAGCGGCCAGAACACCACGGCCAAGGTGGCCAAGCTGACCAAGTCCGCCGGTTCGGACACCTGGGCCGGGGCCTTCTTCCTGACCAGCCCCGCGCTCGACTTCCTGAACTACTCGTCCGTGGCCCTGCGCGTATGGTCGCCCAAGAGCGGCATCGTGGTCAAGCTCAAGCTCGAGAACCTGGACGGCTCCATCACGCACGAGGTGGACGTGCTCACGACCACGTCCAACGCTTGGGAGAAGCTGACCTACGACTTTTCCGGGGCCCCCGCCGCCGATTACGTGAAAATCGTCGTTTTCTTCGACTTCGACAATGCCGGCGACGACACGGTCTATTACTACGATGAAATCGAACTCACCAATTAATCCCTGCAAGACGATGAAAATCAAGTTCAAACATATGGCTTTCCTGGCCATCCTGCCCTTGCTGGGCGGTGTTTCGGGATGCCAGACCGACGAGTACGAGTTGGGCGCCCTGGTGGCGCCCACCGGCCTCAATGTTACCCACCAGATCGTGGGGGCCACGGCCGACGACCCCGCCGGCGACGGCACGGGCGTGGTCAGCTTCTCGGCGAGCGCCAGCGAGGCCATCACCTTCAAGTTCGACTTCGGCGATGGCCGCGACTTCGTGATGAGCGCCGACGGCACGGTTGACCACCAGTTCACCAAGCCGGGCGTCAACACCTACTACGTTACGGTGCAGGCCATTGGCACGGGCGGGCTTTCCTCGTCGAAGACCATGGCCATCGAGGTGTTCAGCAGCTTCACCGATGATGAGGCCGTGCAGTTCCTGACGGCTGGCAGCGAGAAGACCTGGTACTGGGCCGCCGACCAGGTGGGCCACCTGGGCCTGGGGCCCAACGACATGGCTTACGAGGGTGGCGAGCATACCTTCGCCGCCTGGTACCGCTCCGCGGTCTGGGAAAAGGCCGAGTCAACGCTCTACCAGTGCGAGTTCGTCTTCCGCCTCAACGGCAGCGAGATGACCTTCGAGCAGGTGAACCCCGCGGGCGAGGCCTTCGTCCAGGGCATCTACGCCGCGGAGCTGGGCCTGGGCGACGAGGGCAGCCACCCCTTCGACATCGCCGGGGTCAAGAACGTATCGCTCTCGCCCTCCAGCAGCATCGCCACAGTCGATGGCGGCTACCGGGGCACGACCATGAGCTTCTCGAACGGCGGGTTCATGGGTTTCTACGCCGGGACCAGCACCTACGAGATCATCTCCGTCTCCGAGAACCAGCTCACCGTCCGGTGCGTGCAGGCCAACAACCCCTTGTTCGCCTGGTACCACACCTTCTCCGCGGTGCAGCCCGTGCAATGATCTGTTGAACCTTTAACAATCCTTTCCCCATGCCAAAGCTATCCCACTTCAGCGAGTCGATGCTCGAACGTGTCGCCCAAAGCCGTAAACTGACTTTGTCTCTGAAAATGATGTTCGTGTTCTTGACCTTTGTTTCGTGTGAAGAGAAGAGTTCTGAAGCCAACTTTGCTGTTGATTTCTCCTTTGAGTTTCAGACTCCGAACCGTGTTGCGTTTTCGAATGGAAGCACGGGCGAGTATTACTCGCTGATTTGGGACTTTGGCAATGGTGAAACCCGCGAGACCACCAACAAGCGGGAGGAATACACCATCTACTATCCGGTGGCGGGCGACTACGAGGTCTCGCTCACGGCCGTTGACTTCCAAGGCGTTCGCAAGGAGGCCAGCAAGACGGTGACCATCGCGAGCACCGACCTCCAGGCCGCCTTCGAGGTGGCTCCGATCGGCAGCTCGGCCAACGACTGGCGCCTGACCAACACCTCGCTGGGCGCTTTCGATTCCGTGGTCTGGGTCTATCGCGGCCGGCGCGTGGGCAACACCAACCAGCACGACGCCTACTTCCCCTTTTCGGGCAGCTACACCATCGTCATGGAGCTCCACAAGGACGAGACGATGCACAGCCAGAGCAAGACAATCAGCGTTACGCAAGACGACCCGGGCTACCTCGACCGCTTCGAGCTGGCCTGGTCCGACGAATTTGACCAGGCCGAGCTGGACGGCGACACCTGGACCTACGAGACGGGCGCCACGGGCTGGGGCAACAACGAGCTCCAGAACTACACCAACGGAGGCAACCTCAGCATCGCCGAGGGCATCATGACCATCACGGCCGAGAAGGTCAACGACAACACGGCCGCGGGCTCCTACACCTCCACCCGCATTGTGAGCCGCGCCAAGCGCGAGTTCCAGTACGGCAAGTTCGAGATCCGCGCCAACCTGCCCCAGGGCAGGGGCACCTGGCCCGCCATCTGGATGCTCGGCTCCAACATCGGCTCGGTGGACTGGCCGGCCTGCGGCGAGATCGACATCATGGAGTATGTCGGCTACCAGCCCAACGTCATCCACTCGACCGTCCATACGCCGTCCGGATTCGGCGGCAACGGCAGCGGTTCGAGCATGCAGTTGACCACCTGCGAGGAGGAGTTCCATGTCTATGGCATCATCTGGAACGAGCGCTACATCTCCTTTTACGTGGACGATTCCGAAAACGAGGTCTTCCGCTACGCGCCTGCCCTCAAGACCCCGGAGACCTGGCCTTTCGACCAGCCCTTCTTCTTCATCATGAACATCGCCATTGGCGGCAGTTGGGGGGGCGTTGAAGGGGTTGACAACAGCATTTTCCCGCAAACCATGGAAATCGACTATGTTCGCGTCTATCAAGAATAAACCCTCACTATCCACCCTCACAAAACCAAATTGTCATGAAGCAATTCGCTACGGTCTTGCTGGCGGCCCTGGTGCTGTCTGGCTGCGGCCAGTCTAACAACGATGAAAACCAGACCCAGGACAGCACCGCGGAGCAGCCCGCCTCGACCACACCCCCCAAAGAAGGCTACGAGCTGGTCTGGGCTGACGAGTTCGACTACGCCGGCCTGCCCGACTCGACCAAGTGGGCCTACGACACCGAAGGCAACTCGGAAGGCTGGGGCAACGACGAGGCCCAGCACTACACCACCGCTGTCCTGCGCAACTCCGAGGTGAAGGACGGAAAGCTCTTCATCACGGCCATCAACGAGACGGTTGAGGGCAAGGCCTTCAGCTCGGCCCGCCTGCAATCGCGCGAGGCCTGGGAGCACGTCCGCGTAGAGGTCGCCGCCAAGCTGCCCATCGGGCGCGGCACCTGGCCCGCCATCTGGATGATGCCTGGCGGATGGTCGTTCAACGACGGCAACTGGCCCGCCATCGGCGAGATCGACATCATGGAGCACGTCGGCCACGACGTGGGCACCGTACACGCCTCGGCCCACTCGCAAGACTACCAGTGGCAGGCCAGCACCCAGCAGACGGCCACCGTCAAGGTGGCGGACCCCGACAAGGACTTCCACACCTACGCCATGGAATGGAGCCAGGAGCGCATGCAGTCGTTCATGGACGACTCGATGTACTTCGAGTACGTCAACGAGGGCCTGGGCGAAACCAAATGGCCTTACGACAAGCCGTTCTACCTGCTGCTGAACCTGGCCGTGGGCGGAGCCTGGGGCAGCGTGAAGGGCATCGACACCACGGCCTTCCCGCAGGTGTTCGAGATCGACTACGTCCGCATCTACCGCAAGACCGCCAATTGATCCTTTACCTTGTTTCTTGAATCAAAACGTTCCCGATGAACCGTTTCGGTTGGAAGTTGTTTTCTTCTTTTTTCGGCGTCGGCGCCCTGCTGGCCTCCTCGTGTGGGGGGCCAGAGGGCGACGGCCAAGCGGCGGAGGACCCTGACGCGGCCATCATGGCCAAGGTGGACAGCGTGCTGGCGCTGATGACCCTCGAGGAAAAGGCTGGACAGATGCTCAACTTGGGCCTGGCCGCCTTGCTCGAGGGACCTTTTTACACCTTCAGGGATACCCTGGTGTTTGACCAGGCCAAGCTGGACTCCCTACTGGGCGTCTATGGCGCCGGCTCGGTCCAGAACCTGGCCAGCTTCCCCATGACGCCCGAGCAGTGGCAGGCTACCATCGCCTACCTCCAGCAGTATGTGCGCGACAACACCCGGCTGGGCATCCCCCTGCTCTATGGCATCGACGCCGTGCATGGGGCCAACTACACCGCCGGAGCGGTCATGACCCCGCAGCAGATCAACCTGGCCGCAACCTTCAACCCCGAAATGGCCCGCCAGGCCGGGCAGATCACCGCCTACGAGCTGCGCGCCTGCCGGATCCCGTGGAACTACTCGCCCGTCTTGGACGTGGCCCGGCACCCGCTCTGGGGCCGCATGTTCGAGAGCTTCGGCGAGGACAGCTACCTGACCGCCCGGATGGGCGTGGCCATGATCCAGGGGATGCAGGGCGACGACCTGGCCGGGCCAACCGGCGTGCTGGCCTGCGCCAAGCACTTCATCGGCTATGGCGCCTCCTACAACGGCAAGGACCGCTCGCCCGTGGTCATGCCCGAGCACATGATGCGCGAGACCCTTCTGCCGCCCTTCAAGGCCGCCATCGACGCCGGGCTGCTTTCGCTCATGGTCTCTTCGGGCTCGATGAACGGAGTGCCTTCGCACATCGACAAGCACCTGCTGACCGACCTGCTCAAGGGCGAGCTGGGATTCAAGGGCGTGGTGATTTCCGACTGGAACGACATCGACAACCTGCACAAGATCCACCGCGTGGCCGCCGACGAGCGCGAGGCCGTCAAGCTCAGCGTGCTGGCGGGCCTCGACATGTGCATGGAGCCTTACGACGCCAGCTTCGCCGAGCACGTGGTCGAGCTGGTGAACGCGGGCGAGCTGCCCCTGGCCCGCATCGACGACGCCGTGCGCCGCATCCTGTACGTCAAGTTCAAGCTGGGCCTCTTCGAAGACCCGATGATGGAAGGGCAGGAATATCCGAAATTCTCTTCGGACGAGTTCGACGGCATGGCCCTCGCGGCGGCCATCGAGAGCATGACCCTGCTCAAGAACAAGGATTCCATCCTGCCTTTCTCGGGCCAGGAGACCGTCCTGCTGACGGGCGTGGGCGCCCATTCGCTCAACTACCTCAACGGCGGCTGGTCGCGCACCTGGTCGGGGCAGGACACCGCCTACAACGACACCGACAAGATGACCCTGCTCGAGGCCCTGCGCGCCGAGATGGGAGACGACAAGGTGCTCTACTCGCCCGGCAGTACCTACGACGAGCTGCTGGACGTGGAGGACGCCCTGCGCCAGGCCCGCCAGGCCGACCGCGTAGTGGTGTGCCTGGGCGAGCGCCCCGCCACCGAGAAGCCCAGCGACATCGACGAGCTGGAGTTCCCCGAGGCGCAGTTGCGGCTGGTCCGCGAGCTGGCCAAGGCGGGCAAGCCCATCGTGCTGGTGCTGCTGGAGGCGCGGCCGCGCATCTTCCGCGAGGTGGAGCCGCTGGCCGACGCCGTGCTGCTGGCCTACCTGCCCGGCAACGAGGGCGGCAGGGCCATCGCCCAGACGCTCGTGGGCAAGGCCAACCCTTCGGGGCGCCTGCCTTACACCTATCCCCGCTTCTCGGGCTCGCTCTGGACCTACGACCACTCCTTGTCCGACGAGCGCGACGTGAACTTCGGCCTCGACGGCTTCCAGCCGCAGTACCCGTTCGGGCATGGCCTGAGCTATACCAGTTTCGCCTACGAGGATCTGCGCCTCGACAGCGATTCGATCGCGCATGGCGATACCCTGTGGGTGAGCCTGCGGGTGCGCAACGCGGGCCAGCGGGCGGGCAAGGACGCCGTCCTGATGTTCCTGACGGACGAGGTGGCAAGCCTTTCGCCGCCGGTCAAGCGCCTGCGGCACTTCGAGAAGGTCGAGCTGGCGCCGGGCGAGTCGCGCGATTTGCGCTGGCCCATCCTTCCTTCCGACCTCGAGTTCATCAACACCGACAACCAGTCGGTCTGGGAGCCGGGCCTGTTCACCGTCAGCATCGGTGATTTGAAAGCAAGTTTTTACCTGAAAAAAAACAATTAAGCGAGCCATGATGGACAATCGGCAAATTCACCTGGCAGGAAGCCTGATCAAGCCCACGCCCCAAGAGGTTACTGGAAACATGGTTTCCCTGGAGGGCGAGCGTTTTTACAAGATTTCGAATTTCGACGCCATGCCCGACTTCTTCCTCACGGTGGTGAGCGATTCGGACCTTTGGCTCTACATTTCCAGCAACGGCGCGCTGACGGCGGGCCGCAAGAACCGCGACAACGCCCTCTTTCCTTATTACAGCGTGGACAAGATCCACGACTTCCACGGGCTGACGGGCAGCCGCACCGTTGTGCTGGCCGAGGTCGAGGGCAAGACGTACCGCTGGGAGCCTTTCCTGAAGGCGCATTTCGGCGTGTACGCGACCACGAGGAACCTCTACAAGAACGAAATCGGCAACAAGCTGCTCTTCGAGGAGCTGAACCACGACTTGGGCCTGGCTTTCCAGTACAGTTGGACGCACAGCGAGAAGTATGGCATCGTCAAGCAGGCGGCGTTGCGCCAGACGGCCAAGAAGGCCACGAAGGTCTCCATCATGGACGGCATCCTGAACATCCTGCCCTCGGGCATCGACTACACCTTCCAGAACGAGTACAGCAACCTGCTCGACGCCTACAAGCGGAGCGAGCGCGCCCCGGGCTTGCCCGTGGCCCTGTTCTCGCTCAGCTCGGTGCCGGTCGATCGCGCCGAGCCGAGCGAGTCGCTGCGCGCCACCGTGGGCACCTTCGCGGGTCCGGCCCACGCGAAGCTGTCGCTTTCGGAGCGGCAGCTCGAGGCCTTCCGCGCCGGGCAGCCCGTGGCCGAAGAGGGCGAGGTCCGCGGGCAGCGCTGCGCCTTCTTCATGTCGGCGGAGCTGGAGTTCGGGGCTTCCGAGCGCCACGACTGGCTGTTCACGCTCGACCTGAACCACGACACGCGGGCCGTGGCCGACCATTGCCAGGCCGTGGCCGCCGCCGCCGACTACAAGGCCCTGGTGCTGGCCAACGCCCGCCAAGGCGGCGAAAACCTGCGCCGCATCGTGGCCATGGGCGATGGCCTCCAGGCCACGCAGAGCGACTTCTCCGTCAGCCGCCACTACTACAACAGCCTGTTCAACCTGATGCGCGGCGGCGTTTTCCCGAACAACTACACCTTCCCGAAATCGGACTTCCTGGCCTTCGTCCGCGGCGCCAACCGCATGGTCCATGCCCGCGTGGCCAAGGCATTGGCCGAAATGCCCGAGCAGATCGACCTGGCGGCCCTGCGCGGGCTGGCCGAGTCGGCCGCCGACCCCGATTTCGAACGGGCCGTTTACGAGTACCTCCCGCTGACCTTCAGCCGCCGCCACGGCGACCCGAGCCGCCCCTGGAACCGCTTTTCCATCGACAACCGCGGCGCCGACGGCTCGCACAAGTACGACTTCCAGGGCAACTGGCGCGACATCTTCCAGAACTGGGAGGCCCTTTCGCTCAGCTACCCCGAGTTCGTCGAGTCCTTCATCTGCAAGTTCCTGAACGCTTCGACGGCCGACGGCTACAACCCCTACCGCATCACCCGCGCCGGCCTCGACTGGGAGCGGCCCGAGCCGGACGATCCCTGGGCCTACATCGGCTACTGGGGCGACCACCAGATCATCTATTTCCAGAAGCTGGCCGAGCTTTCGAACCAGTTCCACCCCAAGCGCCTGCTGGAGATGATGGACAAGGAGATCTTCAGCTTCGCGAACGTGCCCTACCGCATCAAGCGCTATGCTGAAATCGTGCGCAACCCGCAGGACACCATCTTGTTCGACCACGACCTGCACCACGCCATCGAGGAGCTGGAGGCCAACCTGGGCTCCGACGCGCGCCTGATGTTCCGTGGGCAGAAGGTCCTGCACGTCAACCTGGTGGAAAAACTCCTGGTCATGCTGCTGGCCAAGCTCAGCAACTTCGTGCCCGAGGCCGGCATCTGGCTCAACACCCAGCGCCCCGAGTGGAACGACGCCAACAACGCCCTGGTGGGCAACGGCGCCTCGATGGTTACGCTGTACTACATCCGCCGCTTCATGAGCTTCTGGCGGGCCTTGCTCGAGGAGGCGCACCACGAGCATTTCAGCCTTTCGGTGGAGATGCACCGCTTCTTCACGAGCCTCTCGGAGGTGTTCGCCAAGCATTCCGCATCGCTTTCCAAGGGATTCGGCGATGCCGAGCGCCGCGGCTTCGTGGACGCCCTGGGCCTGGCGGGCGAGGCCTACCGCGAGACCATCTACGAGAACGGCTTCTCGGGCGACAAGGCCAATGTCTCCTCGAAGAGCCTGCTCGAGTTCTTCGACAAGGTGCTGGCCTTCGTGGACCAGTCGATCGGGGCCAACGAGCGCGAGGACGGGCTGTACCATGCCTACAACCTGCTGGCCTTCGAGGGCGAGGGCCTGCGCATCCGGCACCTGTACGAGATGCTCGAGGGCCAGGTGGCCGTGCTCAGCGCCATGTCGCTGCCGGCGGCCAAGGTGGCGCGCCTGCTCGACGCGCTGCGCGCCAGCCGCCTCTACCGCGCCGACCAGAACAGCTACCTGCTGTATCCCGACCGAGCCCTGACGCCTTTCTACCAGAAGAACATCATCCCGGCGGAGGCAGTCGCCGGCAGCGCGCTGCTGACGGAGCTGCTGGCGCAGGGCGACAAGTCCATCGTGCGCGAGGACGGCCGCGGGCGCTGCCACTTCGACAGCCGCTTCCGCAACGCGGCCGTGCTGGCGGAGGCCCTGGACGCGCTGCCCGCCGCCGCCGAGGCTACTTTCGCGGCGCGCAAGGCCGAGGTGCTGGCCATTTACGAGTCGCTCTACGACCACCAGTCGTTCACTGGGCGGTCGGGCACTTTCTTCGCCTACGAGGGCCTGGGCAGCATCTACTGGCACATGGTCTCGAAGCTGGGGCTCGCCGTGCAGGAGTGCTACTTCCAGGCCAAGGCCCAAGGCGCCGGCGCCGACCTGCTGGGGGCCCTTGCCCAGCATTACCAGGCCATCAAGGACGGCATCGGCTACAACAAGTCGCCGAAGGTCTATGGGGCATTCCCCACGGACGCGTACTCGCACACGCCTGCCCACGCGGGCGCGCAGCAGCCGGGCCTGACGGGCCAGGTCAAGGAGGACGTCATCGCGCGCATGGCCGAGCTGGGCGTCGAAGTGCGCGGAGGGCGGGTGAGTTTCGCGCCCGTGCTGCTGTCGAAGGACGAGCTTCTGTCCGCGCCCACGGCCTTCCACTACGTGGACGTGCAGGGGCAGGCGGGCGAAGTGGCCTTGGAAGCCAAGCAGTTGGCCTTCACGTTCTGCCAGGTTCCCGTGGTGTACGCCTTCCAAGGCGGCAAGTCCGGCGGCCTCACGCTGCGCCTGGCCGATGGCAAGGAGCTGGAGTTCGAAGGGCACGCTCTGCCCGAAAGCTGGAGCGCCGAGCTGTTCGCCCGCACGGGCCAGGTTCGGGCCATCCGCTGCTATTTCTCCTGAAAAGGAAGAGGAAACGATTGAATTTCACCCCCTAAAATGAACCGTCAATGGATGCTTCGCAAACAAAACTAAGCCTGAAGGAGAAGGTTGGATACAGCCTGGGCGACACGGCTTCCCACTTCGTGTGGGACATGGTCGGCTTCTGGATCCTGATCTTCTACACCGACACCTTCGGCATCAGCGCGGCGGCGGCGGGCACGATCATGCTCATCGCCCGCCTTTGGGACATGGCCAGCGACCCGCTCATGGGCATCATCGCCGACCGCACGAACACGCGCTGGGGCAAATTCCGGCCTTACCTGCTCTGGATGGCCTTGCCGTATGGCGTCCTGGCCGTGATGACCTTCTCGACGCCCGACTTGGGCGAGACCGGGAAGATCATCTACGCGGGCACCACTTACATGCTGCTGATGACGGTCTTCACGGCCATCAACCTGCCGTACTCCTCGCTGGGGGCGGTCATGACGGGCGACACCTACGAGCGGGCGGGCCTGAACTCATACCGCTTCGTGTTCGCTTTCGCGGGGCAGTTCATCGTTTCGGGCACTGCCTTGTACCTGGCCGAGTACTTCGGCGAGGGCGACAGCGCCAAGGGCTACCAGTACACGCTCATCCTCTTCTCGATCATGAGCTTCGCGATGTTCATGATCACCTTCGCTACCACCAAGGAGCGGGTCCAGCCGCCCAAGGGCCAGCAGGAATCGCTCAAGGAGGACTTCCAGAACCTCTGGAAGAACAAGCCTTGGCTGATCTTGTTCTTCGTAGGCATCATCTCGTTCATCATGTTCGCGATGCAGAACCTCTCGGTGGCCTACTACTTCAAGTACTACATCGGCGACGAGAATGGCGTGCAGCTCTTCAACGTCATCGGCACGGTGGCCCTGATTGTGGTGATTCCGTTCTCGAAGCCGCTGGCCCAGCGCTTCGGCAAGCGCAACGTCTTCCTGGCCAGCTCGATCCTTTCGGGCATTTTCTTCATGCTTATCTTCGTGCCCAGCAACGAGAACATCGGGATGATATACGCTTTCAACATCTTGGCCAAGATGTCCTACGCTCCTGCCGTCCCTCTGCTTTGGACCATGTTGGCGGACACGGCCGACTACTCGGAGTGGAAGACGGGCCGGCGCTCGACAGGCCTGGTCTTCTCGGCGGCGACCTTCGCGCAGAAGGCGGGCTGGGGCATCGGCGGGGCTTTGGCGGGCTGGATGCTCTCGGTGTTCGATTTCATCCCCAACGAAGTGCAGACCGAGACGTCCATCATGGGCATCAAGCTGATGGTCTCGGTCTTTCCGGGCATCCTCTACATGTCCTGCGCCATTCTGCTCTACTTCTATTCCATCGACCACAAGACCACCTTGCAGATGCAGGAGGAATTGGAAAGGCGCCGGCAGGCCGAGTCGCTCTGATTCCTGGTTTTTGATTCCAGCAAGCCGCGGTCGTGCAGTCGGGCGTTCCATCGCCAACTGCCTCGACCGCGGCTTTTTTGTGCGAAAATGCCAAGGCTTCGGCCCCTTTGGGTTTGTTGTCGTGGCTTTTCGCTGCCATGTTTAGCCAAGTTGCGCTCAAAGGTAAAAAAAATAGAACCGCCAGTATTATACGAAGCCACTTTCCTGTCCAATGGATGGGGGGTACTTCACAGATTGCCGTTGTAGTTTGGTTCTGAAAGGAAATGTCCTAAATTTAAGTATCTGCTTAACAGGTGCTTCGGGCTGTTGTAGTTTGGTTCTGAAAGGAAATGTCCTAAATTGATGGGTGCAGCTCGCAAGTATTGAGCTCTGTTGTAGTTTGGTTCTGAAAGGAAATGTCCTAAATTCGATGGGCAAGGAGGCGAACGTACATTTAAGTTGTAGTTTGGTTCTGAAAGGAAATGTCCTAAATTAGCCCTCCGTGCCAACTCCGATAAAAATCAGTTGTAGTTTGGTTCTGAAAGGAAA
>JFJP01027309.1_pt1 | contig 21541 bp, 24 predicted proteins | sample 431651 | NCBI WGS metagenome assembly JFJP01 (sample SAMN02602958, study PRJNA72255) | Microbial mat metagenome, whole genome shotgun sequencing project. | biome: fresh water; feature: sink hole; material: water; isolation source: purple microbial (photo- and chemosynthetic) mats found in...
TAATAGTCTCAAAAAAAAAAAATCATCAAAAATATTATTTTAATTTTTTTGTTTTTTAATTGTTGAGTTTGGTAGATAATCAAATTTAAGTGTTTTTAATTAAAAATGGTCCTAACTAGAATGATTTTTTCTCTGAATTTTTTTTTATATTAAAAAAAACATTTAAAAATAAATAAATTATAATTTTTTTAAAAGACTTTTTTCTGACTCTGTTTGATGCAGCAGATGGAAACAAACAAACAAACAAACTTTTTTCATTTATTTTCGGTGCTTGATACAGCAGATGGAAACAAATAAACAAATTTTTTTCATTTATTTCCAGAGCTAAACTTATTACCAACTCTCTTTAATGTGATTGTTACACCAAGCTTTTTAAATTTTTAAACAAGATATTACCTATGTTGGTCCTTTAAAAAGCTTTGTTAATTTCGGAAAAACCCATTATATTACTGCAAAAGGAGTATTTTTTATTTTGTCTGAAAACTTAAAATAACCATTTGTAAATTAAAATTTCTTTAAAATTTTAAATTTGAATTTTGAAAATCAAATTAATTGTAACTGTTTCCTTTTATTTAAATTTTTTTTTCAAAATAAAAAACTTAGCAAACAAAATTTTTTCTAAATTAAATATTTTTTAACTATAATTTTACTTAAAACCCTTCTCATATGTCCTTTGAAGTAATAATCCTCACAATTTCAACTTTATTTTTTAAACTTCTTTCAAAATTTACTAGCCTAGTCAAGGTTTCGAAGAATTAGGGTTAGAACCCCAAGCCTTCGAAGCATTAGAAAGAGACTTCCAAGATGTTCTTGGTGAATTAGCAGGTGATCAATCCCTCGAGCGTTTTCGTATAGAATATGAGAAGCTTCACAAAGCTTTGAAGATTTCTCATGAGAACGAAAAAAAACTCTTAAAGAAATGCAAGGAACTAAACACAGATATTGTTTCTAATGCGGCGAAAGTCCAAACTGCTTTAAAATTAACGCATGAAGACTCTCAAACGATTACTTTTCTTAAAACAGAGCTTGAAAAGACGTTTAAAGTCTTAAATCTTTCAAAGGAAAGAGAAGACAAGGCCAAACAAAAGATTGAGAACCTACAGTCAGAAATAAAGCATTTGAATTCTTTAATGGAAAAAGGGAGTAATTTAAGCTCAGGACAAAACAATACTGTCCAAGAATTAATGACCTTAAAGGATGAATTAACCAAAGAAAGAGATGAAATGCATACGAAATTGATTCATTTGAAAGGAGAAGCAACTTATGAACAAGAAAAAGTCAGATCTCTTGATCAAGAAAAGGTCACATTTGAGATTGAATTGAAGAGTCTGAAGAAACAAATGATAGAATTGCAGGAAAAGGTACAGAAGGATGAAGATAGAAGGAAGAAAATATTGGATGAGTTGGACACTATTACAAAGAATTATGAAGCCAGCAAGAAAGAATTTGAGGTTTTCTATTGAATTGTTTTTTAATATAATTAATTTAATTTGAATTATTGGATTTTATTTGAATTATTCAATTTTATTTTTGGTTTGTTTAGAGAATTTTAGATGAAAAGAAGCTGATGACAACAGAAAAAGAGCGTCTAGTGAACTTATTGGGTGAAAAAGAAAACACAAAAGAAAGCCTTTTGAAAGAAATGAAGCATACAAAGCTTGAAAAAGATGAATTTGAGACTCAATTTGAGAAGCAAATGCTATATAAGAAGGAATTAGAAACGCTTCGAAAAGAACTAGATGATAACACCACAAAAATCAAGAAACAAAACAATTCAGCTCTTTCAAAAAATCTCCACTTAGAAAAGCATAATGATAAACTTCGGAACGACATCGTGGCTTTAAAAGATGCCAAATCACTTGCAGAAAAACAAAAAGACATCGCCAAAAACGCTATTACTCATCTTGATAAAGAAGTGGTTGATACAAAGAAATTCGCAAAGGAAGATCGTCAGATTCTTGAGGATTTGAGAAGAGGAAAAGAAGTTATTCAGAAAGAATTAACAAGAATAGAAAATGTGAATAAAAAACAAGGAGAAGAAATAACGGTTCTAGACAAAGAATTGAAAGAATATGAAAATGAAATAATGGTTCTTAATAAGGATCTTGAACAAATGGAGAATAAAATAGATGATTTAGAGAAGGAAAAAGAGAAATATGGCATGCAAGCAGCTCAAGCTAATGCGAAATACTTCCATTCATTAGAAGAAATCAAATTGAAAGACAATCTTATTTCAGAGTTTCAGAAAAAAAATATTGAAACTGAAGCTAAATTAAAACAACAACAAAACCTTTATGAGGCTGTTCGAAGTGATAGAAACCTTTATAGTAAACAATTGACTGAAACACAGGATGAAATTGCTGAAATAAAGAGAAGATATAAGATTGTGAACCATCAGATCAGTCAACTCAAAGAAGAAATCGACGCCAAAGAAGTCGCTTTAGCGAAAGAGCATTTCGAACATAAGAAAAAGGATAAAACCATCGAGGAACAAAGCAGAATGTTGGAGAAACATAAGAATGATATAAAGGAAAAAGAGGAGAAATTGAAGAATTTTGTAAAAAAATTGATTTTTTTTTATGCTAATTTTTTTTTGATAATTTCTTCATCAAATTTAAAACTAGGATGGAGAAATCAGTAAATTGAATTGTATTATAAAAGACAGTGAGAAACAGAGGTTGGGCTTAAAGAAAGAATATGAGAATGTTGTGGCTGGAAGAGATATTCTGGGAACGCATTTGATCAGAAGAAATGATGAATCAGCCCTCCTTTACGAAAAAATCAAGATTCAGCAGCAAACCTTGGCAAAAGGAGAGTCTCAATTCAGGGAAAGAGAAGAAGATCTTGAACTTCTTAGGAATAAAATCAATGATCTCTTACGAGAATTGAAAATTATCAGAAATGAAGTATTAATTTGATTGTCTTTTCAATATTTCTTTAATTTATTTGAAATTTTTTTCATTGAAAAAAGGCAAAAACAGTGCCAACATTAAAAGAATCTGTTCAAGGGATAGAAAAAGAGCTTATTTATGAGAAATTGAATGTGAAAGCCTTATCAGAAGAGCTTGAGAATCCAATGAATCAAGAAAGATTCAGAAAATTAGAAGGAACCGATTGTGATTCCTATGAAATGTCCACAAAAATAGAGACTTTACAGAAACGTTTGATTACAAAAACCGAAGAAGTTTTGAATTAACAAAGATTTTTAAATAATTTTATTTTTGAAAGCTTGTAGAAAAAGAGGTTGTTTTGCAACAAAAGGAGAAAAATATCCAGGAATTAAGAGAAATTATGAAGAGACAACCTGGAATTGAAGAAGCAAAAATGATTTCAAAATGTCAACAGAATTTGAAGAATAAAACCAGACAAATGAAGTCTTTAGCAGCTGAATTGAATATGTATCAAGCACAAGTAAATATAAATGATTATAAATCATCTTATTGGTGTTTATTTAATGAAAAATTAATTTTTTAATGAAAGGTGAATGAATACAGGTATGAAATCGATAAGTTGAGGGACGAAATTAAAGAAGTCAATAGAAAATATTATGAACAAAAGAAAAGAGAGAAGTTAGAAAAGGAGATGATGGATCAAAAAGTTTGAATTATTTTCTTTGGTTTTAAGTAAACTCAAAAAATTAGATTAAAGAAGAAGCTCAAGGACAAAATTAGAAGGAATTTTCAAATTTTTAAGCTAAATTGTAGAATGTAGTGATTTAGAAATTAATTATTTTTTTTTTATTAACAATTTGGTGGAAGAAAAAAAAAATCACAACTTTTTTGATATTAAAAATTTTCTATCTTTAAATTTTTAGAAAAAATTTATGAAAAGAAATTATATATATCCAAACCAAAGTCAATCTTTCATTTTAATTTTCTTGCTTCTTGCAAAAGTTTATTAAAAAACAAAAAAATAATATTCTATTATTATCAGTATATTTTTATAAATTAATTAACAAAAAAATTATGATCAAAGCTAAGGTCAGTAGAACCAAAAAAATTTCTGATAATCGGCTCTCTTCAAAAGTTTACTACCACCCTGACTCCTACAGTTTTACCTTCAAACAACCCCTTGTTTTCAAAGCCAATCCTTCATTATCATCTCAAAGATCTATCTCTTTGAAAGATTCTAAAAACATTTCAAGACTTTTTCCTTCTTTAAATATCCTTGATTCCAATAAAAATACGACAATAAAAACTGAACCCACCCCTGAAAACCCTATTATCGACGAAACCCTCAATGAAGTTCTTCATTCTTTAGAGTTTTATAAAACAAATAACAATCCAGAATATGACCCTTCTGAAGAATTTTTGTCCAAAAAACCGCAGAGAAAAAATAAATTTAAACAAGTTTCTCAAAGAAAAAACAGTGATTCTGCCCAGGAAATGAATAATCAACTAAATATTCGTTTGAATTATTTACTAATCACGAACCCAAACCCAGAATCAAAATTGCGGAAGGTCAAACCTTTTATTCCAAATTCTATTTCCAGCAAAGACGAAGGTGAATCCTTGTATTTTATTGCCAGAAACTCTCTTCAAACAAATCAAAGGCCTACTCTAACGAAAATCAAAGAAAAAACCACGATTTCTGATAAAATATTGTTTTTTTCTGAACTGAACGTAGATTTTTTTCTTTCAGAAATGCTTGAAAACTTGAAATTTTTAATGAAAATCAAGCATAATGGAAGAGTTGCAACAGGAATAATCAAGGGTTTCTTAGAATTTACTGAAGAAATCGGCAACGTCTTTTTGAATAAAGAAAAAAATGATCTTAAAAGCGATTTATCTTTAGAAATTCTTAGAGAAAAGCTAAAAAACAAAGCACAATTAACCTCTTCTCTTACAAATGATGATTTTTTTGATATGAATTTATTGAAGAAGTTCTATTATTTTGGTCAAAGCCTAAAAAGGTTTCTTGAGCATTTTACTGATGAGACTTCTTCTTATCAAAATGATAAATACAATGAAGCCATAAAGAAATTCAAAGCAGTTCAAGATGAATATCTTACACATCTCGAATATAAAGATTATGAACAATACAATAAAAACCATATTTTATTGAAAAAAAATGCAAATATGCCTATTTCTCACGATCTCCCCATAGAGATTTTGAAGAAACTCGAAAACTTAGAGGATTCGATAGGGAAATTCCCATTAATCTCAACAAAAACACGAATTCTTTGTAAATATGCAGATCATCTTATTGAAGGAAGACCTAAAAAATTTTTTTGAATATTGCAATAAAAATTTCTTTTTTATTTTGTTGTTTTTAATCTAAATTTTTTCTTTAAAAAAAAAAAATTGCAAGTTTTTTCAGAATAAATTAATTAAACGGAGATAAAAATCCAAAAAATTTTATCAAAAACAAAAATAATTAACATCGAGTTTTTTTTTTAATCAAACTGCAAGTTTGCTTTTTTAAAAAATGACAGAAGTTTTCAAAAATAAATGTTCCCTCTTTTTCCAAACTGCAAATTTTTTCTTAGAAATCAATAAGATTTAAAACATAAATAATCCCTTCTCCTCCTGCAATCACGATTTTCTCACCATTATTTGAGCAATCTACACTATAAATCCCTTTCTTCAAATCACTTATTTTGGCTATCGGCCTATATCCATTAGTAACATCGAAAATCTTAGCTTCATTCAATCCAGTGCATCCCGCTACAAGAAAATTACAACCTTTCTTTGAGAATTGAGCTGAATAAATATAAGCTCCTTCTGCTTGATACCCATGTTCCCAACCAATTTCTTGTATTTTGTTTTTGGTTTTATAATCCCATAATTGTAAATAATCTTTGCTTCGATGACTGCCTGTAATAACCACGCCGTTCTTATAATCAATAGCATCTCCTGAAATGCTTGGTCCATAAATTGTTGCATAAGTTTTACTCGTTCTTAGATCCCAAAAATGTACGTTACTATCCCATCCACCACTTATTATTGTATTTGGATCATCACCATTGACGAACTTCACTGAAAATATTCGATTGTTATGGCCAGGAGATTGCCATTGAATTGATTGCAAAATGCTCTTTATGACTTTGGTTTCTTCGTCGTAGATGCGGATCTTAGTGTCTTTGCCCGCAGAAGCAAAAAGAGTACCATCTTCAAAATAATCTAAGGCGAGGATTTGGTTTTCAAACTCATTTAGTTTAACCAATTGTTTTCCTTTTTCGAATTTATGAATAAATAATAACAAATTAGAAAAAAAAAATTAAAACAAAATTAAAACAAAAAAAAATAAATAAATAAATTTTAAAGTGGATTTTGCCTGTGGAGACATGCCATTGCGAGATAGTGCCATCAGAATTACCACATAATAAAACTCCTTTAGTTTGGGAACTATATATAGAAGGCCGCCATCTTTTTATTTAAAATACATTATTTATTAATTTTGTTTTGAATGTTTTATTATTTGTATTTTGGTTACCTTAAACTGGTTGCAGGAGTGTATTGCGGAGATGTGATAAGATTGAGGATTGTTTTTTCTTAAAGGTAAAAAATAGTAAAATTCTTTGATTCTAAACGATTTATACACTTGTTTGTAAATTGTAAACTTTCACAATTCCGTCCAATGTGCCCAATGCAACTAAATTATCATCTGGATCGAACCTCACACAAAAAACCTCAGTTTCTGGAAGTGCATAAAATAGTCCTAGCTCAACTTTTTTCTTTTTATGAAAATTTTCGATTCTAAAAAAATAAAATTATACAAATTTAGATAAAACTTAAATCTAACAAATATCTTGAATTGCTATTGATCGTTCCTGGGGTTTTGAATGAGGATTTTACAGGGCTTGCAATTGCTTGATCAATCAATTCATTTTTAATGTCTGTTGATGGTTGTTTGGTATCGACTGAAAGAGGTTCCATTTTTTTTTTAATAAAAAAATTAATTGGATTTTTATTTTTATTTTTTTATATTAATCTTTTTTAATTTAATCCAGAAAATGCATATAAATTTTTTCTTTTTTAAAAAAAATCAAGCACTTATATTTCTGAAAAAAAAACCAAATTGTCACTGAAAAAAACTTAAAATTCTTTATCCCAATTAGGATCAGGACAGGCGTCTTTATTGTACACTCTATTGTTTTGATCGTTCTAAATTTGCTTTCGGCTTCCAAAGTCTTGATCTCATTTTCATTCAAAAGTTTCTCCGCAGGAGGAATATAAGGGGCTTTCAATTCTTTATCCAATAGTTTATCCTATAAAAATAAATTAATGAACATATCATTAATCAACTGCAAATATCATTTAAAAAATGTCAGTATTTTTATTACCCAATCGAAATTTTCAAACCAAGCATTGGCTTTCAAAGTAGCATATGAACCTCCTAATCTGATTTCAGGCACTTTATTCAATAATTGATCCATAAGTTTTTTAGCCTTTTTATCTTTCAAATAATTAGGATATGTCATTTCTTTCTTTATAATTTCTTCGTAGATCTCATAAGGATCTTCTGCTTCTTCTCCAAAGGGAACCATTCCACACATGAATTCATATAAACAAATACCTGATATTTGATTAATTTAGCGAATTTTTTTTTCAAATTCAAATAAAAATAAAAAAATTATATACCAACAGACCATAAATCAACCAAACAATTATATCCTTTGCCACAAATGACTTCAGGTGCCATATAATGGGGTGTTCCTATGATTGTGAATGTTCGATTACCCACACCATGTTTTCCTTTTAAAATTTTCGAGGTTCCCAAATCAAATAATTTCAAATAGCCCTTGAAAAATAAAAAATTATTGACACCATAACAATATGATATATATGTGACTTGAGCATCAACTATAAAGTTTTCTGGCTTCACATCTCTATATATAATATTTTGGAGATGCAGATATTCTAATGTGAGGATCATAGATGCAACATAAAATTGTGAATCATAAGTATTTAATAAACCTTTCGAATTTTAAAGGGTAACGTTAACTCAAAAGGGAACTTAGTTACCTATGTCTCGAATCACATCAAATAGTTCCATACCATTGACGTATTCTTCTAGGAAATAAATGTCGAAATTATCTTTGAAACTTCTTGAAAATTGAATGATAAAAGGGAAGTTAACAATATCCAAAACCATTCTTTCTTGCTAAATTTTGTTTTTAATGAAGTTAAATTGATTTAAAATAAAACAAAACCAAATTAATCAAAAACATTCAAAATTTATTAAAAAATATTTTTACTTGAAAATGTTTCTCTAAATTCTGTTCAATAACTTGTTGTTTTGCGATGCATTTTAATGCATAGAGATTACCATTATACTTAGCTCTAACCAAATAGACATTCCCAAACTGCCCCACTCCTAGTTTCTTGATCAAAAACAGTTCAGTTAATTTTATATTTTGTGCTTCTTTTTTCTTTGCAAGATCAGCTCTCATCATTTTTTTCTAATTAAAAAAAAATAAATTTTAAACTTATTCAATTATTTTTACTTCATGAATCTTTTCATTCTTTTTCAAAATTTCTTCCAAAGGCCCTCCAATGCATTCTGTGAAGCTTTCGCTTGTTATTTCTGCCAAGACACCATCAGTTTCCATAACGACATCATCATCAAATCTGTAAACAAAAATTAATTTTAATTTAGAATTTTGGCTTTGTTCACGTTTTCGATTTGTTTGTTTCTAAAAGAAATTCTTCTCCCCAAGCAGCTCCTTTTGCAGCTACAGTGATTCCTGATTTGGCCTATTTAATATTTCCAATGATGATTAAAAAAAATTTCAAATTTCTTAAAAAAAATAAATAATCTAAATAAAAAATTAAATAAATCATTAAAATTAAAAAAAATTAAAACTTTCTTCAGAGCTCCTTCAACAATAACAATGATTTTCTGATTAGCAGCTGAACCCTTCTTCAGTATCACATCACCAGCTTTAAAATTGCTAATCTTCATAACATCAAGCACTTTTTCAATTTGCGTTTTGAGCAATTTCGATAGAATTGCATTTTTCTCAAACGCCCACTTCTGTAAATTTCTAAATGTGATGACTTGAACCTGATCTCCAAGAATTTTTGTCAAAGTGTCTCTTCCTAAAGCCAAACATTTCACCTAATAAAAGATACAATTCTTTTGATTTTGTTTAATATTATAGAGAACATCATCTTCAGCTCGCACAGTCATTTGTCGAATTGTGTTATAATAAAGAGCTTGTTCTCCAAATGAATCTCCTTTATATAATTTTCTGACTTCTTTATTTCCTTTCAAAACAGAGACAGTCCCCTAAATTTCAAATATTTTTTAAAAAATATTGAAGAATTTAGACCTCTTTGATGATATAGAAGGATGATCCAGGGTCTCCTTCATTGACAATAGTTTGATTCTTATAATACTTTTGTGTTATCAAAACTGCAGCTATCGCATCTTTTTGCTCATTTGTTAAATTATCTATTTGAATTTTTTAAATTTCAAAACAAAACAAAAAAACTTACAGAAAAATCGAACAACTTCCATAAATTTCCTATTTTCCTCATATTCTTTTGTGATCATTTCTTCAACAGCCTTTCTAAACGTATTTCTATCAATTCCCCATAACTGACATTTCTCTAAAGCTTTAACCGAAGCTGATCTCGGAGCATTATACAATAAAGCTAATTCTCCGAACCCATCACCTTGTTTCAGCTCTCTTTTGACTTTCCCATTGACAATTACTTCTAAAGCTCCTCTTTCTAATTTAAAATTGATTTGATTCAAAAAGGAAAATTTGATTTATTTTACCTAGAATGAAAAATGAACTGGCATTATCCCCTTGTTTGAAAATGAACTCATTGGTTCTCATTTCACAAAAGAACATCTTATTCACAATGTTTTCAAGCTCTGCTTCTGAAAGGTTGTAGAAAATAAAATGGTTCTTCAAGCACGTCAAAATGAATTGAATGTCGTTAGCCGATTTCTTCTTATCAACAATACGAATATTCTCAAAAACCCCTTCATTGCCTTCACCTTTTGGAAGTTTGCCATTTGATTTTTTATCCTATAATAATTTCAAAATCAGAAGAGAAATTTCATAGAAAATAGCTATTTTTTAAATAAATACATCATCTAAATGAGAATTTTCTGTGTCAAAATTGTTTTCTTCGTTTTTATCTTCCATATTGATCGAGCTTTTTTTTGTCCCGAACAGGTTTTTGAGGCCCTTTAAATCTAGTTTCCCCTTTTTTTCTGCCATTTTCCTATTGGTTAGGTTTAATAGTTTTTTTGATAAAACTCTGTTTAAAAAGAAAAGAAGTAAAAAAATATTAATTATTATTTTTCTTTCGATTTTACTTTTATATTTTTTTTTTCTAGTGTTTTTTTAATTTCTTTTAAAAATAAACTCCATAATTTTTTATGTTATTTTTTTTTAATGTGCTGATAATCTTGGATTTGATTTCTTATCTCTCATGAATTTTGGGTTCTTCGCATGGAAATCATCAATCCTATCTTCAATTTCACTTCTAAAATGTCTAATTAATCCTTGAATTGGCCAAGCTGCTGCATCTCCCAACGCACAAATCGTATGTCCTTCTATCTGATAAGTCAATTCCTACTCAAAAATTGTTTAAAAACCTTTAAAACACACAATTTTTATTTAAAAAGACTTCTATCATATCAATTTCAGCGTAATCAGCATTTCCAACCTTTAATCTATTCATAATATCTAGAAGCCAAGTGGTTCCTTCTCTGCAAGGAGTGCATTGTCCACAACTCTCATGCTTATAGAAATGTGCCAATCTTGCAATGGCTTCAATAAGATCAGTCGATTTATCCATCACAATCACAGCAGCGGTTCCCAAACCGCTTCGAGATTCTCTCAAACTATCGAAATCCATTCTAAAAAAACGATAAAAGAACCTCTTATACAAAATATTAAAATATTATTGCTTACAAAACAGTCTCACATATACTTTTTGGTAGCATTGGAGTTGATGATCCTCCAGGAATAACTGCCTTTAAATTATCCCAGCCTCCTCTCACACCACCTGCATGTTTTTCAATCAATTCTTTCAAAGAAATACTCATTTCTTCTTCAACAGTGATTGGATTGTTTACATGACCTGATATAGCAAATAATTTAGTGCCTCTATTGTTCGGTCTTCCAAATGAAGAGAACCAATCACCACCTCGTCTCATTATTGTTGGGCATACAGAGACTGTTTCCACGTTTGTTACAGTCGTTGGGCAACCATAAAGGCCTGCATTAGCTGGAAATGGTGGTTTCATACGTGGTTTTCCTGGTTTTCCTTTAAGGCTTTCTAATAATCCCTTGAATTTTTTTTTAATTTTTATAGATAAATTAAAAGTTTTTTTAAAAAAATAAGGTTTTTTCGCACAGTTTCCTCTCCACATATATAAGCTCCAGCTCCAGAATGAACATAAACATCGAAGTCATAGCCTGATCCACAAGCATTCTTTCCCAAAAATCCTTTTTTATATGCCTTTTTTCAATTTTTTTTTCTTTTCATTTTGCCAATAAATATTTAAAAAAAAAAAACCTCATCAACTGCTCTTTGTAGACTTAAAGCCTCTACCCAAAACTCTCCTCTCACATAGATGTAAGCAGCCTTTGCTCTCATGCTAAATCCAACAACCAGAGCACCCTCTACTAATTTATGAGGGTCATGACGTAGGATTTCTCTATCTTTACAAGTTCCTGGCTCAGATTCATCAGCATTTATAACTAAATATGAAGGTCTAAATTGATAAAAATATTAAATTTTCAGGTTTTGTAAAAATAAATTTGCCTTCCATCGGGATTGACTTTGGGCATAAAGGAATATTTCAAACCTGAAGGAAACCCTGCACCCCCTCGTCCTCTTAATCCGGATTTTTTTATTTCATCTATAACCCAATCGGGCCCGTTTAGAAGGATTTCTTTTGTGTTATGCCAATCACCCTTGGGTTTTATTTGAAGTTTTAATATAGTTTCATAAGTTTTAAGCCTAAATATGATTAAATTACTCGTTTTAAGGCTCCTGTGATATAGGGATCATTATCTCCATAAAGATTGGTAAAAATGCGATCTTTATCGCTCAAGCCCCCAAAGGTTGTTTTGGAGAGGGTAGCAAAGGACTTGAAAAGCGGAAGGATTAATTTGCCTTTGAAGACTGTTTTCGGCAAAATTTGGAACATTTTATCTTTAATTAATTTAATTTCCAAAGTTGATTTAAACAAAAAAATTTAATTAAAAATGAAAAAAAAAAGGTCAAAGTTTTATTTAATATACAAAAAATTTGAATAAAAACTTAAAATTTTAATTAAAACAAACTTTTTGAACTTTTTAAAAAACAAAAAAAATCCAATTTTCCCCACAATTTTTTTTAAAAAACCGCCTCAAAAAAATGGACAATAATTCTCATTCGATAATATTGATACAATTTGAAGAAGATGTTAGAACCAGAACATATCTCCATTATGAAACTATAAATGAAGCTTTAGAAAGTTTTTTCCATTTTAAAAATATTCTCATTTAATTTTATCCAATCATTAAGGTCTTTGTAACATATATGAACAAAAACTGAAATCTGATGATCCTACAATGAAAGTTGCCAGTTATGATATCACACAATTGTTCCAATTTATTGATAATTTAAGGGATTTGTCATTTTTGATGTAAAAATTTTTTTATTAAACAAATGAAAATTTGTGGTTTTTATTTAGATTTTCGAGCGAGAAAAGAGCGTATTCTCCGTATGGGAAAGAATGGGTTAAAAGCAAGCTGTTTAATCATTTGAAATCACAAATTGGGAATGAATAGAAACATTGTTAAATGAAAAGAAAATTAAAGAAATAATTAAATTATAAATAAACCCCAATCAAGCAGGTTTTTTTTTTGAAAGATTTGATTTTATAATCAGAATAATTCATTGAGAAATTCAGTTTTTTATTAAATTAGGATAAAATGACTGTTTTTTTGGTTTTGTTTTTTTTCCTTAAATTTTTAAAAACTGATTTTCCCATTAAACATTAAATCTATAAAAAAAACAATTACACATATTTATATTCATCCATTTTAATATTAAAATTTAGTTTCAGATATATGAATTTTTTTTGTTTCCTCAAGTCCGATTTTTTAAAAAAAATAAAACAGCCTATTCTTGAATCCAATCTTTCCTCTTCCATGATTGAAAACTAAAAATTTGAGTATTATTTTTATTTTTTTAAATTTTGAAGGTCGAAATCTTATTTTTTTTTATAATTGGATTGGACCTCTAATTTCAAAATACTAATTTCAAAATAATAATTTCAAAATATTAATTTGAAGTCCTGATTTTGATAATATACTGAAATTATAAATCCTTTACTATCACCAAAATCGAAAAAATATTTAGGAATCTTAATTCCAATCAAATTCCAACCACGGACTTTTAAATTTTTTTGAAATTTTGAGAACTTTTTGAACTATCTGATTTTAAATTATAATTCTTAATAAAAAATAATTAAATCAAATGCTTCCTTTTCAAATCAACAACAAAAACGTGATTATAGAAAAGAAAATCAATAAAGGTTCCTTCGCCAACATCTATTCGGCCATAGATTTCTCATCTTCTAAGCCCTTAGTTCTGAAGATCGAAAAGAAAAGCTCATCTAATTCAACAATCGACACAGAAGCCACCATTTTAAAATCCTTGTTTAAAATTCAAGGTGTTCCTCAAATTCTTTGGTCTGGTAAAATCAATCAAAGATCTGCCTTTATCACTGATAGATTAGGGTCTAGTTTGCATGATTATCTGTCTACACTAAAGCGATTTTCTTTGGAGACACTCAGTAAAATGTCAGTGCAACTGCTCACAATTCTTGAACAAATACATGAACAAGGGTTTATTCATAAGGATATTAAACCTTCGAATATACTCATTGGCAATGAGAATAATAGAAATAGCATCTATTTGATTGATTTTAATCTGTCCAAAAGGTTTTTAGATCAAAATGGGGAGCATATTCCTTTGAATAGAGTCGAAGAATTCAACGGAAATTTACAATTTTCAAGTGTGAATACACATGAATTCCTTGAAAACTCAAGAAAAGACGATCTTGAGTCTTTGGGATATGTCCTTTGTTTCCTTTTTCTTGGGAAAATGGGATGGGATAAAATCAGTTCACATGACGTTATTCATAAAATCGCTCTTATAGGAAAATATAAAAGAAATTTTTTGAAGAATGTTGCTTCTGATCCTTTTCTGCCATCTTGTCTGAAGCTCTATTTTGAAAATGTTATGAACATTGGCTTTTATGATAAACCGAACTATGAACATTTAAGACAAATTTTTGTGAAATTTGCAGAAAATGAAGCGATTAATTTGAAAAATGAATGGGAATGGAACTTGAACACTGAATCAAGGCAGAAAATGAGAGTGAAATCTCATAGAAATTCTGAAGATTCAACGAATTTAACAGAATTTAGTGTGGGGACTGGGTCTATAACCACACACAATTCAAATGAATTGAAAAAAACCATAAATGAAAAAGAAAATATAGAGGAAAATTTCAGTAAATTTTCTTAATTAATTACATTTTAATTGTAATTTTTATTGATTTTAGATGATAATTCAATAGATGAACATAAAAATGAGAACAATTTACAAAAGAAAATGAAGAAATTGAACGATTGAAGCTGAAAATGTTATGTCATACACAATTTTTCTTTTGTTTTTTTATTAATTTTTTTGCTTACATTGTTTTTTAATTTAGTATTTTCGACTTAGCTATTAAAAAAGTTTGATTTGTTTTTTTATAATTTGTTTTATTTTATAACCGAAAATCATATCATCACACAAAAAAAACTCTTATTGTTTTTATTTAATATTTTCTCTCGAAACACTTAAAAAGAACGAAATTAAATGGTATATTTAAAGAAATTGTCATTTTTTTTAGTAATTTAACATTAAAATCGTATGTTTTATATATATTCTTTTAAAATCAATCATTAAAAGGTCTTTTATTTTTTTTATGCTTATCTAAAGAGAAAAACTTGAAAGAAAAAAAGACCAGCGAATAAAAAATACATAAAAATAATTTGTTGTAAATATGTAATTTAAGATAAAACGACACGGAACTACTATGGGAAAATCGTAATTTTTGAAAAGCTTGAAATTTTAAATTCTTTTTTCAGAAAAATTAAAAATTTTACTTTCCAAAATTAAATTTTGCCAAATTTTTATTTTAATAGTAAAAATCATGTAAAAGAAAAAATATTAATAAAGGACAATATTAATATTGATAATTTAATATTATTAATCTTGTCATTTTTAAAAACCTTTATTTTTCATTTAATATTTTGATTTATTTCTTTTGGATTCTTCCATCTCTTTTATCTGTCTTTTTATATAATTAACTGAGGCATCCGTTTCTATATAAGAACTATTTGTGAAATTTCGATTTTCCTCAATTATTTCTTCTAAGGAGGAGGTTTCAGTCTTTTGAGAGTTTATTTGGTTTCCTAAGGGTTTTATAAAGGAATTTGTTCGGTTTTTTGATTGGCTTCGAATGAATTCAGCATTATCGATTTCATCGATTAAATCAAATAAGCCATTTTCATAGAAATCTTCATTATAGTTCAATAATTCACTGATTTCTTCTTCAAATTGAGGATTTTTATAAGCGTTTCTTTCAAAATTTTGTGGATCTTTGCTATTATTATTCTGTAAATTCTTATCAATATTTTTGAGATTTTCTTTAGAGTTTTGATCATAATCATTTGAATTTTTAGTAAAACTTTGTGAATTTTGAACGAAATTTGGATGAATTTCTTTATTGTGAAAAAAATTCTTTTTTATTTCTAAAGGATTTTTTTCGCTTGTGTTTTTTTCTTTTATATCAAAAGGCTTTACTGAATATTCATTCCTATTTTCCTCATCAAAAAAGCATTTTTTATTCACAAACTTCTCTTTTTTTTTAAAAAACTCTTTTTTTTCAAGATTCCCATTATTAATTACATTCTTCAAAGACTTTTCATTATTTTCTTCAAGAACTCTATCCTTTATATAGATAAACTCCTTGATTTTTTCTTCTAAAACCTCATTAAAATTTAGTTTTTTCAAAGAATTATTGATTTCATTCTTCACTTCTTTCTGTAAAGATTCCTTGAATAATTCTAATAAATTCTCATTCTTTTGACTTTTATTAGATTTTTCTGAAAATAATTGGCTGTTTTCTATAAAAGAAGGCTGTTTATATTGAATAGGCTCTTCCATGAATTTCTGCGGTTTTGGAGTTGATAACTCATCTCTTAAAGGCTTTTCTTTTAAATTTTTCGTTTGTAATTGGGAAATTGATTGCTTTTGTTCGTTTTTCTCCGGGAAATCCTCAAGTTTTTTGTCTAAATAACTGCGTAAATTCCATAGATTTTTCTGTGAAAACATGTTATAATTCGTAATTTCATTGATTTTATCATTTGAATTTTCTTCAAAAGTTGGGGTTTCTATGATTTTTGATTTTTTTTGATGTGTTTCTTGGAATTTTCGTTTTTTGTTATCAAGCCATTTTCTTGCAATTTCTATGTCTTCATCTAATTCTTCATCAGATTGTGAATCTACCTTATCAATAATATTGATAGCTTGAGTTTTATTTGTTTTTAATTCCTTATTAGATTCTGAATCTAAATTATCGATAATATTGATGGCTTGAGTTTTATTTGATTTTTGAAGGTTTTTTGTTGGGTCTAAGTTTTGAAAATAAAGGGTTCTTGAAGGGTTTGGTGCTTTATTATTGAATTTTTGAGGGGGGAGTTGTTTTTTATTAGATGGAGGTGAGTTTTTCTTAGAGGTTTCTTGAGGTTTGTTGATTGAATTCCGGATTTTTTGTGACTTTTCAGGTGAAGACATTTTTAGTTTCTAATTTAAAAAAAGTTTATTAAAAAAATAGAACTTTTTTATTTTTTTTAATAAAAACCTTTAAACTTATTGCTAGATTATCGATTTCTTCTTTCAATTTGCATATTTCTGATGAAGTCTTTTCTTTTTCCTCTGTTTTTTTCTCTTTTATTTCATTTTTTCTCTCGTAACCGCTGTTTAAATTTACTGTTTCTTCCATTAATTTTCTATTTTTCTCAATTTTCAACAGTTTTCTTTCAGTTTCTCCAGCTTTTCAATTAAAATATTTTAAAAAATACGATTTTTTTAAAAATTTACAAGAAAATTTCAATATTTCTCTCTTTGGAGAAAAGCTTTGTTGAATAGGTTTCTCTTTTAAAAGACTTTTTGTGTTAAAAATGCTATTTTTTTCAGTTTCTTGAACTTTTTTTTCCAAATAAATTTATTTTTCAAAAAATAAACTGAAAAAAAACCTGAAAAAACTTTCAAAGGACTGTTTTTCTCTCTGTTTTTCTGCTGAAAATCAAGTTTTTCTTTATGTTGATCAGAATTCTTTTGTAAATTCTTCAACATATTGATGGAATGTTTGAATTTTTCCTTTAATTCTAATGATTCCAAAGCAACTTGTTCATTTTCAATGCGAATTTCTTTCATAGATTCATCAAAAAACATTTGTTTTTCTTCTAATTTCAATAATAATTCCTCTTTTTCTTTTTTTTCTTCAGCAAATTTCTTTATTAATTCACCGATTTTAGCTTTATCCTCAGCACATAAATCCTTTAATGTTACATTCGCGATAGAAATAGGTTTTTCTTTAGATTTAGAAGGGTTTCTTTTGAGTTTCATGCTGGAATCTGGGTGTGTTGGTATGAATTTATTAATTTTTCCGGATTCATAATTGGTATTTGAGAAGGATTCTTGAAGAAATTTTACTTGTTTCGAACGAAATTTGCTATATTCGTCATTTAATGATTTCGTTTGAAGTTTTGAAGCGTTTGAAAACATTTTTATTGAATTTTTCAAATTTTGAGCTTTTAAATTTAAAAAAAATATTGGTTTTTTTTAGACAAATAAAAATTTTTTATATTTACACTTTGCAAATTTTTATAAAAAAATAATAATTCAAAACAAATCAATTTCTGTGACTTCGGTTGGAACCAATGCAGCAACCCAAGTCAGAAATTTCCCATTGGAAAATAGATGATTTTTAATTTTTTTGCAAAGATTTTCAACTTTTTTTTAAATTTAAATAGAAATAAAGGATCCATTTTGATGTTTTTTTAATTTTATCGTATAATCTATCTCTATTAAAAAAAAACCAATTTTTATTTTTTTATATTATAAATAAAAAAAAATTACTGAAAGAAAAGAAAAAATTTGAAAAAAATCAAAAAAAACTGTTTTTAATTTTTTTTATTTCAAATTAAAAAGCTTTTTTGAATTTAAACAATAAAAAATCATTTATTCTCGTTAATTTCAAACCAAAAAAAAAAACATCTTCAATTCCCAAACATATTCGTTAAAATTTAATCGAAATTAACCGAAGAAAACAATGAGTTTTTACGTTCCCCGTGATCAAATCTCCACGAAATTCCTTTACAAGCCCCACCTCTATTCTACAATCACCACTCCTGTCGCCGCAAGTCCTTCAATAACAAGCTATTTCGAGAAATTTGAAAAAAACTATCAAACAATCTCAAACTCTCGCAATATGAATCCTTTTGCTTCAGAAATCAAATCAAATGCCCATCAAATTACAAGAGGGAAGAGTTTAAGTACTTGTTATCAGCCAAAAAGTGCCCAGACATATAAAATCTATGGAACAGACATAAAAGAAGCCAAATTTTCTGAAGAGAACCCTGGAAGAAAATACGAGAATCCTGAGAAATCAACAGAACAATATCAAATAGAAAGAGAAAAATACGTTATAAATACTAAATTAAAGGAAAATGACTATGTGAATATGGAGAAATACACAAAAGATGCTAAAAAAATAAAGGAAACTGATTATTATAATATGGAGAAATGTACAAAAAATGTTAAAAATGTCAAAACAATTGAAAATGAATACATAAATGTTGAAAAATTGTTGAAGACAGAAAGTCAGAAAAAGAAAGAAATTGACAATACAATGAATAAGGAAGCAAAACAAATGCCTAAAACTGGAAAATCCTGTTCAACACATTTACTTTGTACTCAAAAATACAATGCCTATGAGATGCAATCCCCCGTTGGTAAGGTTTCTAATAAAGATAATAGCCAGACCAATGATAATGAGAAACATTTTTATAACATTTATTCACAGAATAACATGACACAAAGAGAAAAAGTTGATAAGATTTCAACAATTTTGAAGAAAATTGAAGGAATTCAGAAGAATTTCGATGATCATCTCTTTTATAAATCTGTTGATTATTCCAATAAAATTACTGATGAAATTGAGTCTTTTGATGCTGCAAAAAAGCGAAGAGTTTTGCGGGAGTCAAGAAACACAGAAAATACTCCTATTCATTCAACCAAATCAACAGCAAAGCCTATTACTTTTAAGAAATCACTTTCTTATAATAATGAAGAAATAAAAGTATTGAAAAGTAAGACTTTTTTCGAGAAAGAAAACGAGACTTTACCAGAAAGAACACAGCTATTTACTAAAATGAATGAGAAACTTTATACTCAAATCGCAAATAGGAGACTAGAAATGCACGAAAAACATGAGAAACACATGAAATTTGCATTGTTTATGGCTCCTGAAACACCATCTAAGCCTTGTTTGATGCTAGATATGGTGAAAATTGATGCGAAAAATTGTAATTCTTCTCAAAATTCACGTAATTTTATAATTTTGCCCACGAAATTCGATAAGAGTTGTTTAAATGCGGTTGTAAAGAGCAGAAATTCAAAAAATGTTTGCAAATCAACAGGTTTTTTAGGGAATTTGTCTTTGTCAATAGAGAATTTTCAAATCGGAAAATGCTTGGGAAAAGGCAGATTTGGCAGTGTTTTTTTGGCGAAGGATAAAAGAAATGAGGTCTTAGTGGCTTTGAAAGTTATTAAAAAGAAGACGATAAAAGATAGTAAGATGGCAAATCAAATAAAAAATGAAATAAAAATACAATCTTGCTTATCACATCCAAATATTCTAAGTTTCTATGGATTTTTTCAAGATGAAGAACAATTTTATTTGATTTTGGAATATGCATCGAGTGGGGAATTATACAAAAAACTGAAGAAACAAGTAAAAAATCTTTAATATCTTTATTTAGATTTAAATTTTTAAAAAGATAAATAAACGTTTTGATGAGGCGGTTGCTGCGAGGTACATCAAACAAGTATTGGAAGGAGTTCTTTATCTGCATAGCAACAATGTGATCCATAGAGACATCAAACCTGAGAACATTTTGATTTCTTTTGTAATTAATTAATTATTTTTATTTTATTTTTAGTTTTTAATTTCAAATTTCAAATTTTTTATTTATTTTCTTTCTCAAAAGGATGTGCTCAAATTAAGCGATTTTGGATGGGCTACATATTCACCTTCTTGCAAACGACAAACCTTTTGTGGGACTTTGGACTATGTCCCACCAGAAATCGTTGGAGGGAATGAATATTCAGAAAAAGTTGATGTTTGGAGCCTGGGAATTCTTTGTTATGAGCTATGTTCAGGTTTTTTTTTAATAAAAACATTCAATTTAAACATAAGTTTTTGTCTGTAGGAAAACCACCATTTGAAAAGCCAAGCAATGTTGAGACTTTCAATAGCATTCTAGCGGTAAATTTTATTTGATTTCTTTTGAAAAAACGATTTTTTTCTAAATTATAGGGAAAATATCAAAATCCTGATTTTTTCTCAGAAGAAATCAAAGATTTTTTAAAGAAGATTTTAATTAGAGAACAAGATAAAAGACCTAATTTGAACGATTTATTGGAACATCCTTGGATTGTGAAGCATTCCATTACAAAAATTGATGAAAAGAATTTGTGTTCAAGCAAATTTAAATTATTGTAAATTGAATAAAGTTTTTATCTTTACCGATAATAAAAACTAGTCTCAAATATTAAGAAAAAACATGGGCTAGTCTATTTTGATTGCCCATTTAAATTAATTACTAAAGAAAAAACTTTGATTTAAATTTTTTTTATTTCATTTAAGTTTTTTAAAAAAAAAGGAAAACATAAAATTTTAATAAAAAATAATAAATCTAACACCAAACGCTAATTCTCTTATAAAAAACTGTCATAAGCCATGAAATTTTTCTGAATTTTCAAACTAAATGTTCTCATTCAAATCCTTCGACTCTAAGCTTTTTATTTTTTCTTTGAGCTTCACATTTTCTGAATAAATCTTAAGGCAAAAATCTTTCATTTCCCCAAAAGTGTTCATCAATTTTTCGAAATCTTCTTCTAATTTCTTCTCTTTCTTAGATTGGAAAACCAAAGAATCGCTCGTTTTTTTCGTGAAATCCCTAAGAATCTGATCGATTTTGTACTTTATTGTTAAATCCTCTTAGAATAGGAAATCTTCTCTTGAATTTATTTCAGGAATTCGTAAGAAAGGAAAAGAATTTTGATTATTAATTTTCTTATTTTCAGAATCAGTTAAATTTTCTTGCATATTTTTCTTTTTTTCTTCGAATTCGACTGTTTGCTTTGGTATTAGATGAGAAAAAGTCATGTCAATATTTTGAAAATTCATATCAATTTCTTTTTTCATAAATATTTTTTTAAAAAGGAAAAACTTA
>JFJP01018679.1_pt1 | contig 21525 bp, 12 predicted proteins | sample 431651 | NCBI WGS metagenome assembly JFJP01 (sample SAMN02602958, study PRJNA72255) | Microbial mat metagenome, whole genome shotgun sequencing project. | biome: fresh water; feature: sink hole; material: water; isolation source: purple microbial (photo- and chemosynthetic) mats found in...
ACGCTGTTCGTCTCCGAGGCGTCCACATGCCAGCAGCTTGGGGCGTTTGTCACCCATTCGCCGCCGGATTTCTCGGCACCCAGCCACCAGGTCGGGGCTGCATAATCATAGACCTCACCGGCCGTAAAGAATGCATCACCCCAGTTGATGTAGGCACGGCTGACCGGATTGCTGTCAACCCCGTCCAGCCAGCCGTCACGGTCAGTATCCCCCGCAAAGGGGTCGGTAAGGACGGCGAACTCGGCGAGGTTGTCGAGCGTGTCGGTATCGTCGTCGTACGCGGCATCCACCGCGTTGTTCGCGTCCAGGCCGTAGAAGATCTCGAAGGCATCGCTCATGCCGTCGTCATCGGTATCGATAGCCAGAACCGGGAGCACTACCAACATACCGAGGAAGAGCACTACCGTAGCACGAACCGGAAGACTCAACCGCTGCCACTGTTTTTTCAGTTTCTTTGTCACAATACTACTCCCATACTAATGTTCTAGCCGTTCTAAATCCTACGCTGGATTCCGCCATTTCAGGTTTAAGTCCGGAGCAACCCGTCACAAGTAGACCCCGCATCAAGCTACCCCAGCTTCCGCCGTGCACCTTGTGGGGATCAACATCCGGTTCACTTCCAGATAACAGATCATTGCTCCACTCAGCAATGTTTCCACTTGCATCCGCGAGTCCATAAGGACTTCTCCCGGAATAGCTGCCGACAGGAGCGGTCGACACTGCATTTGCTTCATATATGTCCGAGCTATTCAGGTAGTTAGCGGCGTTGGTGCTCATGGTGTCGGAGGAGGTACCGAACGCATAGAACCGCTGTCTCATATCGCTCCATGCGGCGGCTTTCACCCATTCCGCCTGTGTCGGCAGGCGATATCCGCTGTTCGTGGTTACGCTTGCCCAGCCGTTGGCGGGACTGTATGCGGCATCAAGACCTTCCACAGCGCTCTTCCAGTTGCAGAAGGTGGCGGCGCCGAACCATGTTACATACATCATCGGATGGTCGCCACGACCGGCAACGACCGAGAAGCGCGCTCCCGGAACTGCACCAGCATCATAGGTAACCGAGGCGGCAGGAGCGGCATTGGTGGTCAGGCAAAGCAGGTTGGTGGTGGCGGCCAGATAGACCTCGCCAGCCTCCACGCTGAGTTCGCCGTTGGTCAGGGCGTTAAGGCAAGCCACGTATTGTGACGCCGTCACCTCGAACGGCGACATGAGGTAGTCGTAAGTCACGCCGCTAGCCACCGATCCGGTACTATGTCCTATAGGCACTGCCCTCAGCACGACATTGTCGACGCCAAGCACAAAGTACCAATCACCCGAGTTATAGCGGAACCTGACAGCCAGGGTTTGCCCCAGATTGGCATGGGCCTGCCCCGTCGCGAACACCAGCCCACCGGAGACAGACATGTTGCCGGACGCAATGGTCTCGCCAACGGTTGAAGCCACGACACTGGTGCCCGCGAGAAGCTCCGCCTTGTACTGCAGTGAACCCGAAGCATTCTCGGCGGCGGCATTGAAGGTAAGGGTATACGTGTAATTGGGCTTCAAGGTATCGACTATGGATGTCGTGGTAATGTAGCGGGCATTCCAAATCCATGCCGCCTGATACCCATAAGGCGTGGACATGGTGCCGGAGTCCTCATTCCAGAGACCCGCCCTGTTGTCTGAACGGGACCAGCCTGGAGGCATGGTGCCGCCATCAGGCGTACGCCCGCTGACGATAGGCGTTTCAAAGCTGTCATGGAAAACCAGATATGGATCGACGACCGCACTCTCTTCAGATGACCAATCGGTTTCATTCAGGTTGGCAGAGATGTCGCGGGTCTTCACTTTGTAACTGTATGTGACGTAAGGGGTCAGGTTTGCATCAGTCCATGCCGGGCTATCCTGCCAGCCACTCGAATTCCCGTTGACTGTGTTGCTGAAATAGTATTGAACCCCGTTCACATCCGTGGCTTGCGATGCGGTCATGGTAATGGAGTTATTAGCGGCCGCCGCCGGCTCGGAACCATCCCGCCAAGTCGACGGATCGGGGCTTGGCGCCGTGACATCGGCGGCGGTACTCGAGGCAAGAAGAAGCACATTGTCGTAGATGATGTGTCCGCCGCTGTACCCGCCGGTGGGCTTGCGAAGGCGCACGCCTATGGCCTGCCCCAGACGCGGATTGCCCGGAGCTGGACTGAAGGTGATGGTTCTGCTTGTTGCAGCCATGCCGTTCGTGCCAGGCGAGCCTGATGCGGTGGCTATGACATTGGTGCCAGCAAGAAGATCAACGCCGTACCCCGCGTTGCCGCCATTTTCAGCGGCAGCATTGAAGGAAAGAATGTACTTGATGCCAGCTTCCAACACGGCACCCGTATTGGCGATGGTGTATTTTGTACCCATGGACCCGACATTGTCATATACATAGGCAGCCTGAGAGCCAAAGGGCGTCGCAAATGTTCCAGCGGCCTCGTCATGCAGACCGGCAGTTCCTGTACCGGTCCGAACCCAGCCCTGGGAGTTAGTAGCATATGATGCGGTAACATCCGCGTGCGGTGGCGCTTCGAAGCTCTCATAAAGCAGGACTTCGGAATCCGCAGTGGCGCTGGCCTCTTCCGACCACCCCGTCTCATTATCGTTCTTTGAATTGTCGCGGGCCTTTACCTTATAGGCATAGGCGACGCCATCGGTCAGCCCTGTATCGGTCCAGATATTGGCATCAATCCATCCGCTGACGTGGCCATTCACCGTGTTTGTGAAGAAATACTGCACATGATTGGCGTCGCTGGCCCTGGCGGCGGTCATGGTTATACCGGCATTCGCTGAAGCCACCGGCCCGCCGTCCCAAAGCATGGCGTTTGGCACCGGAGCCGTGGTGTCGAAAGAGGTGTCGGACGCCTCAAGCCTGAGATTGTCGAACATCACGTCCTGATTCCATGCGCCTGCAACCTGGCGCAACCGGATGGCGAGAGGCTGGCCGAGATGCGAATTGCTGTCTGTTGCTATGAAGCTGATCCTGGCTTGTGACGACAAGGAGGACAGTGCCGCCGTGGCCGAGAAACTATTGGCGCTCGCGGGAGCGTTGGTAACACTGGCGATCACATTCGTTCCGGCAAGCAAATCGATGGCACCGGCAGCTCCTGAACCGCCAACGGCGATATCACAGGTGAGCGTATAATGCACCCATGCCGTCAGGCTTTTATGGAGGATTGCCGGTGTTGTCGCAAGGGCGCCGTCACGCAGCCCCGTATTCGGATAGTCATCCAGATACGCGAATTGCGAGCCCGTTTTGCCGGTCATGGAAGAATCATTTATGCCCGTTTTGTCTGTCCTCGTCGAGATCCACCCTGACGGCGAATTCGTGACCCGGCCGGTTGTATCCGGGTTCTCGAAGCTCTCGTAGAAGGAAAACGTGATTCTGGAGGCAACCAGCAGCACGTTATCATATAGGATGTGGCCGGTGCTGTACCCGCCGGTGGGTTTGCGAAGCCGCACGCCTATGGTCTGGCCAAGGTAAGGGTTGTCGGGGGCCGGGCTGAAGGTGATGGTTCTGCTGGTTGCAGCCATGTTGTTCGTGCCGGGAGTCCCTGATGCGGTAGCTATTACATTAGTCCCGGCCAGAAGATCAACGCCGTACCCGGCCGGACCATTGTTCTCAGCGGCAGCATTGAAGGAAAGCACATACTGGGTACCTACCTCCAGGACTGCCGCCGTGTTGGTGATCGTATAGCGCGTATTCAATGTCCCTACATTATCATAAAGATAGGCAGCCTGGGAGCCATAGGGCGTGACAAACTTGCCTGATGCCTCGTCATGCAGACCAGCTTTACCGGTTCCTGTCGTGCTCAGGACCCATCCCTGCGAGTTTGTGCTAATTTCGTTGGTGACATCCGCATGCGGCGGTGCTTCGAAACTTTCGTAGAGCAGTATATCGGAATTGACAGTGGTGCTCTTTACCGCCGACCAATCCGACTCGTTCAGATTGGAGGAACAATCCCGAGTTTTCACCTTGTAGGTGTATGTTGCACCGTCCGTAAGACCCGTGTCCGTCCAGCCCGGGCTTGACTGCCAGCCGCTGACGTGACCGTTTACCGTATTGGTGAAGAAGTATTGGATTCCGTTTGGATCGCTGGCTGTGGCGGCGATCATGTAGATGCTGCTTCCTGAAACGGGTACCGGCTCGGCCAGCCATGTCGATGGATTTGGCGTCGGGGCTGACACATCAGAGGAAGTATCGGAAGCGGCAAGCTGTATATTATCATAGATGATGTGGCCGGCGTTCCACGCGCCAGTCGGCTTGCGAAGACGCACGCCTATGGTCTGCCCCAGATGCGGATGGCCCGGCGCGGGAGTGAAGGTGATAGTTCTGCTTGTTGCAGCCATGTTGTTCGTGCCGGAAGTGCCTGATACCGTAGCCACCACATTCGTTCCGGCAAGCAACTCGACTCCGTACCCGGCCGGACCATTGTTCTCAGCGGCAACATTGAAGGAAAGAACGTACTGGGTACCAGCTTCCAGCACGGCACCCATATTGGCGATGGTGTACTTCGTATCCATCGTACCTACATTATCGTAAACATACGCGGCCTGCGAACCGTAAGGCGTGACAAACTTGCCTGATGCCTCATCGTGGAGACCGGCATTTCCACTCAGCGTAGTGCTGTATACCCAGCCCTGGGAGTTGGTTGCGTATGCCGAGGTTACATCCGCGTGCACGGGTGCCTCGAAGCTCTCATAGAGCAAAACACTGGAACTAGCCGTCGCGCCTGCCTCGTCCGACCATGCGGTTTCATTGTAATTGGACGAGTTGTCGCGTGCCTTCACCTTGTAGCTGTATGTGACGCCATCCGTAAGTCCCGTGTCCGTCCACACCGGAGAACTTATCCATCCGCTGACGTTTCCATTAACGGTGTTAGTGAAGAAATACTGCACGTGGTTGTCGTCCGTCGCGGTAGTCGCCGTCATCGTTATGCTGGTATTGGCTGAAGCTACCGGACCACTGTGCCAAAGCATCGTCGTTGGCACCGGGGAATTCGTATCGCTGGAAGTATCAACAGCATCAAGCCTCAGGTTATCGAACAGGACATCCGCATTCCACACCCCTGCGACCTTGCGCAACCGGATTGCGAGCGTCTGCCCGAGATACGGATGGCTGTCGGTCGGGATGATGCTGATCTTTGCCAATGAGGACATGGTCTCAAGGGCGTGGCTCACGGAGAAATCGTTTGCGGTGGCGGGCGCGTTTGTCACGCTGGCGATCACATTCGTACCGGCCAACAGGTCAATGGCGCCAACTCCGCCAGAGCCTGAAACCGTAACGTCACAAGTTAGCGTGTAATGGACCCATGCCGTCAGGTTACTGCTTAGGATTTCGCTGGTTGTCGTCAGCGCTCCATCAAACAGTCCGGTGTTGGGATAGTCGTCCACGTATGCGAACTGGGTGCCAGTCTTATCGGCGACGGATGCGTCATTGATGCCGGTCTTGTCGGTCCTGGTTGAGACCCAGCCCGCAGGCGAGTTTGTGACCCTGCCTGTGGTGTCGGGACACTGGGCCACAACAAAGAGCCATGCGGTCAGGGCCAGGCATATCCGGGCTGGCATTTTGCGAGCACTTGTAAATCCAATTCCCATACCGCCTCTTGGACGGCCATCAAGCCTGCACGTACAGAACAGTTTCACGTTTCGGTTCCCTTCGATGTTCTCGACCGCTCCCTCATGAAGAGTTAGCGCCGACATAATCGTTGCCTTTCCACGTCATCTGCATACCGGCTGCAGAACACTCACCACTTCAGCATCTCCGTCTTCGCTCCCAGTGCTATCCGGTGTTGCACTAGAGAACGGATCACGGTTGACAATGTACAGACTTCACAAGCATTTTGTCTATTACGATTTCCCCCATTTTTCACTAAGGATTTTCCCTAGAGGTCCCTAGGGGTGGGCAACTCCATGAGGTACGGCGAACGTGATGCGGCATCGCATGAAACCAAAGGAAATGGCCACATTCGCCTTGATATCCACCCAAATACACCAGGCACGGACCAAATTCGGGACGCCGTTGCCACATGTATCAGCGACTAAAGCTCCAGAGCGGTCAGCCCCTCTTGAATGGCGTACTTCGTGAGCTGGGGAATGCTGTGTACGCCTACCTTTTCCATGATGTTCGATCTATGGGTCTCAATCGTTTTTGGAGACAGACCAAGCCTCTCTGCAATACACTTTACCGTGATGCCTTCAGCAACTAACTGGAGGACCTCACGCTCACGGGCGCTCAGCAACGTCATGGCTGACGCATCAGACCCGGAGCCGGGACCATTGACAATATCACCCACGACAATGCCCTGAATCGCCGGGCTGAGGTACGGGTTTCCACCCTGGATGATTTCAATTGCCCGTATCAGTTCCACACACGCAGAGTCCTTGATCAGGAATCCACGCGCACCCGCCCTGAGGATCTCCTGCACCAAACGCCGGTCGGTCGTCATCGAAAGCGCCAGCACTTTCGCGTTCTTGACGATTCTACTTAACCTCTTTGTTGCCTCGACCCCATTCATGTCAGGCATGGCGATATCCATAATCACGATATCCGGCAACGTTTCTTTCGCCATCGCAAGGCATTCCCTCCCATTACAGGCATCGCCCACAACGTCGATGTTTTCTTCGTTTTCAAGGAGAGAGCGCAGGCCTTCCCTGACAATCCGGTGGTCATCGACAATCAATACCCGTGTTTTCACAGAGTCACTCATTGGTTTCCTCCTCTCGGTTCATGCCTAACTCGTCTATATGGGCACACTCACTATTGCTTTTGTTCCCTTGCCCGGCTCTGACTGGAGAACCAAGCTGCCATTGATTGCCTTGAGCCGCTCGCGCGTGCTGAACAGGCCAAAGCCCCCCTCCGTATTGCGTTGAGACTCCAGCGCCACATCGAACCCGGATCCATGATCCTCAACGGTCACGCATACGGAGTCCCGCTGCTGGGATACTGTCACGACGCATTCGTCGGCTCCCGAGTGTTTTGCCGCATTTACGAGCAGTTCACGTGCAGCCCGGAAGACATGAGTGAGGGTCTTCTCATCAAGACAAACCGGATCCTCGCATTTATTGAAAGTAACGTTGAGGCCATGCATCGGCAGCATGTGCCCCGCCAGATCCTCCAGCCCGGCCTGGAGTCCGTTCGTATAGAGACTCGGAGGACTAAGCTGAAACACAAGAGAACGCGTTTGCTGGAGCGCTTCCGTTATAATCTCGTTCGCTCGCTCAAGGCGGCGAGACCGACCAGCGTCGTCCTGACCTCGGGCACAAAGACTGATTTGTATTCGAGCTGCGACCAAAAGCTGCGCAACCGAATCGTGAAGATCCTGGGCCAGCTTGCAGCGCTCCCTCTCCTCAGTAACCTGGAGCTGCGAATCCATCTTATGGAGCGCCTCCTGGTAGTGTAGCAATTCATTTTCGAATTCCTTCTGCCGCGATATATCAACAACAATCGATCGGACCCCGGTAACCACTCCGTCTTGGTACATGGGGGTCGAAAACGTGAGGATTGGAAAGGTCACGCCAGACTGATGCTGACCGATGAACTCGACGCCGCTTGCAGGCTCCCCGTCCAGGACACGCATTAAAGTCGACGCGACCCGCGCCGCGTCCTCTGGCGAAACGCCCTGCGGTAGGTAGAACCCTTTTCGCAGCATCTCCTCTGTGATACCAAACCGTTCCATCCCGGACCGGTTCAGAAACAGGACACGACCTTCCCTGTCAGCTTCGAACACCGTTTCGGGTAACAGTTCAGCCAGGCTTCGGAAACGAGCCTCACTGACGCGTAGCTTGTCATCCAAGGCTTTCGATGCACATACGAGTTTGTGGTGAGTCACCGCTATTTGAATCGGGGTGATGAGATCCTCAATGCGTTCCAACGGTTTCCGAATATAGTCCTGAGCTCCAAGGCGCAACGCATCGATAGCCGAAGCAATGCTGTCGTGACCAGTGAGAAGAATGACGGGGAAGGACTCCTCTTTTGCCCGAATTGCGCGCAAGACATCCACGCCGGTCATATCTCCGAGGAGTACATCGGTTACCACCACATCGAAAACCGCGGAATCGAAGGACTCAATGCCCTGTTGTCCGGTTGTAACATGCACAACACGGACGTCATGCCATTCCAATATGCGCTTCAGCGTCTGACCGGCGTCCCTGTCATCCTCGACAAGCAGCACATCAATCGCATCTGCAGAAAAGTTTGGCGGCCTCAAATCCTTATCCGTCGATGCCACGGGAGGTGGCGTTGCCAACATCTTCTCGCTCATGGAGACCATAGTCGGCAAGAAGCCGCCCCCGCCGCGGAACGTGACACCCCCTGCTGGCGGCGGCAGCACCTGCTCAAAGGCGAAACACGAAGACGCCGTATCCGGATACCGGTGCTGGATATGGTGGTTTGAGGGACACTCGCGGAGGCGAGTCTGGCTTCACCATTGCCCCATCGAAGGGGTGAGCGTTTCGCTCACCCCTTTGCGATGCGAATGCAAAATCGCCTAGCGACTGGCGCCCCCAGAACTCAGGCAGATTTCCGGAAGTAGGTACAACACCCTGCATTTCAAAGGCTTGCGGCGTTACCGTGCGGGTACGCCGATTTCCGGGATGATTTTCGTGAGTTGCATTCCCCCATCGAAGGGGTCGGTGAAACGCAGACCCCTTCGATGCGCCGCCCTTGTTTGTTTCGTGCCGACGTCCCCGAGTGCACGCGTTACGTCACTGGGCAGAACCCACACCCGTGTTATTATTTTTAGCTTGTCGTCTGGTGCCTACACACGGACAGTAGATCCGCAAAGCACTGGACTCTGGCGCATGGGATTGGTTTACGACCGCAACGGCTACACGGGCGTCAGCCAACTGCACTGGCTGCCGGAATCCGTTATTCGGTTCCGGCAGGTTTTCGACTGGGTATCGGCAACACGGAATTAACGGGAAGTAGAATCTTATACGGCCTGCAACGCGCCTAACGGGTGCCGAAATGGAGGGCGGGGCTATGGGCGGGGGTGGTTACGGCAGTCTGGTACACGTGGCGGCGGCGGGGAAATTCCCGATAGAGCGATGCGAATCAGGAAATGTGTGTGTAGTTGTGTGTGTAGAATCGCTCAGGATTTCACACGTTTTCAGGCGATTACAAAAACAGCAGGATTCATTAGGATTCGCCGGAAAGCCTTATAAACAAGGACTTTATTGCTAGGAAAAGTGGTCGGGGCGGCGAGATTCGAACTCGCGGCCTTTTGAACCCCATTCAAACGCGCTACCAGGCTGCGCTACGCCCCGACTTAATAATCCAACTGGTCCGGGAACGCTATCACGCTGCCATAGCCGCGTCAAGCCGTGATTCGGCAAAAGCGACTTTTTCTACAGCGTGACAGTCGAGATGTCGGCGGCCTTGCCATCGCCGCCGGGCTGCCCGTCCGCCCCGTAGGAGAGGACCTCGTAGGTTTCCCCGCCAGTACCGGGGATGAGGTAGACGTAGGGGTTACCCCAGGGATCGAGAGGCAACTGTCGCCGCTCGAGGTATCCGCCCGATGGGAACTTGCGAGGCTGAGGGTCGAGTGTGGATGGAACAACGAGAGCCTGGAGTCCCTGCCGCTGGGTCGGATAGGCCCCGTTGTCCATCTGGTAGGACTTGAGCGCCAAACCGAAGCCCTTCAACTGCGCCACGGCAGCCGCATGACGCGCCTCGTGCGGTTTGTCCGCCAGGTTGACGCCAACCACCGTCCCCAGGATCGTGATAATGAGGATAACCACCAGCAGCTCGATCAACGTGAACCCGCCATTCCGTTTCATTTGCATCGTCAAACTCCTTTAAAACAACTCGCCTTGCCGTGTGTCCTGTTTCGGACCGCCAAGCTTCTCGTAGAGCGCATCCAGCCGTGACTGGTAGAACGCGACGTTCTCATCCCGGTTCCGCGGGTCCCAGTCGGACACCAGCTTGCTGTTCTCATGGACGGCCACGTTCTTGCGGGTGCCGGTGATATAGAAGGCGACCTGGTCTCCCGCCTTGTACTCCCGGCCCGCTGCCAGAGCCAGTTCGTAGGGCGCGCGCCTGGCACCACCCTCCTCGATCTTGCGTCTGTAGGTCGCCAACGAATCGGAAAGTGTTTCCATGCGGGCAAGTGACTCGACCGGCAATTTACGCCGCGAGATGGCATCGTCAAACTTGGTTTTCAAGGCAGGCAGTTCGTTATCGCGTCCTTCCAGGCGCAGGCGGATGAACTGCCGCATGAAATCCCGCTGGTACACTTCCAGTCCGCGCGACTTGAGCGCAGCGCCCTTGATGATCATCTCGCCGTCCTGCTGTAGCAGGGCGTAGTTTTTCATCTTGTAGCTGAACATGGCGGCATACTCGCCGTCGAACTCGATCTCGATGCCCTCGGGCAGGGATTCGGCAAAGCGGCGGCGGAAGTCCGACTGCCTGCCTGCATCCGCGCCATCCGATGGCGGCACGTAATAGATGCCATCGGTATCGATCTCCACTGGCTTTGCCCCGTTATCCTCCAGCCACATCACCATCCGCGTCAGCAGTTCGCGCCCTTCACGGGTGATGCGGTCGGCGACGTCGAAATCGTTGAACCGTGCCTGCGAAAAACCCAGATAGCCATAGAACGAGTTGATCAGGATCTTGAACGTGGTCTGCAGGGCATCCAGCTCCAGCCGTTCATTCTCGCCGGAAGCCTGGCGCATGGCGCTCTTGGCGTTGAGGCGGAACGTGCGGAGTGTCTCCAGCAGCTTGAGGAAGACATGCACCGCGTCAGTTGCCGGACCCAGCTTGTGGTTCAGCATCAGCGAGGGGTACAACGAGCGGATATCGCAGTGGTGGACATTGCGCAGTACGCCCTCGGCAAAGAGGTCGGTATAGCCGCCGGAGAACGGGCGGCCAACCTGAGGCAATGGCAGCGCCCTGCCCAGCCGCAGGTATTCCCGCAGCATCAGCGCATCGATCTTGACCGCGTTGCCGCGCAGGGAGACGTTCTGGTAGGTGAACGGCAGCATCTGCGCCTGCGCGAAAATACTGCGCGAGAGCAGCGACGCGACGCTGCGCGTCTCGGTGACATCATCGCGGACATAATCCATCAGGCGTGCCGGATCCCTGGCAAACACCTCGCTGATATCGCCGCCAGCAACATAGGTGCGCTCGGGGGCGGCCACCCCGAAATGCACGGCAACGGACTTGAGGCCGAAACTGTCCAGATCCCGGTGCGAGACGTCGTAGGCCTGCGCCAGGAACATCGTGTCGATCACGTGCCGTCCGAATATATCAAAACGCGTATAGGGCACGGTGCGCTCGCCGGCACTGAACTGGCTTGGACGCTGCTCCGGCACGCTGCCATCGCGTCCCAACGCCAGCTTCACGCCGCAGCGGGCCGCACGCGCGGCGATGTAGGGCAGATCGAAATTGAAAAGATTATGCCCCTCGATCACATCCGGATCGCGCTCCCGCACCCGGTCGACAAACCGTTCGAGGAGCGTCTTCTCATCGAGTTTTGAACCGTCCAGCACCTCCACCCAGCCGCTCTGGTCGGCCAGGGCAATGGCCACGATGCGGTCACCCTCGCGCTCGGAACTGCAGAAGTCGTAGCCGCGGGTGGTCACGCACTCAATATCCACCTGCATGCGCCGGACCTGGTCGAAGGTCATCCCCTTGAACAAGGTACACCCGCTCTGGAGCATGTACTGCTGCACGCGGTCGGACACGATCAGGTACGGTGCGCCCGGTGCACCAGCCGATTCCCCGGATTCCGCCTTGAGCCAGCGCCGTGCCTCCTGCCATCCGGCACCATCGTGGAACGTGAGCAGCGTATTGATCGGGGAATCGCCCTCCAACTTCTTGCGGTCGGCCGCAACCGGGCAGGAATCCCCCAAAGCCGCCTTCATCAGCGCAAACGGACGGAAGGGTATCTCCTGCCTCTGCAGCATTCCGTCTGCCTCACGTCGATAAACGAGGATCGCGTCGCCCTTTTCCTCGACCGCGACGATACCCAGGGTTGCCGACGCACCGAATAGCAGCGGATCATTATTCAATAACGGCTTTTTCACAAATACTCCAAACCGGTAACTGCATGCCGCCCACCGGCTTTGCGCCGGTGGAGGCAAACGTTGTGGGAGGCCTGCAGCCACCCCCACTCAACTTCCTTCACCACCGGCAAAAGGCTGGTGGGATCGAGGCCATTCAATATCTCAGCGATAGCCCCCCGAACCAAGTCCCATCTCGGGGAAGGCCGTCAGCCAGATTTCCAGCAGGACGCGATACTCGTCGTCGCGCTCGGTCCCATCCGTGCGCGTGTAGCCGGGGAGCACGCTGCCGCCGAGACGGATGCCGAGGCAGTCAAGCTTGCGTTGAACGTAGCCGCCCTGCTCCTCAAGGCGGCTTTCCTCGAATTCGTAGCGCCCGAACACGTTGAACGCCCAGTCCTTGTTGGGATAGATCGTGGCATCGGCCGCCAGCAGATTGCTATCGGAATCGCTGTAACGGTGTTCAACCCCGATCAGCCAGATGTCCTCCCGTATCAGCGAGAATCGCGAATTCAAATTTGCCAGCAAGGAATCCTCAAGACTGTAGGCACCATCGACCTCCAGCAGCATCCAGGAGGACGGACGGAATTCGGAATCGAGGTTGATAAGATCAAGCATCGGTTCGTCATCCTCTGTATTCAGTTTCAGTGTCGTGAACAGGTTGACATCCACCGCATCGACCGCCCGGCTGTCGCGCTTGGTCTGTAGCTTGTTGCGAACGCCCAGGAGAATCTGGTGGAGTTCATCGAGTGTATCGACACTGTCGAACTGGTAGAGTTCGCCTGGCAAAACGTTGGGTTCGAGGCGCAGGGAGTAATTCACATAGGGTTCCGCGACATGCCGCCACGGCGGCTGGCCGTCGCCCGCAGGAACCAGCGTCTTGAATGCCTTGTAGGAGACCTCGGTCCCGACCTCGAAGGCGTGGCGCAGTTCGGCATCGCCCGCCACCTGTGACGTCACCACATTGGTTGTCGTCACCATATTCGTTACGCCAGCTATGGTTACAGCCTCGGTGGTTACCGTCGCGGTCTCTAGATATACTGGTGTTTCGGTATAGTACGTCGCACGGTAGCCTGCACGCGGAATGACATTCAGCCAACCATCCAACTGCCTGGGCTGGTAGAGCATATGCGAGGTGTCCAGGCGGAAGGCGGAGTAGTCCTCATCCTCGGAGTCCTCCGGCCAGACGCGTTCAAGCCCGGACACCGAGCTTTCGCTCTCATAGTAGAACGAACTGCTGGAAAGCTGCCGCCGGAACACGTCCAGCGAGACTTCCGGCAGGCGGTTGACGTTGCTGTAGAAGTCGTTCAGCCGCATATTGGCCAGCGCGGTCAACGTGAAGTCTTCACGCCGGTGCGCCACCGTCAGGTAGTTTTCCGGCTGGGTTGCACGCCGGTACTCGCGTTCAAAGAAATCGCGGCGCACTTCGATATCGCTGACATACTCGAGCTGAAGCAGCATCTGTGTCCGTTCATCAAAATCCTGCGTATGGCGCAGCCGCATGCGGTAGCGCTCAGGATCAATCGGCACGGCATCTGCCGGGCTGTCATCCGGCATCGGCTTGTCATCATCTATGAAGTAGAGCGAGAGATCGCCAAATCCGTTATCCACCTTCCATTTCAAATCCTCGCCGGCGGCAAGGCCGCGCTCGGTACGGTAGTCCAAGCGGTGCTGGGCCTTCAGATCCGGTGAAATCCGGTACCGGTAGGAGGACAACAGGTATGCACCCCAGTCGCTGCTATACCCCGGATAGAAACGGAATCCCGATTCCTCATTGAGGCTCTGACGCCAGTATGGCATGTAGAAGCAAGGCACGCTTCCGAAATACCAGACGGCCCCCTTTGCCGTTATGTGATCGTCCGGCACCACCTTGATCGTCTTCGCCTTGACGTGGTAATGAGAGTGCGGATGCTTGTAGATACAGGTGGTGACCTTTGCATTGTGCAGCAAATAGGTGTTGTCGGCTTCCCGTTCCACCTTGTCGGCCAGGATTCGGAACGGTTCTGAATCCACAATCGGTGCATCCAGGCTCGACACCCGCGTACGGAAGTTATAATGCAGCTTGGCTGCACTCACCTTCTCCGCCCCGCGCATGAGCAGAACATTGCCAAGCGCATAGGCGTCCCCGCTGTTGATGTCCACCAGTACCCGGTCCGCCCGCAGCACATCCTTGCCGCAGGAAATCACAACGTTGTCGGAGGCGGTGATCCGCCCGTTTATCTTGTCGTAATCAATCGGCCCATCGGCATTCACCTCGATGGGGGTATCTGCATCAGGAACAGAAAAGGAATCCATGACACCCATTCCCTGCGTAAACCCCGGTGTGCCAGCGGACACCAGTGCAAAAGCTACCATGGAGAAAAACCATCTGCGGCTGTATTTTCCTATCATTCGGATTCCCCTGTTGTTTGGTCCGGCTACTTCAAATATGGCAGCAAGATACACGTTAACTGCCCGTTTGGCAATCGTTACTAGTCCTCCTTGCGCGAGTAGAGGACACTGCCGTCGCCCGCGTTCACGATGGCAAAGAACTCGACATGCCGGGAGGGGTCGGAGCGGAATACAAGACGCCCGTTGAAGCGTTTCTCCAGTTCCACCAGGAAGGCTTCATCCTCGCGCCGCAGCCGGTCCAGCACGGTGGGATGCACCACCACCTGGAGGTTGGGTATCTCGTTGCGTCCGCGATACCGCCGCAGGGCGGCGGCAAGCTGGCGCTGGATCTCCACGCTGACACCCAGAGGCGAACGCACATTTCCGCGACCATGACAGTACGGACAGTCGATCACCGAAGATGACAGCAGGCTTTCCTCCACGCGCTGCCGCGTCATTTCCATCAGGCCAAGCTCGGAGATCGGCAGGACGTTGGTCCGGGCTCGATCCTTCTTCAACGCGGTCTTCATGGCCCGGTAGACGGTGTTCTGGCATTTGCGGGACTTCATGTCGATCAGGTCGATCACCACCAGCCCGCCGATGTTACGCAGGCGGAGCTGGCGGGCCACCTCGTCAACCGCCTCGAGGTTCACTTCTAGAATGATATCCTCCTGGTTGCCCTTGCCCTTGTGACGCCCCGTGTTGACGTCGATCGCGATCATCGCCTCGGTCTCGTCGATCACCAGGCAGCCGCCCGACTTCAGAGGGACCTGGCGGCGGAATGCCTGCTCGACCTGGCGTTCAACGTCATAATGCTCCAACAAGGGCATATCGCCCTCGTAGAGCTGGATTTTCGCCTTTGCCCGGCGTGATATCTCGGAGGCAATGGTCCGCAGCCGCTCGAATTTCTCGCTGTTATCCACGATGATGCGGTCGATTTCATCGGTGAGACTGTCGCGGACAACCCGTTCCACCAGGTCAGGTTCCTGGTAGAGACAGCAGGGCGCGGGATTTTCAACCATGCCTTTCTGCAAATCCTGCCACGAGATCGCCAGTCCGCGCAGATCGGGCACGAAACTGCGCTTGCTGGCCTCCGCCGCCACCGTCCGCACGATCAGCCCGCAACCGGCGGGCAACGGCAGCCGCTCGAGGATCTTCTTCAGCCGCGCACGCTCCTTGACGTCGGCGATCTTGCGCGATACCCCCGTCATCGAGGATCCCGGCATCAGCACGAGATAGCGACCGGGAATACTCAGGCTGGCGGTCACGCGCGGCCCTTTGGTCCCGATAGCGGCCTTGGTCACTTGCACCACGATCTCCGATCCCGGCGGAAAACGCTTTGCGATCTCCTCGTTCGAGAACCGCTTGCGTCTCGGTATGTTCCGGCTGGCCTGGCCGCGCGGCCCGCCGCCGCCCTCCTCTGCCGCCAGACGGGCGTCATCGTCGGGAATCATGTCCCAGTAATGAAGGAACGCATTCTTCTGCAGGCCGATGTCGACAAAGGCCGCCTGCAGCTCGTTCTCAAGGTTCTGGATGCGTCCCTTGAAGATGCTGCCCACGATACGCTGCTCGGTCGGGTGCTCGACATGGAACTCCTCCAGCACCCCGTTATCCAGAACCGCTACACGCGTTTCGAGATACTCCGAGTTGATGACAATCTCATTCTTGCTCCGTTGCAATGTTTTTCTTCCGAATCCAAACATGACTCCCCCTTCGTTTACATACACATCCGCTTACCGGTACGTTTCGCGCCGGTCACTGCGGATATAGACACTCTGGATGATGCCAAGCGCTGACATCATCACGACCATGAACGTGCCCCCGTAACTCAGCAACGGCAGCGGCAGGCCGGTAATCGGCATCAGTCCGACTGTCATTGCGATATTGATGAACACATGAAAGAATATCAGTGACGTGATGCCGGTGCAAAGCAAGCGGCCCAGCGGGTCGAGCGTGCACAAGCCCGTCCATACGCCACTGCCGATCAGCGTTGCAAAAAGCACCAGGACCGTCAATGACCCGACAAACCCCGTCTCCTCGGCAATCACCGAGAAGATGAAATCAGTCGGTGACACCGAACGCGGGAGGAACCCGAGAATATTCTGGGTTCCCCGCAGATAGCCTTTCCCCCTCAACCCTCCGGACCCCACGGCAATCTCGGACTGCCGGTTGTTCCATCCGGCACCAAGCGGATCTTTTTCCGGAGAGAAAAAGACCTCGATCCGACCCCGCTGGTAATCAGTCAACCCCGTCATCGAGGCAATGCGTTCCTGCGTGGCCTCGCCGGCCCCCAGCATGGCCGGCAGGAACAGTCCCGCCAGCACGAGACCGACCACCACCGCCCCGATGCCGGCTAGTCCCCCGACATAGCGGAACGGGACGCCAGCCACGAACATCAGGACCATGGCCGTCGGCAGGAACACCATGGAGGTCCCCAGGTCCGGCTGCACCATGATAAGTCCCGCCGGCACCGCTGCCAGCGCCAGTATCTCGAGCATCTGAAGCGGACGATGCAGTGCGCGCCCCTGTTCGCTCAGACGTCCGGAAAGCAGGATGATCGTCGCCAGCTTCGTCATTTCCGAGGGCTGGATACCGATCTCGCCGAACAGCATCAGCCAGCGTTTCGCCCCGTAGATGGTTGTGCCGAACAGCAGCACCAAAACCAGCAGGCAGAGGCCGCCGCCGTAGATACCCCACTCGATCTTCTTCAGGAGGCGGTAGTCTGTCAGCGCAAACCCGGTATAGCAGGCCAGACCGACGGCGATCCACAACAACTGCCGCAGGTAGAGCGGACGCATCTCGGCTTCTTCGCCGACATAGCAGGCACTGTAGACAAACAGCACGCCCAGCAGCAGCAGCAGACCGACGGCCGCGTTAAGCAGCCAGTTCGACTTGCGCAACAGGCTGAAGGTCGCAACTATGCCTTTATCCTGCATCGGCCTCCCCTTCGATCACGTCCAGGTCCATTTCCGCCGGTATGACAGGCGGAGCCACCAGCGTGCCATCGCGCACCAGCAGCATCTGCATCAGCTCGCGCAGGCGCGGGGCTACCGTGATACCGCCTGAAACCGCGTCCTCGACCATCATGACGACGGCATAGCGGGGCGACTCATACGGCGCGAACACGATCATCCAGGCATGCTTGAGCCCGTTGCCGTATTGTGCCGTTCCCGTCTTGCCCGCCATTTCCACGCCGTCCAGCCGGACGCGCTTACCAGTCCCCTGCTCCGCATGCACAACGTCATGCATGCCACCACGAACAACATCGAGTTGTTCAGGAGTCCAGGCCATACGCTTGATGAAATCACCATCCTCGCGACCTCTGCCTTTATCCAGCAGCAGGCGTGGCCGGTAGATCGTGCCGCCGTTGGCCAGCGCACTGGTGAACACCGCCATCTGCAACGGCGTCACCAGCAGGGATCCCTGGCCGATGGAGACATTGGCCGTGTCACCGGCACGCCAGGCATCGCGCCGCGTCCGCCGTTTCCACTCGTCATCGGGCAGCAGTCCGGCGGACTCGCCTTCCAGCTCAATACCGGTCGGCAGGCCGAAGCCCGTCGAGGCCGCCATGTGGTAAAGCCGCTTGTATTCCATACGCAAGGCGATATCGATAAAGTAGGGATTGCAGGATTGCTCCAGCGCCTTTCGCATGGCAAGGTCGCCATGGCCGTGACGCGACCAGCAGCGGAACGGCTGACTGCCGAGCATGATGTACCCCGGACAGGTAAAGACCGCCGAGGGTGATGATTTGCCGTTGACCAGCGCCGCCAGGGCCACCAGCGGCTTGAAAATGCTGCCCGGCGGGTACTGCCCGGCTATCGCCCGGTTGATCAGGGGGTGCCCCGGATCAGCCAGCAGCGCCTGCCAGGACGATTGCGAAGACAGCGCCCTGACATCGAAGGCGGGTGCGCTGGCCAGTGCCAGAACATCGCCATTGCGCGGATCCATCACCACGATCGCCCCGGGCTTGTTGCTCAGGATACTCTCCGCCATCAATTGGATGTCCATATCCAGCGCCAGCGTGATATCCGAACCGGGCACCGGTTCGCGGTCGCCCTTCTCGTCGTACTTGAATCCGGAGGCATCCACCCGGATCAGCCGCCCGCCCGCACGCCCGCGCAGCCGTTCGTCCACCGCTTTCTCGATCCCGCCCTTGCCTTCCATTTCCGGCAGGTAGTAGTGATATGGATCCTCCTCCTTATCCGCGGTATCCGCACGCCCGACATAGCCGATGACATGCGAGGCACAAAGGCCGAACGGATAGACCCGCTCGGGTTCCACGTAGACATCCACACCGGCAAAGACACGGTCACTCTCGGCCCAGCGCGCCAACGCGCGCTCGTCGATATCACGCCAGGCCAGGAAGGGCAGCGGCAGTCGCCGCTGGACATGGATGCGTATATCCTCCCGCGTCACCTGCCGCGGAATGCCAAGCACAAGCGCGAGGTCACCAATGACGTCGTCCACTTTGTCTACCGTCCTTGCCCAGCGTCCCCTCTGCCGCAGCTCCTCGGTGTAGATCGCCAGGCAATACTGCGGACGATTGTCGGCCAGGCATTTGCCGTTGCGATCGAAAATCCGCCCCCGGATACCTGGCAGACGCACACGGCGCATGCTCTGGCGGTCGAGACTGCTGCTGAATTCCGAGGCGCGCAGGACCTGGATCTGCCATAGATTAATGATAAGGAAGCCGAATGCAGCCAGCAGCGCCACCAGCAGGAGGTGCATGCGGAAACGGACACCCTCGGCATTTTCACGCGTTGACACGGCCCTGGTCCTCCTTATCGTCGAGATTCAGGCCCCGATGGAGGCCCGACATCACGAGGAACACAACCGGACCCGTGACACCTCCCATGAGGAAAGCGCCTACGAGCCGTGCCAGCACCAGCACCGGCGGACAGCCCTGCAGGCTTCCATTTGCCAGTAGACCGTAAAGCAAAACGGCGTAAATCAACCCGGAAAGCGAGCCGAAGAAGGCCGCCGTTACCGTCGCTTCCGGCAGCAACAGGCGACGGTAGCGCCCGGCGACCATGGCCATCATGCAGAACACGAAAACGGAGAACCCTGCCGGCACCATGCTCAACATATCCAGCAGCAGTCCTGCCACCAGTCCGGCAATCAAGCCGGCCGTGCGACGATGGTTCAGCGCATAAAAGAGCACCACACAGGGAAGCACCGGCCACCTCGCCCCGCCGAGCAGGGCGATCCCGGGCATGTGCGCCTGAAGTAGCATCGCCGATAACAAGACCAGAGTCATAAGCATCCAGAACATCATTCTCCCTGCTTCATGACGACAAAGACGTAAGGGAAGGAATCCATCCTGGCGGATGGGATCACATCCGCCTGGCGGTAAAGGCCGGAGGAATGCATGCGGACCCGCCCCACCCTTCCGACCGGCAGACCTTCCGGAAACACACCGCCCAGCCCCGAAGTCAGCACGACATCCCCCTCCTCTATGTCGTGCTCATTCGAGATATAGTTCATCTCGGCCGGGCGGACGGATGCCAGCATTTCCATTGCGGGCCGACCACCCAGGCGCACACCCGCCCCCCGCATGATACCAAAGGCACCGTTGCGGACCGTGCGGCAGGCAACCTTGCAGTTGGGGTCGGTAATGAGCAACACGTCGCAGGTCCGCTCGGAAACCTCGATGGTCCGTCCAATGAGGCCGTCCGCCGTCATCACCGCCATCCCTGGAACGACCCCCGAGGACAAGCCTTTGTTCAAGCGCACAGTCTGCCACCACCCGCTCATGTCACCGCGCACAATGACTTCGCAGAGCAGGAGTTTATGGGGCGACAGGATGGAAAATCCAAGCTGGCGTCTCAGGACCTCGTTCTCGGCCTTGAATTGCTCAAGCTGGCGCAGACGGTGGTGCAATTCGGCAACCTTGATTTCGAGTGCCTGCTTTTCCTCGCTGATACGCCCCGTGCGGCCGATCCCGTAAAACAGCCGACGCACCCGTGTCACCGCCAGGGAAAGGGTGTTCTGGAAAGGTTCCATGCCGTCGCGGACTTCAGCCGCCGTACGCAAAACCGCCGGTGGCGGGAGGTTCAGCAGAACCACGACCGCCAACATGATTACCCAGAATAATAATCGTTTTTCTCTCACAACCCCGAATCCCTACGCAACCGGACGGTTCACCGCGCCACAAGCGACGCAAACCGTCCGCGATGCGGACCAGACAGGGGAGAAAAACAGTAGAAGCCACACAAGCCGTCATCCGACGGTACGGCGAAGGAAATTCAACTCGTTAAGCACCACGCCGGTGCCTTCGGCTACCGCACTGAGCGGATCGTCGGCAACATGCACAGGCAAACCGGTCTGTTCGGCAATCAGCTTGTCGATACCGCGCAGCAATGCCCCGCCACCGGCGAGTACCATGCCACGGTCCACGAGATCGGCAGACAATTCCGGCGGACATCGTTCAAGCGTCACACGCACGGCATCGATAATGGAAGACACCGGTTCCTGCAATGCCTCGCGAATCTCTTCAGACGTGATCGTCAGCGTTTTTGGAAGCCCCGCTACCAGATCCCGTCCCTTCACCTCAGTGCTCGTTTCCTCGCCAGTCGGATAAGCTGACCCCATGGTTATCTTGATCTCTTCGGCTGTTCGTTCCCCTATCATCAAATTATAAACCCGCTTCATGTACTGGACGATACACTCATCCATCTCGTCGCCACCGACCCTCACGGTACGACTATAGACAATCCCCGCCAGTGAAATCAGCGCCACCTCAGTCGTGCCACCGCCGATATCCACCACCATGTTGCCCGCCGGTTCCTGGACCGGCAGCCCCACGCCGATAGCCGCCGCCATCGGTTCCTCGATCAGGAAAACTTCCCTCGCCCCCGCATGGGTCGCCGAATCCTTCACGGCCCGCTTCTCCACTTCCGTGATATCACTCGGGACGGCGATGATGATCCGCGGACGAACCATCTTGCGGCGAACGTGGATTTTCTTGATGAAATACCGCAGCATCGCCTCGGTAATCTCGAAATCCGCGATCACGCCAGCCTTCATCGGGCGAATCGCGATGATATTGCCGGGTGTACGGCCAAGCATACGCTTCGCCTCGTCACCGACCGCCAGGACCTTCCGCGTACCTTCCTGTATCGCCACGACGGAAGGCTC
>JFJP01020383.1_pt1 | contig 21518 bp, 22 predicted proteins | sample 431651 | NCBI WGS metagenome assembly JFJP01 (sample SAMN02602958, study PRJNA72255) | Microbial mat metagenome, whole genome shotgun sequencing project. | biome: fresh water; feature: sink hole; material: water; isolation source: purple microbial (photo- and chemosynthetic) mats found in...
TCATCGCGTCGTTGATTATCGATGCACCCTGCAATGATTTCCCTCCTCTGGTCACTCTGGTGCTCTGTGTGACCCCTATTGCCGGATTTAGTTCAATGGCGGCAGCTAGGGGCTTCCGCACCGCCCCCGTTGGCGTAGGACACCGCCCATGTCCGACGAGGTCGTCCGCACCGCTGGCTTGGCCAAGACCTATGGTGATTTCTGGGGACGCCCCCGGGTCACCGCCCTGGAAGGGCTGGATCTCACCATCGCCAAGGGCGAGGTGTTTGGCCTGCTGGGTCCGAATGGATCCGGCAAGACCACCACGATCAAACTGCTGCTCGGTCTGATCCGGCCAAGCAAGGGCGACGCCTTCGTCCTCGGCCGCGACCCTGGCGATCTGGCGGTGCGCGCCCGGGTCGGCTACCTGCCGGAAGAGACCTACCTGTGGAAATTCCTCACCGCCGATGAGACCCTGGCCTTTGTCGGTCGGCTGTTCGAGCTGCCTGCAGCCGAGTCGGCGCGCCGCGCCGAGGTCCTGCTCGCCCAGGTCGGGCTCGGGCATGCGCGCGGCCGGCGGGTCGGCGAGTACTCGAAGGGCATGGCCCGGCGTCTCGGCCTGGCCCAGGCCCTGATCAACGATCCCGAACTGGTCATCCTCGACGAGCCGACCAGCGGTCTCGATCCGGTCGGATCGGCCGAGGTCAAGGATCTGATCGTCAGCCTCAAGAAGGCCGGCAAGACGGTGCTGCTGTCCAGCCACCTGCTGGCCGATGTCGAGGACGTGTGCGACCGTATCGCCATCCTGCATCGCGGGCGTCTCGCCGAGCAGGGTCGGGTCGATGAACTGCTGGCCGACGACCGGCGCCTGATGGTCGAGTTGCAGTCTCCGGACGCGGCCACGGTCGAGGCGGTCAAGGCCGCAGCCGGCAGCAGCCTGATCGGCGTGGCGCCGCCGCGCGAGCGCCTCGAGAGCCGCTTTCGTCGCATCGTGTCCGGCCGTGCGGGGGAACCGCCGCGATGATCGCCGGGACGATCGCCGTCGCCGGGCTGAGCTGGCGCGAGGCCTGGCGTGGTCGCCTGTGGCTGGTGCCGGTCGCCGGGGCGTTGGTCGTCGCCGGCCTCGCCCCGACCGTGGACGCCGCCGATCCGGGCGGAGCGGTGCGCCTGCTCGCCGCCGCCGCCGGGGCCGCCGCCGGCTTCTGCGGCATCCTGCTCGCCGCCCTGGTGCCGGCCGCGCAACTGACCCGTGATCTGGAAAGTCGGGTGGCGCTGACCGTGCTGCCCAAGCCGCTGCCGCGCGTCGGTTGGCTGCTCGGCCGCTGGGCCGGTGCGGTGGCGATGGCGGGGGCGGCCGCCCTGGTCGTCGCTCTCGTCGGATCACTGGCCGTGACCTGGCGTTCCGGCGGCATGCCGGAGATGCGCCAAGCCGTGATGCCGGGGGATTTCCGCCGGCTGACCGGCCTGGGCGAGGCGGTCGCCGTGCCGCAGGGCGTGGTTCGTCTGGCCGGCCCGGCTGGCGATGGCGGGGTGTGGACCTTCTCCGGTCTTGGCGCTTCGCCGCATGGCCTCGAGGTGCTGGTGCGCGCCCGGACCGGTGCCAGCGGCGGCGGCATCGTCGAAAGCGCCCCGGTGCGGGTCGCCTACCGTTCGGCCAACGGCGCGGCCGTGCCGCTTGAACTCGACCCGGCCTCGCCCTATGGCCGTCAGCCGATCGATGCCAGCGCAAGCGGCGCCAATGCCTGGCTGGCCGACCGCTCGCCCGAGCGGCGCAGCCTGGCTGCCGACTGGGCGCGGCTGCGCCTGCCGGCGGAGGCGGTCGGCTCTGATGGCCGCCTCACCATCCAGGTCGTCCGCCTCGATCCGGCCACCTGGATCGAACTGTCAACCGCCAGTTGCGCCCTGGCCAGCCCGGCCGGGCCGCAGGTGCTGCACGCGACCCGCGCCGTGCTCGCCGAACTCGCCACCCCGGCGGTGATCGCGGCGGCGGCCCTGGCGGTCGCAGCGGTGGCTTCGCTGCCGGTCGCCCTGCTCGCCTCCCTGACCCTGGCCTTCGCCGGACATGCCTTGTGGGCGGTGCGCGAATCCCTGAGCTTCAATGAGTCCGGCCGCGCCCTCGCCCGCCTGCTCGAACTCACACTCACCGCCCTGCCCGACTTTGCCGCCACTGGTCAGGGAATCCGGCTGGCCGCTGGCGAGGCGGTCGGGTGGGCCCAGGTTGGCGGTGCCTGGCTCGCGGTCGCTCCGCACCTGGTCGTGTTGCTGGCGCTGGGCTGGTGGGCCCTGCAGCGGAGGCAGCTGTGAGATCCCCGTCCCTGCGCTGGGCCGTAATCGGGGTCGGCCTCCTGGTCGCCGCCCAGGCCCTGGCCGTCATCGCAGCGCCGAAGCGCGATCTTGCCGGCATCGGTGGCCTGCCGCCGGGCGAGTTCGCCGGCACCCTGATGCTTGGCGGTTTCCGTGGACTGGCCTGCGACCTGCTCTGGCTGCGCGCGGTGTCGGCGAAGGAGCAGAGCCGTTTCTATGAATCGGTCGCCCTGGCCGAGGCGATCACCCGGGTGCAACCGCGTTTCGTGGATGTCTGGCAGCACCTCGCCCACGACCTCGCCTACAACATCGCCTACGAGGCGGATGGCGAAGAGCAGCGCTACGCCTGGTTCGTCGCGGGGGTGCGTGCGAACGCCCGCGGGATCGAGCGCAATCCCGGGGTCGAGCGGCTGCTGCGTCATCTCGCCTGGATGTTCCACCATCGCGGCGACCTGTTCAAAGGCCGGATCCTGGCCGCCGACTGGTCCGTGCTGGTCAACCCGCTGCTTGCCGAGGTGCGTCTGCGCACGGCCGGCGATGTCCGGGTGCGTGACCTGCCGGCCGGGACCGGGCAGTCCAACTTCACCATCGCCAACCACCTCTATGTCGCCAGCGTGGCGCTGGGTGAGGCCGCCCAGCGGGCCGGCAAGGGACGCCAGCCGTCCTTCGTCCGGCGCATGGCCGCGCATACCCTTGATGCGGACGGCAACCGCCTGCGCAATAATGGCGACCACCTCGCCGCGGTGCGCCGCTGGCTCGACGCCGGCGAGGACTGGGTTGCGGTGGAACGGTGGATGAACGAACCGACCACAGACGAGGCCGAGCGCAACTCACGCGCCTCGACCAGCCTGGTCCTCGAGCGCTCCGAGGGGCAGATCCGGCGCAAGGCTGCCGATCTCGCCCTGCTGCTCGCCCCCGACGCGGGCTCCGGCGAGGCGGTGGCAGCAGCCATCCTTGCCCGTCGCTGGGACGAGGCGCGCCGCCTGCTCGCCGCCCCGGGCTGGAAGGCCAGCGCCGGAGCCGACGCCCGCATCCGGTGGCTCGACCAGTGACGCTGGCGGTCGCGATCGGCAAGTTCGATGCCCTGCACCTGGGGCACAGGGCTTTGGCCGAGCGGGCTGCGGCCTGCGGCCGTCCCGTCCTCCTGCGGCTGACCGGCCTGGCCGAAGCCTTCGGTTGGCCGGCCCGGTCGCCGCTGGTCGCCGAAAGCGACCGCACGCGGGTCCTGGCCACGTGGCCAGGCCTGCCCGAGGAGCGCAATGCTCCCATCGCCGGGTTGCGCGACCTGCCGGCCGAGACCTTCGTCGCCTGGCTGGCCGAGCAGCATGGCGCCACCGTGCTGGTGGTGGGGGCCGATTTCCGGTGCGGTCGTGGGCGTAGCGCCGGAGTGGTCGAACTGGCGCAGTTGTGTGCAGTCCAGGGCCTGCGCCTTGAGGTGGTGCCGCCGCTCCTGGTCGAAGGGGCAGCGGCCTCCAGCAGCCGCGTACGCCAGGCCCTGGCCGCTGCCGACCTGGCGACCGCCAGCGCCTGCCTCGGGCGCAGTCACCGCCTGTGCGGGACGGTGCAGCGCGGCGACGGACGCGGACGCACCCTGGGCTTCCCCACTGCCAACCTTGGCGCGGGGGACAACCAGGTGCCGGCCGACGGCGTTTACGCCGCCTGGGCCATCCTCGGCGGGCAGCGCCTGCCTGCCGCGGTGAATATCGGGCATCTGCCGACCGTGGGCGGCGGTCGCCCACTGACCGTCGAGGCCCATCTGCCGGGCTGGTCTGGGGACTGCTACGGCCAGGTCCTGGGCTTGGATCTGGTCGCCCGGTTGCGCCCCGAACAGCGCTTCGCCGACCTCACGGCCCTGCGCCAGGGCATCGTCAGCGATGTCGCGGCGGTGACGACCCTGCTCGCCGGTTGATCAGGCCCGCGCCAGCAGCGCGGCCACCGCTGCGCGCACCAGGTCGCCACGCCTGGCGTAGGCGGCGGTCAGATTGCGCGCCATGCGCTGCAGCAGTTCCCGGTCCTCGGCCCCGGCCAGGAACGGTTCGGCCGACGGGGCGCCGTGCGCCCGCGCCCAGGTGTTGAGATCCTCAGACGAGATGGCCTTGCCGCTGAAGCAGTCCCAGGCCCCGCCGTTCCAGCCAGCGAAGACGTGGGCCGGCAGCGCCAGGGCCCGCGCCGCCAGGCCGAGCCGGCGGCAGGTGAGCAGCCAGATGCCGGTCACCGCGATGGGCAGGCCGGCGCGTCGCTCCAGCACCTCGGCCAACTGCGAGTTGCGCGGATCATCGTAGGCCTCGCGGTCACCGGCGAAACCGCAGTCCTCGCTGAGCCAGCGTGCGACCGCGCCGGCATCGCCGTGCGGTGCCCGCGAGGCCAGCGCGTCGAGCGCGCTTCGGCAGGCGACCCGGTGGTCGGTGCGCGGAACCTGCAGCCGGGCGAGCAGCGGCCAGGCCTCCTCGAGATCCTCGGCCGCGCCCCACGCCTCGACCAGTTCGAGGGCGTCGGCCTGCACGATCGTCTCGGTCAGCAGCGCCGGTGCCGTGCGTCCGGCGCTGGCCGACCACACGCGTTCGCGCAAACCGGCATCGTCGAGCAGGCGGCGGACCAGGGTCCGCCGCACCGCCGGATCAGGGTCGTCGAGCAGTCCCAGCAGCGCCTCGGCCTCGCTCATGCGCACAGCTCGGTCAGGCGCGACTGGCAGCGGCGGTGCTTGCGGTGGAAGGCCTGGCGCAGCGGCGGCTCGGGGAACAGCTTGCCGGCATGACAGGTGGCGCGCACGCGCATCGGCACGCACCAGTCGTAGAGCCGATCGACCAGATTGACCAGGCGCAGCGCCGCGAGCTGGTCGCTGAACGGGGCGAGGTCGAGGATGGTCAGCCCGTGCAGCGAGGCGGCGAGGCGGCGCAGGTTGACCACCGGCAGGTTGGTGAGGAACCGATCCAGCTCGCCAGCGGTCACCGTCAGCCAACCCTCGTCCGTGGCGGGTTCGATCTGCGGCCCCCACAGCGGCGGATCCTCGCCGTCGCGCACCTTCAGCAGCCGATGGTCGCGGCCCGGCACATGCACGCCGTGGAAGGACTGGCCGATGCGGGTGAGCTGGGCGCGGAACAGATCCACCGCCATGCGTCCATCGCCGAGATCGCCGACCACCGTGTTCGAGGTGGTGACGAAGCGGGCGCCGCGTTCGGCGAGCAGGCCGAGCAGCAGGTCGATCAGGCGGGTGTTGGTCGGATCGTCGAGTTCGAATTCGTCGATGCACACCAGGTCGGCGGCCAGCAGGTCGGCGGCCTGCTGCGGACTGCGCATGATCATCAGACTCATCGCGTCCGAGAACGACAGGTAGCGGCGTTCGCCGGCCGCCGCGTGCCAGCACGCCGCCAGCAGGTGGGTCTTGCCGACGCCGAAGGAGCCGTCGAGGTAGAGCCCCGGCTTGCCATTGCGGCGGAACCAGCGTGCCATCAGCCCCTGGCTGGTCTCGGCGAAGGCGCGTACCGCAGCGACCGCCTCGGCCTGTCCCGGAACCGCGTCATCGACCCGGTAGCTGGCGAAGGTCGCCGTGCGGAAACGCGGCGGCGGCACCAGGTCGGCAGGGGCGGCCGGCGTATCGAGCAGGTGGGTGAGGTCGGCCAGGTGCATCGCGTATGCCAGGGAATCATGCTTCTTTGAAGAAGCGCACCAGTTCCCGGACGTGGTTGAGCACCCGGGCGTCCTCGGCCATCCGCGCGGCGGCAGCCTCGGCATCGCGGGCCAGCTGGCGATGGGCATCATCGTTGGCGCGGCGCAGGTCCTCGACCGTGGCGCGCAGGCGTTCGACCTCGGCGCTGCTGGCCGCGAGGCGGGCTTCCAGCTGCGCCGCCCAGGATTCACGCTCCTGCAGGTCGAGACGGCCGTGCAGCTCCTCCGCGGTCTTCTCGGTGGTGGCGATGCGCTGGGTCAGGGCCAGCACATCATCGCGGGGATGGTGCACCTCGCGGCCGATATGGCTGAGGCGCTCGGCCAGGTACTCGTAGGCCCGGCCGGCCGGCCGCAGGCCCATGAGCAGCAGCGCGGCCCCGGCCGCAAGATAGCCGAGATGGCTGACGCCATAGTGGGCCAGCAGGTAGAGGCCGGCCGCGCTCAGCAGGTGCAGGGCGATCGCGCCCCACAGCGACCACCTGGCCCAGCGGCTGACGTAGCTGACATCGGCGGCCTGCACGGTGATGCCATCCTTCCGCGAACGGTCGGCGTCGTGCAGGATCTCGCGCGCCTTGAAGTGCAGGTCCCACGGCAGGGTGACGACGATGACCAGCCACCACAGCACCAGCAGGCCGATGACCCAGTCGCGCAGGCTACCCGGATCGACACCGATCCAGCGGACGATGCCGTAGGCGGCCAACACCAGCAGACCGATGGTGAACAAGGCTCCGACAAAGCGGCCGAGATAGGTCTGATTGGAACTCGCCATGCAATCCCCCTGGGTTCGGTACGCTACGGTGGTTTGCCGTCCGGTCACGCAGCTTCGATCATTGCCTAGCCGGCCCGCCGCCCAGCGTGCCGCGCGTGAGCGACTGGGATGTGTGCATCATCGGCGGCGGGGCGGCCGGGCTTTTCTGCGCTGCGACCGCGGCGCGGCGCGGCCGTCGTGTCGTGGTCCTCGATCATGCCACCATCCCCGGGCGCAAGATCCTGATCTCGGGCGGCGGCCGCTGCAACTTCACCAATCGCAGCGCGACGGCGGAAAACTACCTATCGGCCAATCCGCACTTCTGCCGCAGCGCCCTGGCCCGCTTCACCCCGCAGGATTTCCTCGCCCTGGTCGAGGCGCGCGGCATCGCCTGGGAGGAGCGTCGCCATGGCCAGCTCTTCTGCGTGCATTCCGCCAAGGACATCGTCGCCCTGTTGCTCGACGCCTGCGCCGAGGCCGGGGTGACCCTGCGCTGGGGCGTGCAGGTGCAGGGGGTCGCGCACGAGGACCGTTTCCGCATCGATACCACGCACGGACCCTACATTGCCGAGCGCCTGGTCGTCGCCACCGGTGGCCTGCCGGTGCCATCGATCGGGGCGAGCGATTTCGGCCTGCGCCTAGCTCGTCAGTTTGGCCACGGCCTTGTCGACACCGCGCCGGCCCTCGCCCCACTGCTTCTGCCGGCCCACGAACGCCTTGATTTGCCCGGCATCGCGGTCGATGCCGAAGTGCGGGCCGACGGACCGATCTTCCGCGAGAATCTGCTGTTCACCCACGGCGGCATCAGCGGACCCAGCGTGCTGCAGGCCTCGTCCTACTGGCGTCCGGGCAGGCCGCTGCACGTCGATCTGCTGCCCGGTCATGATCTTGCCGCTGCGTTGGGCGAAGCCCGGGCGGTGAAGGCCCAGTTGGGCAATCATCTCGCCGACCTGCTGCCGCGGCGACTGCTGCAGGCCCGCCTGCCTGCAGCGATCGCCAGCAAGCCGGTGTCGCAGTTGTCGCGTGCCGACATCGCCGCCGCCGTCGCGGCGCTCACCGGCTGGGAATTGCACCCCGAGGCCACCGGCGGCTGGCTCAAGGCCGAGGTGATGCGCGGTGGGGTCGATACGGCGGAACTGTCGTCGCAGACGATGGAGAGCAGGCGCGTGCCTGGCCTGCACTTCATCGGAGAAGTGATCGATGTGACCGGTTGGCTGGGCGGCTACAACTTCCAGTGGGCGTGGGCGTCGGGTCACGCTTGCGGTATGGCAGTTTGAGGCTGTCGGACCTCACGCGTGGCGCGCCATGACCGGGTACTCTACTGGCAGCAGCCATTCCGCATACCAGTCGATGCCGGCTACCGTGGCACGCATGACCAGCAGCCAGTAGCGAGGCTCGTCGGCGGAAAGATCGGTATCGACAGGCACGGGATGCGGCGGTTCCTCGGGCACCGCGACGGCGTAGCTGCCATCGGCACGACGGTTGGCGACCCGCGCGCCGGTGGCCTGTGGTCCGGTCAAGCGCGCGGCCGGGGCGAGAACGGACTCTGTTGGCAGGCGAAAGGTCAAACGCGCATCGAGGCCCTGGTCAGGCGGCAGGCGTAGGCTGAGACGGATCGGCACTTCGGCCAGACGGTCGACCTGCACGCTGCGCATGCTGCGCCGCCTGTTCACATGGGTCACCATCCGCTCCTGCAGCAGGATCAGCCGGGCGTCGAGTCCCTCGCTGCCAGTCAGTGCGAGGAGCGGACCAGCGAGGTCGAGCTGCACCTCGTCGCCGGGCGCCAAGGGCCAATCGCGTCCCGACGGACGCAGAAACGCAGGTCGATAGCGCAGGGCCTGTGCCAGCTGGTACCCGGCCAGGAAGGCGCCGGCGAGGGTGAGTGAGGCGAAGAAGGCGAGGATCAGCACCCCGTCCCAGGTACCTCGGCTGATGACCAGCACCGCCTGGCTGCCGAGGCCCAGGCCGAGGGTGCCGAGGCCCAGCGTAGCGCCAAGCAGATGGGAGGTGGGCGAGCGGTGCTCGGCCAGGCCTGGCCCCTCCGGCCACGGCCCGCGCGTGCGCCAGCCCCGGGTCGCCACAGCACTCCCGCCGCCCACCATCCTGGACATCACCACGACGAGAATATGGAGCGCACCGGCCCCGGCTACGCAGGCACCTAGCAGCAGCCAGATCCGCCCCTCCTCGGCCGTCCGCAGGGCGATGACGAGGGTGATGGAGATGATAGCCAGGATCAGCAGCCCGACCACCGACTGCGCTGCGGACGCACCATTCCGCTCCCACGGGTAGCCGCCGAAGCGCGGCAGCAGTTCACGATCTCCGCGATTTTGGGCTGTCCTGCTCGGGGCTCGTCGCATCCATCACCTCGGACGCGGGAATATCACGCAGCGGGAATCCCGCAGCCGGTTACAGGCCTTCATCGGCGGCAGCATGGCACGCACCCCGCGCTTCAGGCGCGCGCGTTGCCGTTGCCGCGCACCACCCACTTGTAGGTGCACAGCTCGCGCAGGCCCATCGGTCCGCGCGCGTGCAGGCGGTTGGTGCTGATGCCGACCTCGGCGCCGAAGCCGAATTGGCCGCCGTCGGTGAAGCGCGTACTGGCGTTGTGGTACACGCAGGCGCTGTCCACCTCGCGCAGGAAGCGCTCGGCGGCCTGGGCATCGGCGGTGATGATGCCGTCACTGTGTTGGCTGCTGGTGCGCGCCAGGAAGGCGAGGGCATCGTCGAGGCCATCGACCACCTTGACGGCCAGGATCAAGGCGAGGTATTCGGTGGTCCAATCGGCCTCATTGGCGGCCTTTGCGCCGGGCAGCAGCGGTAGGGCGCGCGCGTCGGCGCGCAACTCGACGCGCTGCTCGGTCATGGTCCGCGCCAGCAGTGGCAGGAACCTGGTGGCCACCACGGCATCGACCAGCACACGCTCGATCGCGTTGCAAACGCCGGGGCGCTGCACCTTGGCGTTGACGATCAGGCGCAGCGCCATGTCGAAGTCGGCTGCGGCGTGGACGTACAGCGAGCACACGCCCTTGTCGTGCTTGATCACCGGCACGCGTGAGCACTCGACCACGGCGCGGATCAGCGCCTCGCCGCCGCGCGGCACGACGATGTCGATGGCGTCATCGCGCGCCAGCAGCTTGGGGATCAGGGCGCGGTCCTGCTCCTGCACCAGTTGCACGGCGTCGGCGGGCACGCCGGCGGCGGTCAGTCCGGCGCGGAAGGCCTCGGCCAGGGCGCGGTTGCTGTGCACCGCCTCCTTGCCGCCGCGCAGGATGCAGGCGTTGCCGGCCATCAGGCACAGCGCCGCGGCATCGACCGTGACATTGGGACGGCTTTCGAAGATGATCGCGACCACGCCGATCGGGATGGCGACCTTCTCGGCCTGCATGCCTTGGGTGATGGTGCGGCGTTCGAGCACCGCGCCGACCGGATCGGGCAGTGCTGCGACGGCGCGCAGATCGGCGATCACGCCGTCTAGGCGTGTGCCGTCGAGACGCAGGCGGTCGAGCATCGCGCTAGACAGGCCGTCGGTCTTGCCCAGCTCGACATCGCGGGCGTTGGCGGCGCGGATCGCATCGCCGGCCGCGGCGAGGGCGTCGGCCGCGGCGTTCAGCGCGGCGCGGCGGCGTGCCTCGGGCAGCACCGCGACCAGGCGCGCGGCGGGACGGCCGCGCGCGCACAGGTCGGCCACATGGGCGTCGAGGCTCATCACATCACCTCGATGACCGTGCCCAGGCGGTGGCTGGCGCCGGGGGCGAGCTGATAGCCGTCAGTGAGGGCGTTGGCCGCCTCGACGCATAGCATGCCGGGCCATTCGTGGTCGCCGAAGTCGGGCATCTTCGCCGACTTGGCGATCCACGGGTTCCACACCACGGTCGAGCGCGAGCCGCTCTTGGCGACGCGCAGCGTGCGGTTCCACGCCGCGTCCTGCACCGTCACCGCGGACTCGGTGGCGTTGAACAGCAGGTCGGTCTCGGCGGCGACGGTGATGGATTCCGGAGCGGTCAGGGCGATCGGCTGGGCGACGCGGTCGAAGCCGGCGACACCGGCCAGACCACGCACCTGCACGCGGCGCACATCACCGACCGCCAGGTAGGTGTGCAGAGCCTCGCCGATCGCCAGGGCGGTGGTGCCGGTGTTGCGCGCATCGAGGGTCACTTCCAGGCGGCGGCCGAAGCGGGCAGTCAGGATCAGTTCGCTGGCGGGTGCGGTGAGGGCAAGGCGCAAGACGACTGCGACCGTGCCATCGGCCTCGGCCGCGACCGAGGTGAGATCCCAGTCGGCGAAGCGCGCCAGGCCGTGCGCCGGCTTGCCCGCTTCGGCGGCGGGGCCGAACCACGGCCAGCACACCGGGATGCCGCCGCGGATCGGCTTGCCGGCGGCGAACCAGCTCTGCGTGCTCATCCAGATGACCGGCGCGTGGCCGGCCGGCTGCCACGCGGTGACATGCGCGCCGTGCAGATAGATCTCGCCTCGGCACAGCGGAGTGCTGATGCTGACGCGCGGCAGGCCGCCGCAGCCGGCATCGATGGTGACGGATCCGGGGACGGCGAAGCGCTGGAGGGCGGCGAGGTCGGTCATGGGGCGGCAGCGTCCATTCCTGGACGGACGCTCAAGCCCCGAGGCGGTACTCGCCTTGCGGAGCTGTGCGCGCCTGGACCATGCCGCGCATGGCCCATTTCCCCCGTCGCGACTACAGCGGTCCCCCACGCCGGCAGCCGGTCGCGCCGGCACCGGCCGCTCCGACCGCCTGGGAGGGCCAGGCCGGCTGGTACGACCAGTACCAGGGGCAGGGCGGCGCCGACCTCTACCAGAGCGTGCTGTTGCCGGCGGTGCTCAAGCGCCTGGCGACCAAGAAGGGCCAGCGCGTGCTCGATGTCGGCAGCGGCCAGGGCGTGCTTGGCCGCGCCCTCGCCCATCTCGGCGTCGATGCGGTGGGCGTCGAAGCCAGCCCGTCGCTGGTCGCCGCCGCGCAGGGTCGCGCCGGAGCGCATGAACGCTATGTGCTGGGCGATGCCCGCGCCCTGTCCGAGCTGCTGCCCGGCCAGGCCTTCGACCACGCCTGCGCCCTGATGGTGCTACAGGACCTCGATCCGGTCGCGCCAGTGATGGCGGGCGTGGCGCGGCTGCTGATGCCGGGCGGCAAGTTCGTCTTCGCGCTGACCCACCCGTGCTTCCGCCAGCCCAAGCGCAGTTCGTGGGGCTGGGACGAGGATCGCAGGCAGCAGTACCGGCGTATCGATGGCTATTTGTCGCCCTATCAGACGCGCATCGCCACGCATCCCGGCGCTGCCCCCGGCACGCCCGAGGCAGCATTGCAGACGATCAGTACGCATCGCCCGCTGTCGGTCTATCTCGAAGCCTGCGGCGCCGCCGGCCTCGGCGTGGTCGGCTGCGAAGAGCTGTGCAATCCCCGGCGCGGTACCAAGGGCCACCGCTTCGCGGCTGAAGATCTCGCCGCCAAGGAGATCCCGCTCTTCCTGGTGCTGACGGCGGTGCGCCTGCGGTGAACTGGCGCGACGGACTCCTGGCCGCGATCGCGGCCCCGACTGCACAGGCCAAGGACGCCATCCTGGTTGGGCTGACGCCACCCGATGGCGCGACCTGGGAGATGCCCGAGTTGCCGCTGCGTCCCGGCCGTCCGCCCGGCGTGGTCGAAGGCCAGGCCAAACGGCGACGCCAGGGCACCGACAGCCTGGCCGGTCGCCGCCGCTTCTTGCACGCTATCTGGCACATCGAGCTTGAAGCCATCGACCTCGCGTGCGTGCTGGCGCTGCGCGGCTCGGGCATGCCGGCGGCGTTTCATGCCGACTGGCTGCGCGTGGCGCGCGAAGAGGCGCTGCATGCCGGGCTGATCGCGGGCTGGCTGGAGGCCAACGCCTACCCGCCGGGCAGCGAGCCGGTGCATCATCGCTTGTGGGAGGCCGCCCGCGCCAGCACCGACCTTGGCGAGCAGTTGGTCGTGGTGCCGCGCTTCCTCGAGGCACGCGGCCTGGATGTGAACGCCGGGCTGCTGCCGCGCATCGTGCAAGTCGATCCGGCGGCGCATGCCGTGCTGGATCGCATCTACCATGACGAGATCGGCCATGTCGGCACCGGCACGCGCTGGCATGCGGAGTGGTGCGCGCAGCGGGGTATCGAACCGGCCGCGCATTTCGCCCAGGTGGTGCGGGTGCGCTTCGCGGATCAACTGCCCAGCCCGTGGCCGCTCGACCACGCCGGGCGTGCGACCGCAGGCTTCCGCGACGCCGAGCTGGCGCTGCTCAGCGCCACTCCGCCTCAGGCGTAACCAGCAGGAAGGGCTCGCCCCACTGGCGCTGATCGTCAGTGCTCCAGGCGGACGCCGGTTCGAGTACACGCAGACGCAGGCCGAGCGGTCCGCCGTGCACCAATTGGGCCGGGCCGTCGCCGCTCTCCTCGATCACCTGGATCCACGCTGGCACCGGGCCGGACTCATCCCAGCCGGTGATCGCGCACCACACCCACGCGCCGTCGCGCCACAGGCGGATCGCCGACAGCGCGCGCGCCGGTCCTTCCTCCTTGAAGGTGGCCATGCACGGCTCATCGAGGTTGGCGCTGGCGGGGATGTCGAGGTACATGGCGGCAATTCCTGGTAGTTTCCGCAGACCTGCAACCGGTGGATTGCGGCCCCAGGCCTGGCTGCTAGCCTCTCGACCGTCCAGGTGTCCTGGGCATGCCGGAGGCGGGTCAGCCCGCAGCGGCGTGTCCGGGGTGAAACGGGAAGCCGGTGCGAATCCGGCGCTGACCCGCAACGGTGACCAGGGACCGAATCCGGAGACGCCACTGCACCTGTCGGTGTGGGAAGGCCGGAGGAGGGTTGATCTGGAAGTCCGGAGACCGGCCTGGATCTCGCGCTTGCCCCCTCGGGGATGGGGAGCGGTTCCACGCCGGACGTGTCGTCCGGAGGCTGGGCCGTTCTCTGCTTCGTTGGGCATCGCGGGACACCAACCCCGCCGCCTCGGACGGCCTTCATCATGCCCCGCACCATCTCCCTCACCCTGCTCGCCGTGGCGCTCGCCGCGGTCGAGGAGGCGACTCCAACCATCGTCGTCACGGCAGAGCGCGGCGAGAGCGATCTGGATGCTGCGACAGTCTCTGTCGAGCTCGTGACCATTGAGCAGGTCGTCGAAAGGGGAGGTGCGCTCAACGCCACTGATTGGTTACGTGATCTGCCAGGTGTTGGTGTGTGGAGCACAAATGGCGGCATTGATGGCGGTAATGTCACAGTTCGAATCCGCGGCCTCGATTCAAAATACACGATGTTCCTCGTTGATGGCATCCCAATTGAAGACCAGGGGAGTATTGACGGTTCACCGCGTTCCGTATTCCTGCAACCTGCCGGGTTGCAGGTGGTCGAAATCGCCAAGGGGCCGCAGTCTGGACTTTATGGAAGTGGCGCCATCGGAGGTGTCGTGGCGATGCAGACTGCCCGCCCAACGCGCGTCAACCACGCTGAATTCTCACTAACGGGAGGATCTTTTGATACAGCCGGTGGCTCGGCGACGGTAACTGGGCCGCTCGGCACTTCGGCGGGGTTCGCCGCCTCGTTCAATGGCATCTCCAGCGCTGGTATCACAGCCATTACAAATGCTCCGGATGGGAACTCAGAGGGCCACGAATCTGATGGGCTGCAGCGCTATTCAGGTACGATCCGACTCGAAGCATATCCATCCGATGACGGAATCCTCTATATCGCAGGATCGATGTCGCGGGCGCGTCAGGAATTTGACGATTCATTCGCTGCCACCCCCCCCGAAGATAGCTTAAGTGAGAATTTCTATCGCACCTGGCGTCTGTTTGGTGGTGGGACCTGGAAGGTGGGAGACCGCTTTTCGGCTGGGGGGGATATGGCCATAACCGATACCCAGAACACGGTGACGAGTGCATTCCCGTATTCGCTAGATTCCCGCCAGTATTTCGGCCAGGGGCATGTCCGCATCGCCACTGAAAGCCGCATTGCCGCCACGATTGGTGTTGATGCTCGGCGGGACGAAGCCTACTTCACCAGTACGGCCTCAGCCAACCTGACCGGGAGCTATCTGCAGGTCGCCTACGATGACGACGCATTCTATGCCTCGGCCACAGGCCGGCTCGATCACCACAGCGAATACGGCAACAATTCGACATGGCGCTTTGCTGGTGCCTGGCAGGTCATTCCAGAACGACTCAAACTGCGTGGTGCTGTTGCGAGTGGGTTCAGGGCGCCTGGTCTGTATCAGATCATAGGAGACGGTTTGTGGGTGGCAGCCAATCCCGACCTCAATCCCGAAACATCAAGAACCTACGAAGGCGGTATCGACGCGACGCTCTGTGATGGGCTGCAACTGATGGGTACCGTGTTCCACTCCGAGGTCACAGACCTGATCGACTGGGGCGGTGTCGGCTACGCCAATGTCCCCGGTCGTACGCGTTCGGATGGAGCCGAGGTGTCGATGGATCTGCATAAGAGCCTGACTACGGAGATCGGTCTGTCAGCCAACGCGAGCTATACCTACCTCGACAGCGAGTCAGCTAGCGGCCAGCCCACGGCCTATTCCCCCGAGCACGCCGGCAGTTTGCGGGTTGGCTCAGATCAGCGCTTGGCGGACCAGGTGGTCGTGCGTCAGGGCTTCGGCATCCGCCGGTCTACCGGCTATCAGGCCGACAGCACCGGAACCTCGCCGGTCGAGGGTGCGACCCTGGCTGATCTGTCAGCCGGCGTGGCGATTGGCGAGAGGTGGGATGTCGCGCTACGCATCGACAATCTGTTCGACGAGCGCTATGTCGTCAATCGCAGCTTCGGCACGATCTACGCGACTGCCCCGCGTTCCTACTGGCTCACCGTAACCGGCCGCTTCTGATCCCGGCCATGCGCCCTGGCGCCGTCCTCCTCATCCTCGCCGTCCTCCTCGCACTCAGCGTCACCCTGTCGCTGGGCGTGGGTTCGGGCGGCGTGGGCTGGGATGCGGCGGTGGCCGATCTGCGCTGGCTGCGCACCGGTTGCGCCGCCCTGGCCGGGGCGGCGTTGGCGGTGGCGGGCGTGCTGGTGCAGGGGTTGTTCCGCAATCCGCTCGCCAGCCCCGATGTGGTGGGGACGACGGCCGGTGCGACCCTCGGCGGCCAATTGGCGCTGGTTACGCACGCGGCGCTGCTCGGGGTACTGCCGGTCTGGCTGGCTCCCGAACTGGTGCTGCCGATCGGCTGCCTGGCGGGGGCGGCGGCGGCCTTGGCGCTGCTGCTGGCGACTGCCGGTCGGGCCAGCGGCGGCATGGTCGCCGTGCTGCTCACCGGCTTCGTCATCACCGCCGTGGTCGGTGCGGTCAGCGGTCTGCTGACCAGCCTGACGGCCGGCCGCTGGGAGCTGGCGCGTGCCCTCGCCGCCTTCGGTCTGGGTGGTGTCGATGGCAAGGGACCGGGCCACATCGTCCTCGCCCTGCCCCTGGTGGCGGCCGGCATCGCGGCGGCTTGGGCGTGGGGTCGTACCTGCGACCTCCTGCTGGCGGGCGAGGACGAGGCGCGTGCCATGGGCGTCGATACCGGTTCGGCGCGGCGCTGGCTGCTGGCGTGGACGGCGCTGCTCGCCGCCGCTGCAGTCGCCGTCGGTGGTGCCATCTCCTTCGTCGGCCTGGTCGTGCCGCATGCCCTGCGCCCCTTCGCCGGGGTCGAGCACCGCCGCCTGGTGCCGGCGGCGGCGCTCGGTGGCGCCGCCTTCCTGGTCTTGTGCGATGTCCTGGCCCGCGCCGTGCCCCTGTTGGCGCGTACGTGCGGCCTCGACGGCGCCGGCGAGCTGCCCCTCGGCGTCGTCACCGGTCTGATCGGCGGCCCGGTCTTCCTCATCCTGCTCATCCGCGCCCGGCGCGAGGGGACGCTGGCATGAGTGGGCTGACACTCGATGCCCTCACCGTGCGGCGCGGGTCGTGCCCGGTGGTCGATGGCGTCTCGTTCACGGCTGCCGCCGGGGCAGTCACCGTGCTGGTCGGTCCCAACGGGGCGGGCAAGAGCAGCGTGCTCAAGGCGCTGCTCGGCCTGTTGCCGGGTGAGGGGACGATGCGCTGGCAGGGCCGCGACCTCGCCGGACTGCCGGCGGCTGAACGCGCGCGCCTGCTCGCCTATGTGCCTCAGCGCAGCCAGCTCGCGGCCGCGCTGCCGGTGCGCACCGTGGTCGCGGCAGCGCGCTATGCCCACCACGGCTGGCTGGCCGGCGGCGGGACGCAGGACCTGGCGGCCGTCGAGGCGGCTCTCGCTGCGGTCGATGCCATCCACCTCGCCGGTCGTGCCTTCAACGCCCTGTCGGCCGGCGAGCAGCAGCGCGTCCTGGTGGCGCGTGCCCTCGCCGGTGAGGCGCCCTGCATCCTCATGGACGAGCCGACCGCAGCCCTCGATGTCGGGCATGCGCTGGTGCTCTATGCGCTCGCCCGCCGCCTGGCCGCCGAGGGCCGCTGCGTGGTCATGGTGCTGCACCACCTCGACGATGCGCGACGGGTGGCCGACCATCTGGTGCTGCTGCATCATGGCCGGGTGCTGGCGGCGGGTGACGCGGCGACGGTGCTGACCGACGCCCCGCTCGCCGAGGCCTTCCGGGTCGCTCCGCAGAGCAACGCCGCGATGGGTTTCCGCCTGTTGGATGGTGCGCCATGACCGCGTGGAACGCGGTTGCGTATCTGCTCGCCCTGGCCCTGGCCCTGGGCGGTGTCCTGCTGGTGTCGCGCCCTGCCGGTGGCCACGGAACTGTCTCGTCCGCCGCCATCGTGTCGGTGCGCGATGCGCGCGGTGGCGAGCTGCCGGTACGCGCCTATGCGCGCATTGCCGCCCTCGATCTGGTCAGCGACGAACTGGTTGGGCATCTCGTCGAACCTGCGCGCATCTGTGCGGTCAGCGCCTGGACCCAGGGGCCCGAGGCGTGGCGCCACGCCGGCCTGCCGCGCATCGAGGGGCTGAACGATCTCGAAGGGCTGATCCGTCTGCGCCCCGACCTCGTGCTGGTCTCGACCTTCGGCGGCGAGGTCGATCGCATCCAGCGTCTGCGCGATGCCGGCATCGCCGTCTTCGACCTTGGCCCGGCCGGGGGCATGCGCGAACTGACGCGCAACCTGCGGATCGTGGCGCAGCTCATCGGTGCCGCGGAACGTGGTGAGCGCCTTGCCGCCCAGTTGGAGCGACGCATGGCGGCCGTCGCCGCCCGGGTGCCGCCGACGAGTCCTCGCCTGCGCGCCCTCGTCCTCACCCCGGTGGTCGATGTGGTGTACGGCGGCACCACCGGCTCGTCGTTCCATGACATCGTGGTCAGCGCCGGTCTCGCCGATGCCGCCGAAGGCCGCTATCGCGAGCCGTGGCCGCGCATCGGTGCCGAGGATGCCTTGGCCATCGATCCCGACCTCGTCGTCACGCGCGGTGGCGCGCGCGAGGCGCTCGCACGCCTGCCCGGCTTCGCGCGCCTGCGCGCCCTGCGCGATGGCCGTGTCATCGAACTGCCGGTCGAACTGTTCGACAGTCCCGGACTGTCCATGCTCGACGCCGCCGAACTGCTGCATGCCAAGGCCTATCCATGAGGTCGCTGCTGGTAACTGGCGGAGCGAGAAGCGGCAAGAGCACCTACGCCCAGCGACGCGCCGAGGCTTTAGTCGGCCCGCGCACCTACATCGCCACGGCGTGGAGCGACCCCACGGATGCCGAGATGCAGGCGCGCATCGCACGGCACCGCGCCGACCGCGCCGGGCGTGGCTGGACCACGGTCGAATGCACGGGCGATCTGCGCGGCGCCATCCCCAGGCAGGGCGTCGCCCTGGTCGATTGCATTACATTGTGGCTGTCGGGTCGCGCCATGGCGCTGGCCTGGGACGAGGCGGCGATCCTGGCCGAGGTCGATGCCCTCTGCGCCCTCGTCGCCCACCCGCCGTGCGAACTGCTGCTGGTGACCAACGAGGTTGGCAGCGGCGTGGTCCCTGAGACCGCCATCGGCCGCCAGTTCCGCGACCTCCAGGGCTGGGCCAACCAGCGCCTCGCCGCCGCCGCGCATGAAGTCGTCTTGTGTGTGTGCGGTCTGCCGATGACGGTCAAGCCATGCGCGCGCTGATCGCCGCCGTCCGCTTCCTCACCCGTCTGCCGGTGCCCGGCCCCGACACCAGGGCCGAGGATCTGCCGCCAGCGGTCGGCTGGTATCCGCTGGTCGGGGCTGCCGTCGGGGCGGCGATCGGCGGTATCTTCATCGGCTTGTGTCTTGGCCTGCCGGCGATCGTCGCGGCAGTGCTGGCGGTCGCCGCCGGCCTGCTGCTGACCGGCGGTTTCCACGAGGACGGCGCGACCGATGCGGCTGATGGTCTGGGTGGTGGCTTCACCACCGAGAAGGTCCTGCTGATCATGAAGGACTCGCGCATCGGCGCCTACGGCGCGATGGGGCTGTGGGTGCTGCTGTCGCTGCGCGCCGCGTGCCTGGTCGCGCTCGGTGCTGCTGCCGTGCCGGCCCTCCTCGTGGCGATGGCGTGGGGCCGCTGGAGTGCCTGCATCCTCACCCGTCTGCCTGCGCTGGGTCACGGCCTGGCCAAGGAAATCACCGCAGCCATTCCCGCCTGGGTGCCGTGGCTGTCGAGCGCCCTGGTCCTCGCGGCCACCGCCCTGGCGTGGTGGCTCGGCCTGGAACGCGCCGCGTGGGCCGGCTGCGCCGCGATCGTCGCCACCCTGCTGTGGGCCGCGTACCTCATGCGCCGGCTTGGCGGCCAGAGCGGCGACCTGCTGGGCGCCGGCAACCAGATCGCCGAGAGCGTCGCGCTGCTCGCGCTGCTGTGGGGCCTGCCGTGAGTCCGCTCTACCTCCTGCGTCACGGTCCGCTGTCGGTCAGCGGTGCGCCGATTGGCTGGCGCGATGATCCGCCGAGCGTCGAGGCCGAGCGGCGCTGGCCTGCCGTACGCGAGCATCTGCGCGGCCTGGGTCTGGCCCGCGTGCTGAGCAGCGATCTGGCACGCAGTCGCGTGCCTGCCGCCGACCTCGGCTTGCCGCACGAGGTGCTGCGCGCCTTGCGCGAGCAGTCCTTCGGCGCGTGGGAGGGGGTGGCCTGGAGCGACAACCCCGAGGCGGCGGTGATCTACGCCGATCCGGTGACCGCGGCCCCGCCCGGCGGGGAGGCCTACAAGACCTGCGCCGCGCGAGCGATCGCCGCGGCGATCGCCGCCCTCGATGACCGGCCGACGCTGATCCTGGCCCATGCCGGCAGTCTGCGCGCGATCCTTGCGGCGTGGCTCGGCCTGCCGATCCCGCGCGCCCTCGACCTGGCCTGGGACCCCTACGGCTTCACCTGCCTCGACCGCTATGATATCGGCCGTGGCGTGCTGCGCTTCCACAATCGTCAGATCGGTTGAACCATGCCTATCCGATCACTTGCCAAATTGGTCCCCATGCGCTAAATACCGCGCATGGACCCACGTGGCTTCCCAACCAGTCTTCCTGAGTTTCAGCGGGTATTCCCAGATGATGGTGCGTGCGCCCGCTACCTCGAATCGCTGCGCTGGCCGATTGGCTTCACCTGCCCCAAATGCGGTCGGCATGGTGAACCGTACCGCTTTTCCGCTCGGCCGGGAGTCCTGCGGTGCCGGAGCTGTCAGGCCAATATCTCACTGACAGCGAGTACGGTCATGGAAAAGTCACAATCGCCGCTTTCTACCTGGTTCTGGGGCGCCTACCTTATCTCTACGCAAACGCCGGGGCAGTCAGCGTTGCAATTTCAGCGGCAACTGGAGATAAAGCGCTATGAGAAAGCGTTTATCATGCTCCATAAACTGCGTGCTGGCATGGTGCGCCCTGAACGAGACGGCATTGGCGGTGAACATCCGGTTGAAGTCGATGAATGTCTCTTGGGTGGGCGAACGCGTGGCGAGGGGCGCGGTGTTCACCACAAGACCACTGTCATCGGTGCGGTCGAAGTCCGAATGCGAAACGACGCAGATGTGCGTGCTGCGAAGTACCGGCAAGAGCACGAAGGCGGTGTTCCACTCAAAAAGCTAGTGTACGCGGGTAGGCTTCGGCTTCGTGTTGTGGATGGGCGAGGCACCAGCAACCTGGAGACCTTCATATTGGAAAACGTGGTCAATGGCACAACGGTTCGCACCGATGGCTGGCCGGGTTACGAAGGGGTCCCTGGACTCGGTTATACCCACAAGCCGCTCGTGCTCGGCGGTGACCATGACAAAACCGAAGCGCACTTGCCGATGATCCACCTGGTATTTTCGAACCTCAAGACGTGGATACTCGGAACCCACCATGGTGTCTCACAGCAGCATTTGCAGGCGTACTTGAACGAGTACGTATTTCGCTTCAACCGTCGTTTCTACCCTATGACCGCCTTCAACTCCATCCTTGGCTTAGCCTCTCACATTGAGGCGCCGACCTACGCTGGGCTTTACTCGGGGAAGTGGGTTCATCCGGCGGGTTAGTTGGCAGATTCGGCGCTACGCACGTGGGTAAATACGTAGATATCTGCAATTTGATGAGCCATTGTGTTGAACATTCAGATGATTGGCACGAGATCGGATAGGCATGGGTTGAACCTAAACCCGGCGATAGCGGTCACACAGAGCACCAGAGTGACCAGAGGGGAAATGCTTTGCATGGTACATCGACATGCACCGTCAGGGTGAACCCAAGAAATTGCGCAAATCCTTGTCTTGACCTCTGGTGGCTCTGGTTCTCTGTGTGAAATGCTGCGTTTAGGTTGAATCGTTCGGGCTCGAAACTGGAAGCTTCCCTAGAGTCCTTGAGGGCAGCGACTTTGACCTGCCAAGTCAAAGTCGGCAAAGTCGCTGCCCTTGAGGACTCGGGGGTGCGGGGGCGCAGC
>JFJP01037890.1_pt1 | contig 21516 bp, 20 predicted proteins | sample 431651 | NCBI WGS metagenome assembly JFJP01 (sample SAMN02602958, study PRJNA72255) | Microbial mat metagenome, whole genome shotgun sequencing project. | biome: fresh water; feature: sink hole; material: water; isolation source: purple microbial (photo- and chemosynthetic) mats found in...
TACGGAATCATTTTTTTCTGATTTACAGTCAATACATCAAGATTGGCATTTAGCTTAACATCAGCATAGTTTAAAAGAAGTTTTTCAATTTTCGTTTGTGGCATATTTTCTTTGCTTTTATGCTTATCTGAACACCCAGACATAATTAATACAAAGAAAATAATTACGGTAAATGCTAATTTTTTATACATAGCGCAAGATATTAGGTTTATAAAAAATAAAACAAATTGAAAAAAACAACAAGAGAATTAGGCAGTTTTCTAAATAGAAAGGTACAACTATTTATAAATAGAGTCAACCCATAGATTATTTATTTTAAGAAAAACCCATGTAAATCGCCTGTTCATTGGCAGAAAAGGAAATAAGTAATCGCTAAAATAATGCTTTAATTAAGGGTTCAATATCAAAAAAAATATCTTTCGGAAAGTGCTTTTCTTTTAACGTTTTTCGCACAATACTCTCATTATGTTTTACTCCAACCAAAAAATTTTCAACCTCCTCAGTATCTGAAATTCCAGAAATATGTATCGTTTTTATTACCCCTTTTTCTATCTGAAGAAATACATCTCCTGATTCTGTTTCGGTTCTAATTTTACTTGTAAATTGATAATCTGGTGAGTAACCAAAGGTCCATTCCCAGGTGGAGTACTTATTTGTAATTAATTTTTGTATTTGTTCTAAATCGCTAGAATTAAATGAATATTGTAAAACATCAATGAAATCGTATTTAATCAACTGAAAAATACTGTTTTTAAACTCGATAATTGAGATTTCTTTATTAAGGTAATCCTTTATATTTGCCACATTGCTTCGAACAGACTTAACTGCTTTATCTGAAAACTTATTAACCGGAGCTTTTATAGCCTCATTTAAAACCCCTAAATTAGAAGAGAAAAGCAATGTTCCATGATGCAACACTCTTTTTTTAAACACATGTTCTGCATTTCCTGATATCTTAAACCCATTAACTCTAATATCATTATGGCCTTCGAATTTTGCATTTACACCAAGCTGATTGAGGACTTTAATTATTGGCTCGGTATACTTTTTAAAGTCAACGATGTTCTTTTCGTTTTCAGTATTTTTTAAAAACGCAAAATTTAGATTACCTAAGTCATGATAAACAGTTCCTCCACCAGACAGTCGTCGGACTATTGGAATATTCTTTTCTTTTGTATATGGATAATTTATTTCTGCAAAAGTATTTTGATGTTTACCAACAATTATAGAAGGTTCGTTTTGATAAAGGACAAAACAATCATCAGTAAAATTTTTAAGCAAATATTCTTCAGCAGCTATATTAAAATAAGGGTTTGTAGTATTGCTTTCGATTAACAGCATTCGTAAAATCTTAATATGATAACAACACACTCAAATCAGGATTGTTTAAACACTTTTTTTTCTGTTAGGTAATATGCTTTATAAACCGCAAAACCAATAATTAAACCCAATAAACCACCACAAAATACATCCAGTGGGAAATGCACTCCTAAATAAATGCGGCTATACGAAACGATTAAAGCCCAGAAAAATATAAACACTCCAAAGGCTTTGTTTTTAAACAAAAATGCTAAAAAAGCTGCAATACCGAACGTATTGGATGCATGAGATGAAACAAACCCGAACTGACCACCACACTTGTTCTTTACCAAATGAATAATGTCTTGTAATTCGGGTGTATGACACGGTCGTAATCGTTGAAAAACATTTTTAAAAAGATGTACTGAAGATTGGTCGGTTAAAAAAACTAACAAAGCGATAAAAAGCAAAACTAAAATTGCTCCTTTTCTCTTTTGGTAGATAATTACAGCAATAATTATCAGGTAAAATGGAATCCACGATTTTGATCCTGAAATCCACCACATTACATTATCCCAAAAAGGGGAATGAATTCCATTGAAAAATATAAACAACTGTGTATCCCAATATGTCAGAAAGTCAATCATATTAGCTTGAATGTAGTTCCTTCCAGATTAAATCCTTAAGCTCCTTTATACCTGTTTGTGCAATCGACGAAATAAAAAGATAAGGAATATCGGGCAAATCCTGTTTTATTTCTTTAATTAACTCCTTGTCGAGCAAATCAGATTTGGTTATCGCAAGTATTCTTTTTTTATCTAATAATTCCGGATTGTATTTTTCAAGTTCAGAAAGCAGTGTTCTATAATCATCATGAATATGACTACTATCAGCAGGAATCATAAACAATAACATTGAGTTACGTTCAATATGACGGAGAAAACGCAAACCTATACCTTTTCCTTCGCTAGCTCCCTCAATAATTCCAGGTATATCAGCCATAACGAAAGACTGATTATTACGATACTCAACAATTCCCAAATTAGGAACCAGCGTTGTAAAAGCGTAATCTGCTATTTTAGGTTTTGCAGCAGAAACGACACTGAGCAAAGTAGATTTTCCAGCATTGGGAAACCCAACCAATCCAACATCGGCTAATATTTTTAATTCGAGTATATACCATCCTTCTATTCCATCCTCGCCAGGCTGAGCATATCGAGGTGTTTGGTGTGTAGCTGATTTAAAGTGTACATTCCCTTGTCCTCCGCGCCCACCTTGAATCAATATTTTTTCTTCTCCATCTTCGGTAATTTCAAAAAGCACTTCTTCTGTTTCGCCATCTTTTGCTACAGTACCAAGAGGTACTTCAACATAAATATCTTTACCGTTAGCGCCTGTTTTTTCCCATCCTGCACCAGCCATACCGCTTGTAGCAAAAATATGTTTTTTGAATTTAAAATGGAGTAATGTCCATAATTGAGCATTGCCTTTTAATATAATATGTCCGCCACGACCACCATCTCCACCATCAGGTCCTCCTTTATCTATAAATTTCTCGCGGTGTAAATGGGGCGATCCAGCGCCACCTTTACCCGACCTGAAAAATATCTTCACATAATCAACAAAATTCGATCCCGACATATTCTACTTATTACAATTGTTATCTATCACGTTGCAAATATCACTAAAAATTTTGTCAATATCACCTAAACCATTAATAGATTGATATTTATTTAATTTTTTATAATATTCTTTTATAACCAAGGTGTTCTTTTCGTAAAGAGTAAGCCTCTTTTTAATTATTTCTTCACAAGTATCATCTGGTCTTTTTGATTTCTCTGACCTATTTAATAGTCTCTTAATTAAATTTCCCTCATCAACTTCGAGCGAGATTAAAACCGAAACCTCAGAATGGTAGTCATAAAGAATCTTTTTGAATAAATCAGCCTGATAAATCGTTCTTGGAAATCCATCAAAAATAAATCCATTGCAGGGTATATTCTTTGCTAATTCATCCTTAATAATTTGAATAGCAATATCATCAGAAACATAATTTCCATGATCAATATATTTACTGGCTTCGATACCAAGTGGTGTTTTTTTCTCAATATTCTTTCTTAATATCTCACCTGTAGAAACATGAACCAGATTATATTTGTCGATAAGCATTTGTGATTGCGTTCCTTTTCCTGCACCCGGAGGTCCAAAAAGTATAATATTGAGCATAATCCAGATTGGCTGTTATTGAATTAGGGTGTAAATATCTGCAAGATTTCGTCCAAGCCCATCATAATCTAATCCATATCCAATGATAAAGTCATTTGGAATTTCCTTTCCAATATAATCGATTTTAATGTCCTTCTTATAAGCATCGGGCTTAAATAGAAAAGTAGAAATCCTAATATCAGCGGGTTTTAGTCTTTTTAAATCGTGTACTATTTGCTCTAAGGTTATTCCTGTATCAACAATATCCTCCAAAACAATCACATGTCGGCCTTGGATTTTTTCATTAATACCAATTAATTCTTTTACATTTCCAGTAGTTGATGTACCAAGATAAGATGATAGCTTAAGAAAGGTAATTTCACAATTAAAATCGATATGTTTTAGAAGATCAGCAGTAAACATAAAAGATCCGTTTAAGATACTTATAAATAAAGGGGTCTCTTTGTCTTTAAAATCATTGTTGATTTTTTGGGCGAGTTGTTTAATTATTTTTTGTATCTCTTCGGAGTCAAGGCTAACTCCAAATTCTTTATCTTTAAGTTTTATTTTTTTCATTGTGTATGAAATATTTCAATTTTAAGTATCTTGCGAAGTTAGAAATAAATGCACAAAGTTACATTTTTCATTTGTAAAATCTGTAATAATTATGAAAGCAAAAGTTAGTATCATTATGGGCAGCACCTCAGATCTGCCGATTATGGAAAAAGCAGCAAAAGTACTAAATGATTTTAAGATACCTTTTGAAATGAATGCTTTATCGGCCCATCGTACGCCAGATGAAGTGGAAAAATTTGCCAAATCGGCCCGCGAAAATGGAATTGAAGTTATTATTGCTGGAGCAGGTATGGCTGCCCATCTACCAGGCGTAATTGCGGCTATGACAACCGTTCCAGTAATTGGTGTCCCAATAAATGCATCGCTTAATGGGTTAGACTCTTTGCTCGCTATTGTTCAAATGCCTCCAGGTATACCTGTAGCAACCGTAGGTATTGATGGAGCACAAAATGCGGGAATCCTTGCTGTTCAGATTCTTGCTACAGCCGATGAAATCCTTAAAAAAGCATTAGTTGATTTTAAAAAAGACCTAAAAACAAAAATCGTTAAAGCAAACGAAGATCTATCGAAAGTGAAATTTGAGTTTAAAACAAACTAGTAAAATATTTTATATTTTTATTTAGCATATTTAAGCAATAATTAAAAACAGATCCATGAATAGTGCAAAACTCATTGTAGGTTTTTCTATTATTATTCAATTGTTGCTTATTCAAAATACAAAAGCTCAATTTAACTACACTACTGCTGGAGCAAGGAGTTCAGGTATGGCGAATACTTCGGTTACGCTAACCGATTTTTGGTCGATTTATAATAATCAGGCCGGATTAGGATATTTGCAACACATTACTGTTGGAGCATTTCATCGTTCAGGGTTTATATCAGAACAAAACTCTCAAGGCATTGGAATTGCAGTACCCACAAAAACAGGCACACTGGCCGCTACCTTCGATTACTATGGTTTTTCTGCGTACAACGAAATGCAAGCAGGACTTGCTTTTGGACGAACATTTACCGAGTATTTTTCAGCAGGAATAAAGCTTAATTACTTGCATACTCAAATTGCGGGCGAATATGGAACTGCAGATGCTGTAACTTTCGAAGTTGGCATTCTGTCGCAACCCATAGAAAATCTTTTTATAGGTGCAAGTGTATATAATCCGTCACGTAGTAAAATGGGTAGTGAACCCATACCAACCATTTATGAAGCTGGAATTGGCTACCTCTTTTCAGAAAAAGCATTCCTGGCTATTGAAACTGAAAAAGATATTGACCAACGTGCTATATTTAAAGCAGGAATTGATTACCAATTAATTGATCTGGTTTCTATTCAGGCTGGCATTTCAACAAATCCATCGAATTATTCTTTCGGAATCGGAATTCATTATTCTGATATCAACCTTCATATTGGATTCTTAAAACATCAAACACTAGGATTTACACCATCATTCTCGCTTAGTTATGGATTTTAAAATGCCATACAAGTACATTCGTTTTGTTTTACTGCTTTTAATGATTTCTTTCAGTATAAGATTGCTTGCACAGGAGGAAACAATTAAAAAGCAAGGAATCGAAGATTTAATCGAGAATATTGCATCCAGTACAGATAATGAATTGGATTATACTTCACTTTATGAGGACTTAAATTATTTTCTTAACAACCCATTGAATTTAAACTCGGCTACAACAGAAGAGTTAGAGAAACTTCAGATCTTAAATGATTTTCAGATAAAAAGCTTACAGGATTATATTAAGAAGAATGGTGAGATGCTTAGCATTTATGAACTCCAGCTTGTTTTTGGATTTGCCCAGCAAGATATTGACCTCCTATTGCCTTTTGTAACAGTTGTAAAAACTGATCAAAAACAACAAATGAAGTTGAAAAATGCATTAAAGTATGGTAACAATCAGATTTTTATAAGGACTCAAAATGTACTTGAAGAACAGAAAGGATATAGTTCGATAAGCGATACGGCTCTTTTAGAAAATCCCAATTCCCGCTATCTGGGTAGTCCTTATAAGTTATATGCCCGATACAAATACAACTATAAAGACTTTATCAGTTTTGGATTAACTGCCGAAAAAGATGCAGGTGAAGAGTTTTTTACCGGAAGTAATTCACATGGCTTTGATTTTTATTCGGGGCATCTGATCCTTAATGACATTAACATTTTCAAAACCATTGTTATTGGTGATTTTCAGGCCAAATTCGGACAAGGACTAGTTTTGTTGTCTGATATGTCATCCGGTAAATCATCGTATGTATTAAATACCAGAAAAAGGTCGCAGGGATTATCAAAATATTCTTCTGCTAACGAGAATGAGTTTCTAAGAGGCGCAGGAACTACAGTTAAATTAGGTCGTTTCGACATTTCTGCATTTGCATCCTATAAAAAAATTGATGCTAACATAACCGACAGCCTTGATGATGAAATTGCAAATATTTCGGCCTTCCAAAACTCAGGATTACATTCAATACCATCGGAGCTTATTGATGAAAAAGCGATTTCGGAACAAATAATTGGAGGAAACATAACTTTTAATCATTCGAAATTTAAACTGGGAGTTACGGGAATAAATTATTTTTTTGGGGCAGATTTGGTAAAAACTACCACTCCTCAAAATCAATTTGATTTTCAGGGAAAACAAAATACAAATATCAGTTTAGATTATTACTTTGGTTTTGGCAGCTTTAGTTTTTATGGAGAAGAGGCTATTAGCGAAAACGGAGGAATGGCTTTTTTAAATGGAATGTTGGCAAATGTTGCACCAAAAATTTCATTATCGGTTTTACACAGGTATTACGAAAAAAATTACCAAGCTAATTATGGCAATGCTTTTGCTGAATCATCAGAAGCCAATAACGAATCAGGATTGTATTTTGGTATTCAAGTTTATCCGATTAAACGATGGAAAATCTCAGCTTATTACGATACTTATAAATTTCCATGGTTAAGTGCATCTTCAGATGCTCCTGCTGAAGGAAATGATTATTTTGTTCAAACTGAATTTACTCCTTCAAGAAATATAAATATGATATTGTTATTTAAGTATGAAGAAAAGCAGATTAACCAAAGCAATACCGATGGCTTAAAACAATTGACTCAACAAGAGAACTTAAAGATTCGTTATCATTTGAGTTATGAATTGAGCAGACAACTCTCACTCAAGAGTCGAATCGAAACTGTACGGTATCAAATAGCAGATCATTCGTCAGAATACGGATACCTAGTATATCAGGATATTTTTTACAGCTTTATTCGAATACCATTAACAACTAATATCCGATTCGCAGTTTTTGACACAGACACTTATAATGCACGTATTTATGCTTACGAAAGCGATATGCTTTATGCATTCTCAATCCCAGCTTATTATTCACAAGGTACACGATTTTATATTAACCTTAAATACTCAGTTACAAAGAATATCGATTTCTGGATCCGATATTCTCAGACCTATTACTCAGATTTAAATGTTATTTCTTCAGGTTTAAGTGAGATACAGGGAAATACTAAGTCAGAAATTAAAGCACAGGTTAGAATCAGACTTTAACCTTATAACTTACCTCTTTTTATAAGTTTCTTGCCCTACCAACCATCAGCTTTCAAAGACAATAATTAGTCAATAATATTCAGATAGTTATATATTTTTAAAATGTTAAAGAATAGATAATTTATTTTCGGAATATTAAAAGCTTTGTCCTATTTTTACCTCCCGGATACAAAAATCATTTACTATGAATTCGTTGGAATCTTATTTCGAGCAGTTCCGAAAAAATATTGTAGGTATAGATTCTACCTATATCTCACCTAATGGAGTACAAAAAATAATGTATGCCGACTGGATTGCCAGCGGACGATTATATGCTCCAATTGAAAGGAAAATGCTCGAACAATTTGGCCCTTTTGTGGCTAATACCCATACAGAAACCAGTGAAACAGGTACATTGATGACTCACAGTTATCATTATGCCCAAAAAATGATAAAGAAACATGTAAATGCTTCACCAAATGATGTATTTATTCAGGCTGGGTTTGGCATGACGGCAGTAATTAATAAACTGCAACGCATTATGGGATTTAAAGGATGCGGAATGCTTAAACACAAAGACTGTATTCGCGAAACAGACCGTCCAATAGTCTTTATAACTCATATGGAGCATCATTCGAATCAAACATCCTGGTACGAAACATCTGCTGAGGTAGTTATAATCGAACCCGATAAAAACTTATTGGTTAATCCTGAAAATCTAAGAAAAGAACTCGAAAAATATAAAGACAGGAAACTAAAGATTGGTTCTTTTTCGGCAGCATCGAATGTTACAGGAGTAAAACCCGATTATCATAAACTGGCAAGAATAATGCACGAATATGGAGGTATTTGTTTTGTTGATTTTGCTGCTTCGGCTCCATATGCCGAAATAAATATGCATCCTGAAGATCCAATGGAAAAATTGGATGCTATTTTCTTTTCTCCTCATAAGTTTTTAGGTGGACCAGGCACAGCAGGAATACTCATTTTCGATTCGAGCTTATATAATAGCAAAGCTCCGGATAATCCCGGAGGCGGAACTGTTGATTGGACAAACCGCTGGGGTGAATATAAATACATCGACGATATCGAATTAAGAGAAGATGGTGGTACACCTGGATTTTTACAAGCAATTCGCACAGCTCTATCCTTCGAATTAAAAGATCAGATGGGAGTTAAAAACATCGAAGATCGCGAAAAGGAACTTATACCCAGAGCATTTAAAGGACTAAAATCAATTCCTGGTGTTCGCATTCTGGCTGATAATGTTATTGACCGAATTGGTGCTTTGTCATTTTATATCGAAAATGTACATTACAATTTGGTAGTTAAAATTTTGAGTGATAGATATGGAATTCAAGTAAGAGGTGGTTGTGCATGTGCAGGAACATATGGTCACTACCTGCTTGATGTAAGCTATGATTATTCACACGAGATTACTAAACTCATTAATCATGGTGATTTTTCTCAAAAACCAGGCTGGGTTCGATGGTCAATACATCCAACTACACTTGATTCAGAAATTGATTATTTTGTATATGCTATTGAAGAAATCTCAAAGAATTATAAAAAATGGGCAGAATCGTACGATTATAACAAACACACTAACGAATTTACGCATAAAAGCATGAAAGGAAAATCAAATTACGACCTACAAAAGTGGTTTTCTTTGGGATAAGTAAAAAAAATATGATTTAATTTTGCTTTTTTGATAACAATATTTACTTTTGCAAACCAAATTAGTTTGAAATAAAATTGCATAGCAAAATATAAGGAGTCTGAAAATGAAAAAGGGAATACATCCAGAAAATTATCGATTAGTAGTTTTTAAAGACATGTCGAATGGTGAAACATTTATATCTAAATCATGCACTGCTACTAGAGAAACGATAAAAATGGAAGATGGTGTCGAATATCCATTAATTAAAGTTGAGATATCGAATACTTCTCATCCATTTTATACAGGTAAAATGAAACTTGTTGATACTGCAGGACGTGTTGATAAGTATATGAACAAGTACAAAAAACACATCGAAAAAGGTAAAGAATAATTATTCTTTTATATAAAATTTAAAGCTCCGCAAACGTGGAGCTTTTTTTATGTAAATTTGTCAGGATTAGATTAAATTTTAATTCTATGAACTACATTCTATTTGATGATAAAAGTTGGGATAATTTATTACCTCTGACATTTACAAGACCTGTTTGCGAAATCAGAACAGGTATTTTCACCATTAAAGAAAAGTGGGAGAACTATTTAAATAGTAAAGTTTCTTACCTAACCAAAGATTATTTAAGTAACAAGTTTCCTTTAATAACCGAATCAGACAATATTCTAATTAATGGATCGGTAACCCCAGATGAGGATTTAACTAATACTATAAATGAATTAAAAAACAATAGTGCTCTTGTAAAAAACGAGCAACTAATTGCTTTAAAAACAGATCAAAAAGAGATCTCAGGCTTCAATTATAATACTTATAAAAATTATAAAACAATTGAATACCAGAAAGATATCGTCAAAATCAATTGGCCATGGGAGATTTTCAGTCTAAATGGTCAAGCTATTGAATCAGATTTTAAATGGGCTACAAAAAACAGAAAATCGGAGCCAATCAGTTCAACGAATAACTTACTTGGCAAGGAAAATATTTTTATTGAAGAAGGAGCTAGTTTAGAATTTGTCACACTCAATGCTACGACGGGACCCATTTATATTGGAAAAGATTCTGAGATAATGGAAGGTTCCTTAGTTCGTGGTCCATTTGCACTATGTGAGCATTCGGCATTAAAGCTTGGTACTAAAATATATGGTCCAACAACTATTGGCCCACATTGCAAGGTTGGTGGTGAAGTTAATAACTCAGTAATTTTTGGATATTCAAATAAGGCGCATGACGGCTTTCTTGGAAACTCCGTAATAGGTGAATGGTGTAACCTTGGAGCTGATACGAATAACTCAAATCTGAAAAACAATTATGCCGAAGTAAGGTTATGGAATTACGAAACAGAAAAATTTATTAAAACCGGTTTACAGTTTTGCGGCTTATTTATGGGTGATCACTCAAAATGTGCTATTAATACGATGTTTAATACAGGCACTGTAGTTGGAGTAAGTGTAAATATTTTTGGTGAAGGTTTTCCCCGAAATTTTGTCCCTTCATTTTCGTGGGGTGGTGCACATGGCTTCTCAGTTTATTCGATCGATAAAGCATTTGAAGTAGCCGAAAAAGTTATGGATAGAAGAGGTCTTAAATTTACAGATATTGATAGAAATATTTTATCAAGGATTTTTGAAATGACTTCAATGCACCACAATAGCTGATCAATAAAAAAGTTAAAATAAAACTAGGCAATTAATTTGCATTTTTCTTTGGCACATCTATTGCCATTATGTAAATCCGACGGATTTACTTATCAGTATGACAATCTGTCGTGAGTAAATACTTTATTAAGATAAAAAATGAGTGAAAGTAATAGAAATTCAAAAATTATTGGAAGTATAATTTTAGGTAGCGATATGGGTAATGATGGTGAATTTATCCCTTTAATTTCTGATGATGAAGATGATGTAGATTTGCATAAAGCGGATATTCCTGAAGAATTGCCAATTCTCCCGTTGCGAAATACAGTAATGTTTCCCGGAGTAATTCTTCCAATAACTGTAGGAAGAAAAAAATCTATCCATTTAGTAAACGAAATATACAGAGGTAATAAAATAATTGGAACTGTAGCCCAAATCGATCCTCAGATAAATGAACCAGAAGAAAATGATTTTTATAAAACCGGAACTGTTGCACAGATATTAAAGGTATTAGAGATGCCCGATGGAAGTACTTCTGTTATTATCCAAGGGAGACAGCGTTTTAAAATCAATCAGATGCTTCAATCCGAACCATATCATAAAGCAAAAGTTACCTTATTAAAAGATAAATTTCCTGTTGATAAAAACCGCGAATTTGAGGCTATTGTTGGATCGCTTAAAGATATTTCATTGCGAATCATAAAACTCTCAAGTAATATACCACCTGAGGCATCATTTGCAGTAAAGAATATTGAAAACCCCAAATTTTTAATCAATTTTATTTGCTCAAACAGCGATGTTGATTTAAAAAACAAGCAATCGTTACTCGAAATGAGTAATCTAAAAGAAAGGGCCAGCAAATTACTTGAATATTTATCTCGCGAAATTCAGTTACTTGAGCTGAAAAATGATATCCAGAGCAAGGTAAAAACTGATTTGGATCGTCAGCAACGAGAATATTTGTTACACCAACAAATGAAAACTATTCAGGATGAGCTTGGTGGCAATCCTATTGATCAGGAGATTACTGAATTACGGAAACGTGCAAACGAAAAGAAATGGATAAAAGAAGTTTCAGTAACATTTAATAAGGAAGTCGAAAAGCTGCAACGACTAAATCCTGCATCGGGTGAGTATTCTGTACAACTTAATTATCTCGAAACATTGCTCGATTTGCCATGGAATGAATTTACTCAAGATATTTTTGATTTAAAGCGTGCCCAAACCATCCTCGACGAAGATCATTTTGGGCTCGAAATAGTTAAAGACCGTATACTTGAATATCTGGCAGTATTAAAACTTAAAGGTGATTTAAAATCTCCTATATTATGTTTGTTCGGACCTCCCGGAGTAGGAAAAACCTCGCTTGGGAAATCTATCGCCAAAGCATTGGGACGCAATTATGTTCGAATGTCTCTTGGTGGGTTGCACGATGAAGCCGAAATTCGTGGTCACCGCAAAACTTATATTGGTGCTATGCCAGGAAGAATTATTCAAAACATTAAAAAAGCAAAATCTTCAAATCCGGTATTTATTCTGGATGAAATAGATAAGGTTGGTAAAGATTTTCATGGAGATCCTGCTTCAGCATTGCTCGAAGTTCTTGATCCTGAGCAAAACAATGCATTTCATGATAACTATCTTGAAATGGAATATGATCTTTCAAATGTAATGTTTATTGCAACGGCTAATACAGTAGCTTCGATAAACCCTGCCTTGCGCGATAGAATGGAGATGATTGAAGTAAGTGGTTACATCGTTGAAGAAAAAGTAGAAATAGCAAAAAAACATCTGGTACCTAAACAATTAGAAGCTCATGGGATTGAAAAATCCAAGGTCACAATAAATAAATCTGTAATTGAATATATCATCGAAAACCATACACGAGAATCGGGAGTAAGAACACTGGATAAAACCTTAGCAAAAGTTTTTCGAAATGTAGCTCGTAAAATTGCTTTCGATGAAAAGCTAAATAAAAATCTTACAATCAACGAAATAAAAACCATTCTTGGACCTCCGGAATTTTCAAAAGACAAGTACCAAGGGAATGAATATGCAGGTGTAGTTACGGGGCTTGCCTGGACTGCGTTTGGTGGCGAGATATTATTTATTGAAAGTAGCTTAAGTAAAGGAAAAGGAACCTTAACCCTTACTGGTAATCTGGGTGATGTAATGAAAGAATCTGCTGTAATTGCATTAGAATACATTAAATCGCATGCTGCAGACCTTAAAATTGCAGACGAAGCATTTGAAAAATGGAATATCCATATTCATGTGCCCGAAGGAGCAATACCAAAAGATGGTCCATCAGCTGGTATAACTATGGCTACATCTATAGCTTCATTGTTTACTCAAAGAAAAGTAAAAAGCGATTTGGCTATGACAGGTGAAATTACACTGCGTGGTAAAGTGTTACCCGTAGGTGGTATCAAAGAAAAAATTCTTGCTGCCAAGCGAGCTGGAATTACTGATATTATTATTTCGGAAGAAAACCGTAAAGATATAAGTAAGATAAAAGACATTTATATTGAAGGATTAAAATTTCATTATGTAAAAGATATTATGGAGGTTCTTCAAATATCCTTGTTAAAAGAAAAAGTTAAAAAAGCAGTAAATGTTTAATCTTCCGTTTAAGTTTATTTGATACATTTGTTTATAGAAATACGTTATCAAGTTAAAACAAGATAAAAATGAAAATTATTAAACGAATTTTTCTCATTTTACTAATCATCGCATTAGGTTATTTAGCATTCAGTTACTGGGCTATATATGAGCGAGGAGTAATGGCAGGCAAGGTATTGCGTATTACTGAAAAAGGAATAATCTTTAAAACCTACGAGGGGAAATTAAACCTCGAAACCTTTGGAGCACTTAAGGGTGCTAGCCCGATTGCCGAATCGTTTAATTTTTCTGTCGAAAAAAGCGAAACCGAAGTTATTAAACAATTACAGGAAGTATCACTAAGTGGTGAAAGGGTAAATCTTCATTTTAAAAAACGGTATACGACATTTCCCTGGCGTGGTGAAACCAAATATTTTATCACCAGAGTCGAACGACAAAAGCATTAGTTTTGGTTTTTTGTTAGAAATTAATAAACAGTATTTATTTTTAAGTACATTTATCTTTAATTAATTATATGTTTAATTTATAAAACTATGAAAATGGGAGCAGGTATGTTTTGGGGTATTTTACTAATTCTTATCGGTATAGGAATTGTAATCCGAGTCGTTTTTAATATCGACTTCCCTATCGTAAAATTTATTGTTGCATTCTTTTTTATCTTTCTTGGGATAAAAATTTTAATTGGCAACTTTAATGTAAAAAATATCCATCATGATGAAAACACAACCATGTTTGGCGAAAGACGAATAGAGGGGCTAGACGCTGATCATAAGGAATTTAATGTAATCTTTGGAAGTAATACAATTGATTTGCGTGATGTTGATTTATCGCAAGGATCAAAAGAGGTAGAGATAAATGTCATTTTTGGCAGCACAGACATTAAAATAAACGAAAAGACTCCGATAAAAATAAAAGCAGAATCAGTATTTGGATCAGCACAAATGCCAAATGGAAATACGGCTTCATTCGGATCGACACAATACAAAACAGAAACTTATAATAAAGATAGCAGTTATTTGTATATTAAAGCTGATGTGGTTTTTGGTGGTGTTGAAATAAAAAGCTATTAAGCTTTTCTTCTCTTTATTAATTAACTGAACCATTTAAAAGGAAGGGTTACATTATTGTAACTCTTCCTTTTTTGTTATTAACTTATTATTCCTCCTAATAAACAAGCTCTTGTTTTACAATATCCTCAGAGAAATATTTCGCTGCAAGAGATCTTAAATTATACTGAGACGCCATTGCTTCGCCATATGCTCCTGCCGAAAGAATTGCTATTAAATCGCCTCTTTGAGTTTCAGGCAATAAAACACCTCTGGCAAAATAATCAGTAGATTCGCAAATAGGTCCGGCAACATCGTAAATCTGAGAATGAGATCCAGATGTAATGTTTAAGATTTTGTGATTCGAATGGTATAAAGCAGGGCGAATAAGCTCGGTAAATCCTGCATCACAGATTATGGTTTTTTGCCCCAAATTTTCTTTAACATATAAAACTTTAGTAATAAGCATCCCGCTCTGACCAACAACCGATCTGCCTGGCTCAAAATGTAGCTTTTGATTTTCGAAAAGCAATAAATTCTTTTCAAATAATGAAAAATATGCCCCAAAATCAGGAATCTGATTTACAGGGCTTTCGTAATTAATTCCAAGGCCACCTCCAACATTAAGATGAGGTAAAGTAACATTCTTCTCATATAAATTAGATTGTATTTGGTTAATTTTATTGCATAGGTTTACAAACACCTCAGCATTTGTAATTTGCGATCCAACATGAAAATGCAGACCTATAAATTCCAGATTTTCATAATTATTTGGATGATCGAATATAGAATACAAATCAGATTCTGAAATTCCAAACTTATTTATGCTAAGCCCAGTAGTAATATTCTGATGTGTATGTGCATCAATATTTGGATTAACTCTTAAAGCTATTCTTGATTTTTTATGTTGAAGTCCCGAAAAATAATCGATCACCTCAAGTTCTTGCAGCGACTCACAATTTATACTAAAAATGCCATTCTTAATAGCATATACAATTTCATCATCGCTTTTTCCAACACCAGCAAAAACAATATCTTTGGGTTTAAAACCACATTGCAAGGCTTGTTCAATCTCGTTTCCACTAACACAGTCGGCTCCGAAAGCATATTCAGAGATTATTCTTAGTATTTTTTCGTTTGCATTTGCTTTTACTGCATAATGAACTAAATATCCATTCACATCAGCTGCAGATTTTAATGCAGCAAGTGTTTTGTGCAAAAGACCTGTGTCGTAATAATAAAATGGGGTTTTAAGCTTTTTTATCTGATCTAATGTACGGTTATTGAACATAGTTGCTGATTGAATATGTGTTGATTTAATAGATTTAATGCTTCAATTTTATCTGATGTATTGATTAAAAAAGATATGTTTTTTTTGCTAGCCCCAAAGGATATCATAAGGATCGGAATACTGTTTAATCCTTCAATAATACTCTGGATTGAAATATTATGATCATCATTAAAATTCCCAACAACACAAATAATTGAATGATTTTGGCTTATTTCAACTTCACCCAACTTATCAAGATCCTCACTAATAGGTTTTAACGAGGAATCATTATCAATTGTCATAGCAACAGAAATTTCAGAAGTAGTTAACATATCTACAGGAGTTTTATATTTCTCGAAAACCCCGAAAATACGGCTCAAAAAACCATAAGCTTGCATCATTCGTCCTGATTTTATTTTTATAACTGTAATTCCATCTTTAGCTGCAATCGCTCTTATCCCTTTATTAATATTGTATTCTGAAATAACTGTTCCTTGATCTTCCGGAGACAATGTGTTCTTTAAGATAATAGGTATTCGTTTTTTTTGAGCAGGAATAATACATAATGGATGAAGTATTTTGGCTCCAAAATACGCTAGCTCACAAGCTTCATCATACGATAAATTTCGAATAGGAAATGTGCTTTCAACATATCTAGGGTCATTATTTTGCAGCCCATCGATATCAGTCCATATCTCAATAACACTGGCATTTAAAATACTCCCTATTATTGTTGCAGTATAATCACTTCCTCCCCTATTTAAGTTATCAACCTGACCTTTATAATTTTTACAAATAAAACCATTCGTAATAAAAAGCCTACATCCATTATACTTCTTCATTTCTTTGTTGAGCTTTAAGGATATTTTTTGATTATTTGGCTCCTTATATTTATCAATAAACATAAAACGTAACGCATTTACGTATGCAATATCGAACTCCTGCTCAAGCATATATAAATAAATTATTGAGCATGAAATAATTTCACCTTGGGCTAGAATTTCTTTTTCGGTTTGTTCAATATTTCTGCGACTTATATAAGAACTTATTAGCTTTAATGAATCCTCAACCTTCATTTCAGCAATCTGTTTAAAATTATTGCTTGCAAATAAATCAGAAATTATCAGATAATGAACCTCTCTAATTTTTCTAATTAATTCATTACTTAATTCCTTATCTCCATCTTTTGTTTTTTTAATAACCTCAGCTAACAAATTGGTTACACCTCCAACTGCTGAAAAAACAAATACTGTTCTTTTTAATGGATCAATTAAAGAAACTATTTTCCTGATTCGTTCCGCTGTACTTATTGATGATCCGCCAAATTTTAAAACCCTCATAAAATTTTTAAGTTATTAATAATGGGCAAATCTATTTGTATTCGTCTCGATCACAAAAAAACAATCCTAATAATTACACTATTTTAACTTTTTGTTATATATTTAACATTTTGTTATTTTACATATGATTACAATTTCACAAGCAGTTGAAACCATTATTAATCAGCGAATATTTGTTGTTGAGATTCTTAATGAGGGATTAATAAACTACTCGTCACTTGCAAAAAACATTAAACCTGAAGTAGAGTTGGTTTTGGGTAAAACTGTAAATGAAGGAGCTATTGTAATGTCACTCAGAAGGTTTGTTTCGGCCAACAAAGTGCAAACAATAGTAAAGCTTGAAAAGTTGGTTAAAAAACTCGGTGATATAATTGTACGGTCAAATTTAGCTGATTATACCTTTAAGAACTCTGACACTTTATTAAAAAAACAAAAAAAACTGATTGCTATTTTAAGCTCCAAAAAGGATTTTTTTTATACCCTCTCTCAGGGTGTTTACGAAACAACCTTTGTTTTAAGTGATATAGCCAGCAAAGAAATACCTGAAATATTTGAAGGAGAAAAATTGATTTCATATAATTCGGGATTGTCCTCAATAACCATAAAACTACCTGCAGAAAATACAGACCAACCAGGTTTGTACTATTATATTTTTAAACGGATTGCTTGGGAAGGAATTAATGTTCTTGAAGTTATATCAACTACAAATGAGTTTACCCTAATATTAAAAGACAAAGATATTGACCGAGCTTTTTCGGTAATAAAAAGATTAAAATAAAGCAATTGTCAGGTTAAAGATTTTGGATATTATTGGCGATTTTTTCCATAAGCCAGCGAGGTGTGGAAGTAGCTCCACAAATACCAACTGATTTCGCCTTTGAAAACCAATCCTTGTTCAATTCATTCTCATCTGAAACAAAGTAGGTGTTTTTATTTTCGTCTTTGCATACCTGATAAAGCATTTTCCCATTTGAGCTTTTTTTCCCACTCACAAAAATTACTACGTCGTGTTTTTTAACAAACTCACGTAATTGAGGTTGCCTATGTGAAACCTGACGACAAATGGTATCATTAGAAATAAGGAGTACATTATCATTACCTTGCGTTTCAATCATTCTTTTACGAATTTCTTTTTCAATATCGTAAAACCCCTCAATGCTTTTTGTTGTTTGCGAAAACAAATTTATTGGTTTTGAAAAATCAATTTTATCCAGATCTACTCTAGAACCAATAACTATAGCTTCTCCATTTGTTTGGCCAACCAAACCATTTACTTCAGCATGTCCTTCTTTTCCATAAATAACTACCTGACCTCCTTTGTCAAGAATCTCATCAAAACCGGTTTTTATATTTTTCTGCAGCCTTAAAACTACCGGGCATGATGCATCAATTAACTGAATATTATTTTGGAGTGCAATTTGATAGGTTTCTGGTGGTTCTCCATGTGCTCGCAATAATACCTTGCAATTTTTAAGCTCCTTAAACTCTTCGTGATTAATGGTTACTAGTCCTTTGGTTTTTAAGCGGTCAACTTCGGCACTATTATGAACAATATCACCCAAACAATACAAGGGTTCAGATTTTTCAAGTTCCATTTCAGCAAGCTGAATGGCATTTACCACACCAAAGCAAAATCCAGAATTATCATCAATCTCAACTTTCATGCAAACCAGTTTTTTATCCTTTTAACCTTTCTATTAAACCAACAATCCAATCCATTTGTTCAGTTTCGGTCATATTACTATTATCCAGTTCAATTGCATCATTCGCTTTTCGTAACGGACTCTCACTGCGTGTTTCATCAATATGATCCCGATTTTTAAGGTTTTCAAGGATTTCATTATAACTTACCGACACACCTTTCTCAATAAGCTCCTTAAAACGCCTTTCAGCGCGTACTTCTGCTTTTGCGTTCATAAATATTTTAAGTTCGGCATTCGGAAAAACAACCGTTCCAATATCACGCCCATCCATTACAATGCCTTTCTCCTTGCCCAGTTCTTGCTGAATGCGAACCATTTTTTCGCGAATGAATTTGATTTTACTTATAAAACTAACATAATTTGATACTTCCATCTCTCTAATTTCATCCTCAACATTTTCGTTGTTTAGAAATATCTCCTGTCTGTTCTTTTCATTGTTAATCTTAAAATTTATGTGAACCGAATCGATTTGTTCCTTCAATTCATCTTCCTTAATTTTAATTATGGAGTTTGTTTTATCGATGAGTTTTTTTCTCAGAGCAAATAAAGTAACTACACGGTACATAGCTCCACTATCAATATATTTATATCCCAAATGTTTTGCTATGGCCTTAGCAATTGTGCTTTTCCCTGATGATGAATACCCATCAATTGCTATGATTATTTTTTTCTCCATTAAAATCCATTTTTATGAATTCCAAAGGTATTTTAATTTTATGCTTTTGCCAAAAAAAATCTATTAAGGAAATTCTCCTATTGTTTTTTATAAAAGTGGCTAAGATCGGTACTTACAGAGAAATGATCTGATGAGCCTGCAAGATGATATGTTGCACGACCATAACTGATATGAAATCTCGAGATTTTAACACCAAAACCCCACGAAAAGCCTACCATACCTGTTTTTGAATCAATAATCATTTCCTGACGCTTTCGATAGTTATAACCTGCTCTGATATAAAAGTTGTCAATTGGGCTAAATTCAGCACCAATAATTATATGCCGCATTATTTGGTCGGCTATTCTATCTATATCAGATTCAGAATCATCGTCGTCAAATACTGGATCCGTTTCCTCTTCAGGCTTGTTATATGTTAAGTCGGGTGTTTCCAAATGATCTGCAATAATAGAAAAACGTAAAGGTGCATGACGCAATTTTTGTGATATTCCTATTTGTATATTGAGTGGTAATGATTCTCTTTCGCTTGTATAACCTGATAACTGTAATCCAAGATTTTTAACTACAAGAGCTGCAGAAAACAATTTGTCTCCATTCGTAAATAATACTCCAAAATCAGCAGCAATACCAATAGATGTGTATTTTTCGAGTGTCGAAATTATTGGTTTAAGATTAACCCCAAAAGAAAAAAGACTATCAATTGGTCGGGAATAAATAAGGTGTATTGCATATTCAGATGCTTTAAATTCGCCCGTAATAAGACCCTTATCATCGGCTTCGATAAATTTGCCATAATTTATGTATTGTATTCCGGCAGCAAACATTCCATAGTTCTTATATTCTCTGGCGTACGAAACATATCCATAATTTACATCGGTAAAATAATTTACATAATTCAGAACCAGATTCTGATTCATTTCACTGGTTAATAGTGCGGGGTTATGACAAACCAGATTTAGGTCGTTATCGTTAATTGCATTTATATTGCCTCCCATCGATGCAACGCGGGCTGAATTAACCAAATCGAGAAAGCTGTAGGTGTGTGTTCCTCCAATCTGAGCAATTGAAAGAATACTCAAAAAAATAAATATCAATATTAACGAGGATTTCCGAATCATCAGGTAAAAGTACAAATAATGAATCAAAATTTACAATACACAAATTAATAACATGTGCAACCTCAATAACGAAATCTTAATTCACTTAGTATCGGAATCTATGCTTGTTTGTATAGTAAACTTTCTGTGGACAGATATGTTGAACTTTCGAGGTGATATATAAAAAAACGTTCCTCGTTTTTTACCCATTGTCTGTATTCAGATTGATTTCTGGAATAGGAAGGAATATATTTTAAAAATCTTGACAAATCGAATGAGTCGGATATTATTCCAGCCCCAGTGATGTAAGCATCGAGAGCATTGCACTTTTGTTCGTAGTGTCCTGCTGTGGGGATCATCATAATGGGTTTACCCATATACATGGCCTCACAAATCGATTCAAAACCAGCGGTACTGGCAAATCCGGAGCATCGACTCATGAAATCGAGAAACATTTCATCATTTATCTTATGAAAAACCAAGTTTTCGTGGTAGATAGTCTCAGGAAAAACGTCTTTTTTGTCCCAGAAAAAATGCGCCTTTATACTAGTATTGTCTTTATGCCATTCTATGATTTCATTTGCGTATCCATCATTTAAGATATAACCAAGTATAAAATCTTCGTTTGAAATACTTTTTCCAAACACCGCCTCTCTTAATAATGGAGGAACCACAGCAATCTTTTCCTTATCATAATCAGGCATTGATCTAAAAGATAAAGCAAGTCTCTTGTCTGCTTTAAAAGAAGTTATTCTGGCATGCAGCTTTAAAAGAAATTTATCAATTCTATGATTTGTCGGAAATACAAATTCTGGATGAAAAATTAAATACTGATGCCCAATACATA
>JFJP01001896.1_pt1 | contig 21501 bp, 17 predicted proteins | sample 431651 | NCBI WGS metagenome assembly JFJP01 (sample SAMN02602958, study PRJNA72255) | Microbial mat metagenome, whole genome shotgun sequencing project. | biome: fresh water; feature: sink hole; material: water; isolation source: purple microbial (photo- and chemosynthetic) mats found in...
AAGCAATATCCTCGCGGCAAATACCTGATTACTTTTGACCCATTGGATGGTTCATCCAATATTGACGTCAATATTTCTGTTGGTACGATCTTTTCGATCTTGCGTTGTCCTGAAGGTGTGACTGATCCAAAGGCGGCTGACTTCTTGCAGCCAGGTACAAAACAAGTGTGCGCTGGTTATGCTTTGTACGGCCCAAACACTATGATGGTGATCACCACTGGTCACGGCGTAAATGGCTTTACACTAGATCGCGATGTGGGCGATTTCTTCCTGACTCACCCGAATATGACGATTCCTGCTGACACCAGTGAGTTTGCTATCAATATGTCGAATCAACGTTACTGGGAAGCGCCGGTACAAAAATATGTTGATGAATGTATGAAGGGCAAAGACGGTGGCCGTGAAAAGAATTTCAACATGCGTTGGGTGGCTTCCATGGTAGCGGAAGTGCATCGTATTTTGACGCGCGGTGGCATTTTCATGTATCCGTTCGACAATAAAGAAAAAGGTAAGGCTGGTAAATTGCGCTTGTTGTACGAAGCAAATCCAATGTCGTTCATTGTTGAGCAAGCTGGTGGTGTTAGCTCAACAGGCCGTCAACGCATTATGGAAGTACAACCAGAAGGTCTACATCAGCGTGTGCCAGTTATCTTGGGTTCCAAGAATGAGGTGGATCGCGTAGTGGGCTACCACAAAGGCATGTAAGCTATAAGAGACGCCCTCGGAAACGGGGGCGTTTTTACGTCTGTAATGAGCAAGGAAGCAACATGAGCAAACCATTAGTTTCGATCATCATGGGCAGCAGCAATGATTGGGAAATCATGCAGCAAGCTGCGCAAGCATTAAAAGATTTTGGCGTAGAGTTTGATGCGCGTGTAATTTCTGCACACCGTTCACCAGATTTGTTATTTGATTACATCAAAGACATGAGTGCACAGGGTGTGCAATGCTTTATTGCGGGTGCGGGCGGCGCCGCGCATTTGGCCGGCGTGATTGCAGGTAAGACAACGCTTCCAGTATTGGGCGTGCCAATTCCATCTAAGTATCTTAAGGGAATGGATTCACTCTTGTCGATCGTACAAATGCCAAAAGGGATCCCGGTTGCTACTTTTGCGATTGGTGAGGCAGGCGCTGCGAATGCAGGCTTGTTTGCCGTTTCCATGTTGGCAATAAACGACAAGGCACTGGCAGATAAGCTTGTGTCCTATCGTAAGAAACAAGCCGAACAAATTGCCGCAACCACTCTCCCCGCTTTGTAATTTAGAGGTTTCCAATGTCCGCATTGCATGAGTCGAATTTAACGAGTCTGAAATTTTTGCATCGCGGCAAGGTGCGCGATTTATACGAAGTGGACGCGGATCATTTGCTCATCGTGCAGACAGATCGCTTGTCTGCATTTGATGCAATTTTGCCCAATCCGATTCCGGGCAAGGGCGAAGTGCTCACTACCGTATCCAATTTTTGGTTTAGCAAATTAGCCCACGTTATCCCAAATCATCTTTCTGGTATTGATCCGGAAAGCGTGGTGAAAACGGAAGGCGATCGTGCGCAAGTGCGTGGTCGATCTTTTGTAACGAAGAAGCTCAAGCCGCTGCCAATTGAAGCGATTGTGCGTGGCTATTTGGTGGGCTCGGGCTGGAAAGATTACAAAAAGACTGGCGCCGTGTGCGGCATTAAATTGCCCGCTGGGCTACAAGAAGCGCAGCAGTTGCCGGAGCCGCTGTTCACCCCCTCCACCAAGGCCGCAGTAGGTGAGCACGATGAAAATATTTCATTCGAAGAAGCGAAAAAACTGCTGGGAGCCGAACGTGCCGAAGCGGTGAAAGCAGCCACCCTAGGCCTCTACACTGAGGCTGCGGAATATGCTCTTACACGTGGCATCATCATTGCTGACACCAAGTTTGAATTCGGTGAAGATGCCAACGGCAAACTATATTTGATCGACGAGGCACTGACGCCAGACTCTTCACGTTTCTGGCCTGCTGATCAATATAAGGTGGGTAGCAATCCACCGAGTTTTGACAAGCAGTTCGTGCGAGATTGGCTTGAGACATCTGGTTGGAATAAGCAACCTCCGGCGCCTAGTGTGCCTGCAGATGTATTACAAAAAACCGCAGATAAATATCGTGAAGCGCAACGCCTGTTGACAGGAATGTGAAGCTCCAAGCGCACAGGCGATTGAGCAATCATGGTTGATCAAACCGATAATTTTCGTCATCGTTTCGAAATGCGCAAAGAGCTTGGGCGTGGTGCGACGAGTGAAGTGCACCTCGCGTTTGATACCTTCCTGCAACGGGAAGTGGCGCTTAAATTAACGCGCACTGGCTATCTAGATAACAAGCAAGAAGGCTTGCGCAATCGCAAGATGTGGCTGAATGAAACCCGCCTTGCCGGAAAGTTACAGCATCCTTTTATCGTGCAAATATTTGAAGCGTGCAGCACGCCAGAGTTCGATTATCTGGTGATGGAGTACGTGCCAGGCGGTACGCTCAAGCCGCATACCTCCTTTGACAATTTGTTGCCTATCAATCGCATCATCGACATTCTGTATAAAGTTTGTAACGCGATGGATTACTCTCACAAAATGGGAATTTTGCATCGCGACATTAAGCCGAGTAACGTGCTGATTGGCGAAAATAAAACCGTCAAAGTTTCTGATTTTGGCGCAGCTTTTTTGTTCAATTCTGATACCACACAAGTTGATATGGTGGGTACTTTGCCTTTCATGGCCCCGGAACAGTTTTCTCAAACCCGACCGGCGATTCAAGCGGACATATATGCGGTAGGTGTCATGGCCTATCAATTGTTGACAGGAAATTTGCCCTTTACCGCCAAGTCTTACGACGAGATGATTTACCAGAAGTTGAATGAAGAAGCGCTGCCGTTAGAAAAGCGTCGCAATGACATTCCTCAGGCGCTCCGTTTTGCGGTACATAGAGCCATGCATCGAGATAAAGAGTTGCGCTACAGCTCTTGGAAATCTTTTTGTGATGACCTCGTTTCGGCGATGCCCACGCTAGAAAAATTGGAGGACGTGCGTTTTGATTCTGCACAATTTGATGTGTTGCGTAACCTCGCTTTCTTTGCTCATTTTTCAGATAACGAAGTGTGGGAAACCGTCGGTTTAAGTCAATGGCAAGAACGAAAAGCCGGAGAGCGCATAATCAGTGAGGGCAAAGTAGGTAGTAGCTTTTTCATTATTATTGAGGGCGAAGCGCAAGCAACTAAAAATGGCGTTGAGCTTGCGCGTATGCGTGCAGGAAGCTGTTTCGGCGAGTTAGCTTACTTGGATGAAGCCCGACACACTCGCTTGGCGAGCGTAAATGCGACTACTGACTTAAGTCTGATTAAAATTGAGGGAGAGTTGTTGCAGCATGCCAGCGATACTCTGCAGGCGAGCTTTGCAAAAGCGTTTTTGAATTTGATGATAGCTAGAATCAAAGATACTGATAGGCAGTTGCTATCCTTTTTGTTGGCGCAGCCAACTGCCCGATAAAATCGATTCGTAACTCTCTTATTTGCCGCTAGAGGATGCCCCCTTTAGTTCACGGAAGCGCTGCTTATCGGCTTCAAAGCGAGCTTTAACAGTAGCCAATTCTTGTTCATTCTGAGCAAGATCCTTTTCTAGCTTGGCGATTTTGGCATCGTCTTGGGCAATATCCTCTAGTAAAGACTTTTGAATTCCCTTGCCCTGTTTTGCCGGATCACTCTGCTCTTTAATGGTACTAGCACGCGACTCGCGCGCAGACTTCAGCATGGTCTTGATGCTGCCAATCCGAGCGTCAACTTGCTGCAAGCTTCGATCACGCGATAAGTCAATTTCCTTCTCATTGCTAAAGGTGCTTAACAAGGCCGTGTCTTTACGTTTGGCTTCGATGGCAGCTTTATCTTCAGAGGCTTTCTTTTCATCAGCAATTTTTTTAGCGCGCTGCTCCTCAGGTGTGAGTTTGTCGATACGTTTATCAACACGCCCTTTATCATTAAAACGAGTGGCATCTTTGTTGGCATATTCCGGTGGGATAGTTTCGCCATAGTGGGTCGTGCCATTGTCATCAACCCATTTGTAGAGCTTCGCTTCGACACTAGTACTAAAAGCACCACACAAAATTAGACACACACTCGCAACTTTGAAATTAAACATTTTTCACCCCGTAACGATCTCGATAAGATTGAACTGCTTGTAGATTTTGAACTAACTCAGCTTCGCCTTGCAAATAGCCCAACAAATCATCCAGTGCAGCAATTGAAATAACGGGCAAATTGTAATCACGTCGCACCTCTTGCACAGCCGATAATTCGCCTTGCCCGCGCTCCATTCGATCCAGAGCAATCACCACGCCGCAAGGTGTTGCACCGGCAGCGCGAATGAGCTCAATGGATTCGCGCACCGAAGTTCCGGCAGAAATGACATCGTCGATAATGAGTACATTACCCTGCAATTTAGCACCGACGGTATTGCCACCCTCGCCGTGATCTTTAGCTTCTTTGCGGTTAAAGCAATACGGTACATTGCGGCCTTGTTCGGCAAGCGCGATAGAAGTACCTGCCACCAGCGGAATGCCTTTGTAAGCCGGTCCAAATAACATGTTGAACGGCAGGTTTGAAGCGAGTATCGCTTGCGCGTAAAACTGACACAACTCGCGTAACGCCGCGCCATCTTGAAATAATCCAGAGTTAAAAAAATACGGCGACAAGCGCCCTGCTTTAGTTTGAAACTCACCGAAGCGCAATACATTTTGCATAACGGCGAAGCGAATAAAATCTTGGCGGTAAGCGTGCATAGAAAGTTTAGAAACGTATTAAAGATTGGCGCCATTATAATCCGCACACTTCGCAACGAGAAAAAACATGAGAATAATTTCACTGAATTTAAATGGTATCCGCTCCGCCTTCAACAAAGGCCTGCTGGAATGGTTTGGCAAACAGGATGCCGATATTTTGTGCGTGCAAGAACTTAAAGCCCAGGCAGGTGATATGACGTCGGACATGCTCGCGCCGCTGGGTTATCACGGCTACTTTCACTATGCCGAAAAAAAAGGCTACAGCGGCGTCGCTATTTACAGCAAACGTAAACCCGACTCTGTAATTGTCGGTTTGGGTATTCCGGAGTTCGATGCCGAGGGTCGCTATATAGAAGCGCAGTTTGGTAACCTTAGCGTGGTGTCGTTGTACTTGCCTTCCGGCTCCAGCGGAGAAGAACGCCAAGCGGTGAAATTTAAATTCATGGAAGCATTTCTGCCGCATATGAGGCAACTATTTTCGAGCGGGCGCGAGGTCATTGTGTGCGGCGACTGGAACATTGCTCACACCGAAAAAGATTTGAAAAATTGGAAGGGCAACAAAAAGAACTCCGGTTTCTTGCCGGAAGAGCGCGCATGGCTTACGCAGTTATTTGGCGAGGTAGGTTTTGTCGATGTGTTCCGCAAACTTCATCCCGAATTGGAGGCCTACACCTGGTGGTCTAATCGCGGCCAAGCGTGGGCGAAGGATGTAGGCTGGCGGCTAGATTACCAAGTGGCGACACCAGCTATCGCCGAAAAAGCAATGGCAACAGGCATCTACAAAGAGCAGCGCTTTTCAGATCATGCGCCTCTGTTGGTGGACTACGGAGACTAACTCCAAAGTCCCAGCGCCTGCATTTGCTTCGTCGCCTGTTCTGCCCAGCCGCGATTGGCGGCAGGTGAGGCTGGGCTGGGATGCAAAACACGGCCAATTTTGATTTTCGGCAAACGGGCTAAAGCACGTTGTGCTTGTGCTTCGGCAAAGCCACCGATGCCGATAACCCATTCAGCTCGAGTGGCCGCGACGACTTCAACAAGATGAGCATCACATGCGGCGAACAGTGGAGCTACCTCTGCGGCGGGCAATTTATCGGGCGTGACATTTCGACCTGAGGCAAAGAAGGCCAATGGGCAATAATTCGCGACAAAATGCTCGGCAAAAAAGGCTTCGGCTGTAGTGAAGCGCTCGGCAAATAGCCCCCACAAGCGTCGGCCACTTACTTCAGAACGAGCGCATGCCCAACCTTCAATTAGACGCGCAGGGTTTTCATGCACAGGCTTTTGAATTGGCGAATCAAGTTTCATCCAGTCACGCGCGGCTGCGATTTCCCCAAACGGCACGCCAATTTGCGTCATGCCAAACGGGCCGGGGTTCATTCCTAAAAATACGATGCGTTTGTTGCCTTCGCCAAAACGGCGCAGGTATTGCTCATGGCAAGCCCATGCGTAATCGAGCGGGTTGTAGGTGTGTGTAACAGGTGCAGCGAAGGCGAGTATATCGACTGACTCAGAGAGCTTTTGCGCGGCAGCGATCAGCTTGTTAGCGCTCAAGCTCGTTTTTCCTTCCACGGCGCAACTTTAAGCAATAGCAGCATGCCGGGAATAGCGAGTAAGGCGCAGAGAAAAAAGAAGCCCATCCAACCCATCATTTCCACTAGCCAGCCGGTGGCAGCATTGGCAAAGGTGCGCGGCATGGCTGCTAGGCTGGTAAACAGCGCAAACTGGGTGGCGGTGTAAGCGGGGTGCGTCGAGCGTGCGATGAAGGCGACGAAGGCTGCAGTGCCCAGCCCTACGCCAAGTGCTTCAAGGCCAATGACGAAAGCAAGTTGAGCAAGTTCCACAGAAGTGATTTCCGCGTGATGCCCAACGCCAGCAAGCCAAGCAAAACCAAAAATAGAAACCAGCTGCACCACGCCAAATAACCACAGTGCACGGTTGATGCCGATTTTCACCATCCACAGACCGCCAAGCAAGCCGCCTATGACAGCGGGCCACAGCCCTGCATTTTTTGCGATGAGGCCAATCTGAGTTTTGGTGAATCCCATGTCCATATAAAACGGTGTGGCCAACGCCGTACACATGCTGTCACCGAGCTTATAGAAAAACAGAAAAGCCAATATAAACAGCGCACTATGCCAGCCTTGGCGATGAATAAACTCTCGAAAAGGTTCAACTACCGCAGCGCGTAAATTCTTCGGTGGAATAACATTGAGCGGCTCTTTCACTACCAGCGTCATCAGCAGACCGGGCAGCATAAATAGCGCGGTTATGATGAACACTAAATCCCACGGTAGCGTATCCGCCAAAATTAGCGACAACGAACCGGGCACTAAGCCGGCGATACGGTAGGCATTCACATGTACCGAGTTGCCCAAGCCGAGCTCGGTATCGCTAAGTAACTCACGGCGATAGGCGTCCAGCACGATATCTTGCGTGGCGCTTAAAAAGGCTAGCAAAGTGCAAAACAATACGATCGTGCTCATTTCTGTTTGCGGGGCAAAACCGCCGAGCGTGGCGATGACGAGCAGCAGTGAAATTTGCGCCAGCAACATCCAGCCACGACGTCTGCCGAACGCAGGTACAACATAGCGGTCGAGTAGCGGGGACCACAAAAATTTCCACGTGTAGGGAAACTGGATCAGTGCAAACAAGCCGATGGTTTTGAGGTCAACGTGTTCACTACGTAGCCATGCGGGAATGAGGTTAAACAGCAGATACAGTGGTAGCCCGGATGAGAATCCGGTAAACACGCAAATCAACATGCGGCGGGTGAAAAGTTGTTGCCAGACGCTCATTGATTAGCGGCCGAGCTGAAAGCGATACACCGCCATGCTACCGAATAGGTTGGGCAGTAAGCTTACTTCGCTGTCGCCGGTCATTACGCGTCGGTCGAGAATTTGCACGTTAAGTTTGGTGCACAGCTCTTCAAAATCGTGGAAGGTGCACAGGTGGACGTTAGGTGTGTCGTACCACTGGTAAGGCAGCTCTTTGGAAATGGGCATGTTGCCCCAGAGCACGTCGAGCCGGTTTTTCCAGTAACCAAAATTGGGGAAGCTGACGATACCTTCACGACCCACGCGCAACATTTCACGAATCAACGGTTCGGTATGGCGAGTGGCTTGCAACGTTTGCGACAGAATCACGTAGTCGAACGAATTCGATTCGAAATCTTTCAAGCCGGAATCTAAGTCATTTTGAATGACGTTTACACCATTTTGAATGCAGGTAACGATGCCCTCATCGCTGATTTCAACCCCGTAGCCACGTACGCCGCGTTCACTTTTGAGGTATTGCAACAGGCTGCCGTCGCCACAGCCCAAGTCGAGTACCGATGCGCCTTGGGGTATCCAAGAGGCGATGGCGGCGAAATCGGGGCGGGTGGCGGCAAGCATGGCGTGAGTGTTCATGCTGCATTCTCCCGATGAACGTTAGTGAGATATGCGCGCATCACTTCGAAGTAGTGCGGATCGGGCATTAAGAATGAGTCGTGGCCATGAGCGGAAGTGATTTCGGCATAGCTTACGTTGCGACGGTTATGTAGCAGTGGCCGCACAATCTCGCGTGAGCGCTCCGGCGAAAAGCGCCAGTCGGTGGTGAATGAGATCACCAAAAAATTAGCTTTTGCGGCGGCAAAAGCTTTGTTCAAATCGCCCTCACAGGCGTGGGCCGGATCAAAATAGTCCAGCGCTTTGGTCATCAATAAGTAGGTGTTGGCGTCAAAGTACGCGGCAAATTTATCGCCCTGATAGCGTAAGTAAGATTCGATTTCAAACTCAATGTCAAAGCCGTAATTAAATTTTTCGCTGCGCAATTCACGTCCGAACTTATCGGCCATCGCGTCGTCGGAAAGATAGGTGATGTGTCCCAGCATGCGTGCTAAACGTAAGCCGCGAGTGGGTACGACGCCGTGAGCATAAAAGTCACCACCGTGAAAATCAGGATCAGTGAGGATGGCGTTACGGGCGACATCGTTAAAAGCAATGTTTTGCGCAGTGAGGCGCGGTGCGCTAGCGATGGCCAAAACGTGACGCACCCGCTCTGGAAATGCTAAAGACCATTGCAATGCCTGCATGCCACCCAAGCTTCCGCCAATGACAGCGGCAAATTGTTGAATGCCGAGAAAATCAGCTAATCGTGCTTGCGATTCCACCCAGTCTTCTACCGTGATGACCGGAAAGCTAGAACCGAAGGGTTTGCCGGTTTCTGGGTTGATGCTGATAGGCCCAGTTGAGCCATGGCAGCCGCCAAGATTGTTTAAGCCGACTACGAAAAATATATCGGTATCAATGGGCTTGCCAGGGCCAACCATGTTGTCCCACCAACCGATATTTTTGGGCGCATCGGCGTAGTAGCCGGCGACATGATGATGGCCAGACAGGGCATGACAGATCAGAATTGCATTTGACTTATCAGCATTTAACGTGCCGTAGGTCTCATAGACAATTTCGTAACGCGGCAAAACCGCCCCACTCTTAAATTGAAGTGGTGTCTCAAACTGGGCGCGTAGCGCGCCAACAATGCCAACCGAAGAAGCCAAACTAAACCCCCAACAAAAAACCCGTTCAGCTTAGGGCTAGAGCGGGTTCACTCGCTTTAGCTGGTATGTTTTACGTGCCCCGCAAGCTGAATCAAATCGGCACGGAACGAAGTTTCCATGTTTTAAATAGTGCTGTCAATTTGTTGACTAACTGCCACGCTTTAGGTGGGTTGCAAATAAAAAAACTTTACACTGTTAGATGTTATTGCTAGGATTTAAACCACTTTGTACGAAAAAGCTCTAAGCATCCTATGATTAAAGGGAATTTTGATATCCAACTAGATTTCTTGCAGACATCTACGCCACCAATGATTGGGGTGGATATTAGTTCGTCCTCGGTCAAAATGGTCGAATTGAGTGAGGCGCCAAAAAAATCAGGTTACATCGTTGAGCGCTATGCCATTGAAACCCTACCATCAGATGCCGTTACCGACGGCAACATAAATAATTTAGATGCGGTATCAGAAGCTCTAACCCGCGCATGGAAGCGCATGGGAACGCGAATCAGAAATGTCAGCCTTGCCCTACCGGCAGCCGCAGTGATTAGTAAGAAAATTTTGCTTCCAGCAGGTCTACGGGAAGACGAGCTCGAAATTCAAGTTGAGTCAGAAGCCAATCAATACATTCCGTTTGCTTTAGAAGAGGTCAATTTAGACTTTCAGGTAATTGGTCCTTCCCCAACCAATCCAGAAGAGATAGAAGTGCTATTGGCCGCCTCACGCAAGGCAAATGTGGAAGATCGCGTAGCGACTGCTCAGGCTGCGGGATTAAAAACGATTGTAGTTGATGTTGAGCCGTATGCTTCTGAGGCAGCATATGAGCAAGTACGCTCACAGTTGCCAGGCGGCGCAGCGGACCAGTGCGTGGCGCTGATCGATATTGGCGCTAACGTAATGAATGTGAATGTGCTTCGTAATGGCCAATCAATTTACATGCGAGACCAGCAAATCGGTGGCTCGCAACTCACGCAACTCATTCAAAATGCATTTGGACTTTCAGCAGAAGATGCGGAGTCCGCCAAGCGCAACGGCGGTTTGCCCGATTCTTATGAGACGGATGTGCTAGCGCCATTTAGAGAAAATGTGGCGACGGAAGTGACACGCGCTTTGCAGTTCTTTTTTACCTCTACACAATTTAATGAGGTTAACTACATTGTTCTTGCAGGTGGGTGTGCCTCTTTGTCTGGCTTAGATGATGCAGTCGCCACCCGTACACAAGTGAGTACTTTAGTGGCGAATCCATTTGCGCAAATGACCTTGTCTAGTCGTATTAAGCCCCGACAGTTACAAACAGATGCCCCTGCTTTGATGATTGCTTGTGGCTTGGCGATGCGGAGGTTTGATCCATCATGATTCGTGTAAACCTATTACCTCACCGCGCTGAAAAGCGCCGTGCGCGTCAACTACAGTTCGTTATTCTGAGTGCTATTTCGGTGGCGCTGGGTGTATTGGTGGTTGGCTTTGTGCATGCTTGGATTAGTGGCCTCATCTCTGAGCAAGAGCGCCGCAATGCATATTTGAAACAAGAAATCGTCCTTCTCGACAAGCAGATCGCAGAGATCAAAAAATTGCGTGAACAAACGCAATCATTGTTGTCGCGTAAAACAGTGGTTGAAGATTTGCAGAGTACAAGGGCGAACGTAGTTCATTTAATGGATCAAATGCTACGTATCTTGCCGGATGGAGTTTATCTAAAGAGTCTCAAGCAAACGGGCAATAAAATTAGCGTGGTTGGATACGCGCAGTCGAACGCGAGGGTGTCAACATTAATGCGCTCGATTGAAGACTCACCTTGGTTGGATTCGCCGACACTTATTCAAATTCAGGCTTCAACAACTGCAGGTGCTCGCTTGAGTGAGTTTTCTCTGAACTTTAATTTGACGAAGCAAGCTGCGGTGGCGGCGCCTGTCGCTCCACCGGCCAAGCCAGTTGTTGCCCCGAAAGGTTAAGAGATGCAATTCAATAAATTCATAGAAGAATTAAAAAGCGTCGACCCTAAAACCCCAGGAAGTTGGCCGTGGCTAGTTAAAATTTTTGCTTTCTTTTCGATGTTTATCGCAGTTGTTGCGATGGGCGCTGTGGCAGATTGGCAAGGGCAGTGGGAAAGCCTCACAGGATTTAAGCAAGAAGAGCAAAAGTTGCGTGAAACTTTTTTGGCAAAAAAGAAAGAAGCGATCAATCTCGACATTATCAAAAAGCAATTACTTGAAACTCAGGAGTCCTTTGGGGCGCTGCTAAAACAGTTGCCAAGTAAATCAGAGATGGATGCCCTATTGACCGACATCAATCAGGCGGGTTTGGGCCGAGGCCTCCAGTTTGATTTGTTCCGGCCAGGCGCTGAAGTGCCAACTGGGGTGTTTACTGAACAGCCAATCTCGATTCGAGTGACCGGCAATTACGATGACTTAGGTAAATTCAGTAGCGATATTTCGCAGTTGCCGCGTATCGTTACGTTGAATGAAATCAGCATTGCGCCAGGAGCAGGCGGTGTGTTGAGTTTAGATGCGATTGCGAAAACCTACCGCTACCTTGATGAAGATGAACTGGCAGCACAGAAAAAGGCAGCAAAGCCAGCGGGAGCTAAAAAATGAAACCCGTCTACCTCATGATATGTACCTCTTTGCTACTTGCGGGTTGTGGTGGAGAGGAGTTTCAAGATTTGCGTGATTTCGTAAAAAATGCGGGTGCGGACATGCGCGGTAAAGTTGAGCCGCCACCCGAAATTAAACCATACGAGCCATTTAGTTACGATAACTCAACGTCAATACAGGATCCTTTTAAACCGCGTAAGACTGATTTGAAAAACTCGGGGCACGCAGGTGAAAATCAACCCAGTTTAGATCGCCCAAAAGAGGAACTAGAAGAGTTTCCTTTGGAAAATATTAAAATGGTGGGTTACCTGCAAAAAGGGGTTGGCTATGCGATTGTGCGTGGACCTAACGGTAAGTTGCATCGTGTTAAAGCGGGTAATTACTTAGGTTTGAATTTTGGGCAAATTATTTCGATCAGCGATAGCGAAATAAAAATAAAAGAAATGGTGCAAGACGGTGCTGGCGATTGGTCTGAGCGCGAAAGCAGTTTGCAGTTAGTTGAGTGATCAGGAGCAAATATGAAACAGTTTATTAAGCCTATTCGCAGCATTTTTCAACTCGCTTTAATCGCACTGACGATTTCGGCAACTGGTGCGAATGCCGAAGTTGCCGCAGGTAGTGAGCAAAACAGCATCATGTCGATTACGGCCAGCCCTGCGGTCGCCGGAAAAATTGTGCTTAAAGTGGGTTTGAAGAATGCATTGGTTAATCAACCTGCAGCGTTCACCATCAACACACCACCCCGCATTGCATTTGATTTTCCCAACACCGAAAACGGCACCGGCAAATCTAGTCAAGAGTTTGGTGAGGGAGATTTGCGCGGCGTCAATGTGGTGCAGGCCGGAGGCCGCACTCGTTTGGTGGTTAACCTCAATCAGATGCTAACTTATGACACGCAAATTGAAGGCAATAGTCTGCTGATTACGATGCAGAGCAAAGTATCAAGTAGTACAGGCGCTGAACCTGTAACAACCGCACGCTTTGCAGAAGCGAAGCCAACTAGCCAAGCTCATAGTTTGCGTGATGTGGATTTTAGACGCGGTAAAAATGGCGAGGGCCGTGTGCAAATTGACTTGTCCGATGCCAATGTGGGTATCGACATCAAGCAACAAGGCAAAACACTGGTTGTTGATTTCGCTAAAACCAATTTACCAAGAAATCTACAGCGCAAGCTCGATGTAGTAGACTTTGGCACGCCTGTGCAGATGGTGGATGCTTTTGCACAAGGTGATACCGTACGAATGATTATCGAACCGAAAGGCGCTTGGGAGTATGCAGCGTATCAAACCGATAACAAATTCATTATTGAAGTTAAAGCCATTGTCGAAGACACCAATAAGCTAGTAAAAAATAGCCGTGGCGCGTATGCCGGCGAAAAACTGAGCCTTAATTTCCAAAATATTTCTACTCGTGAAGCGTTGAACGTCATTGCTGACTTTACCAACTTAAACATGGTGATTAGCGATACCGTTACGGGAAGTTTGACCTTGCGCCTGAAAGATGTTCCTTGGGATCAGGCGTTGCAAATCATCTTAGATACAAGAGGATTGCTACAACAAAAAGAGGGCAACGTCATCATGGTCGCACCGCGTGATGAAATTGCTGCGCGTCAAAAAGATGCGCTTACAACTCAGCGCGTAATTAGCCAGTTGGAGCCACTACAAACAGAAGCTTTTCCTTTGAGTTATGCAAAAGTTGAGGATGTTAAAGCGGTGCTGGCAGGTTATCAAAGCCAAGCAACTACGGCACCTACTGAGGGCGCTCCTGCGGCCGAGGCTGGCAACAAGGCAACCGGAGCAAATGGAAATGAAAATATAGCGTTTGATACTCGTACTAACACTTTATACATTACGGCTACCCTTTCACGTTTAGCGCAGATACGCGAAATTATCAAAAAGCTAGATGTGCCAGTACGCCAAGTGTTGATTGAAGCAAGATTTGTCGAGGCTACTAAGTCGTTCAATCGCACGATTGGTGGTCGTTTAGGTTATACCGGCCCAGCTGCTGCAGCGGGTGGGGGTCAGCGTATCGGTGGTAACTTCGGCCAAGTGACTAGCGCGGGTAGTTTTAACTTGCCAAGCTCAACCTCTGGCACAGGCGGTATGTCATTGTCATTATTTGATAGCGCAGCAACCAATACTTTGACTTTGGAGTTGACGGCCTCTGAACTAGACGGCACGACCAAGTCGATAGCAAGCCCTCGCGTGATGACAGGTGACTCTATGGCTGCCACGATCAAGTCTGGCGTGCAGATTCCTTATGCAGTTGCGGGTAGTGCAACGACAGGCCCTTCGATTGCCTTTAAGGATGCAACCTTGAGCTTGGTGGTTACTCCGAAAATCACACCGGATGACAAAGTGTCAATGAAGCTAGATGTGAAGCAAGATACCGTAGGTAACATTTACGGTGGTGTACCAAGCATTAACAACAAGCAAGTGACTACTACTGTGCTGGTCGAAAACGGGGGTACCGTGGTAATCGGTGGTGTTTATACCCAAGACACTACTAATTCAGAAACAAAAGTCCCATTCTTTGGTGATATTCCAATTATTGGTTGGTTATTTAAAAATGAAAATAAAACGGATGCTAAGAAAGAGTTGCTGATTTTTATTACCCCTAAAATTCTGAAAGATAGTCTGAATCTTAATTAAATTTAGTTAGACCGAAAAAAGCCCGGTTAGCCGGGCTTTTTTTTCCAGAAAGAATATCAAAGCGCATTTCCGCTACAATTTCGCCTATGACACCTCTCAACACCGCACTAGCAAAGCGCAACTCCGGCAATATTATCTTGGTGGGGATGATGGGAGCTGGCAAGACAACGGTTGGTAAATTGTTGGCAAAGCAGCTCGGCAAAACATTTGTTGATAGTGATGAAGAAATTCAAAAGCGTACCGGTGTCAAAATTTCACATATTTTTGACGTGGAGGGTGAAGATGGTTTTCGCCTCCGTGAAAGTGCAGTCATTCAAGATTTAACCAAACTAGATAACATTGTTCTGGCCACCGGGGGTGGTGCGGTTTTGAGAACAGAAAATCGTACCGTGTTACAGCAAAATGGCCTGGTTATATATTTGAAAAGTAGTGTGCATGATTTATGGCAAAGAACACGCCATGATCATAGCCGTCCCCTATTGCAAACGGCCAATCCAAGAGCAAAATTACAAGACCTTTTTGAGCAACGCGACCCCATTTACTCTGAAGTGGCTGACTACGTTGTTCATACAGGAAAGCAGAGTGTACAAATCTTAATTAGCAAACTCACCAAATACATTTGTCCGCAAGACCCAATAACAGATACAAAAGAAACCATGCAAACATTAGAAGTAGGGCTAGCTGAAAGAAGCTACTCAATCCATATAGGGCAAAAACTGCTGACCCATGCAGGGCTGATACTGAAGCACATTCCTCACAAACGGGTTGCAATTGTCAGCAACACAACAGTAGCGCCACTCTATTTAGAAAAGCTTACGAAAATTTTCAGCGAGCAAGGAATTAAAGTACACGAAATTATTTTGCCAGATGGAGAGCAATATAAAAACACCGAATCGCTGAACAAAATTTATGATGCACTCTTGAGTAATCGTTGCGAACGAAATACGCCGTTAATTGCATTAGGTGGCGGTGTTATTGGAGATTTGACAGGCTATGCTGCGGCTACCTATTTGCGCGGTGTACCGTTTATTCAGATACCCACTACCTTGTTGTCACAAGTTGACTCTTCAGTGGGAGGCAAGACCGGCATCAATCATCCGCTCGGTAAAAACATGATCGGTGCGTTTTATCAGCCACAGGTAGTGATTGCTGATGTGGCAACACTTGGCACGCTGTCAGACAAAGAATTAAAAGCGGGTATTGCCGAGGTCATCAAATATGGCTTAATCCGTGACATCGAATTTTTGGAATGGCTTGAGCAAAACATGGAAAAGCTTTTGCAACGAGATGCAGAGGCACTGCAATACGCTATCGTGCGCAGTTGCGAGAATAAAGCTGTCGTAGTGGGTAATGATGAACGTGAAAGTGGTGATCGCGCCTTGTTAAATCTGGGCCACACTTTTGGTCACGCTATCGAAAATGCGATGGGTTATGGTGTTTGGCTGCATGGTGAAGCGGTTGCTGCGGGAACCATCATGGCAGCCGATCTATCCAGAAGATTGGGCTGGATAGGCGAGCAGGATGTTGAGCGTGTCAAAAAAATATTTGTGCGAGCGGGATTGCCGATTGTTGCGCCTAAGCTTGGATTTGAAAAGTATGTGCAACTGATGGGCTTGGATAAAAAAGTGGCCGACGGCAAGATACGATTTGTATTGTTAAAAACAGTGGGTCACGCAGTGATCGCGGATAATGTGCCGGCCGAATTGCTGGCTCAAACACTGGAGTCTTGCAGTGCCTAATTTTACGCTTGCATCTTATGCTGCTAATCCGCAAGAGTCGCGCGGTCGCAAGATTTACGAAGAAGCTCCGCCTGGTCGAAGCGAGTTTCAGCGTGATCGTGATCGAATCATTCACTCCAGCGCCTTTCGTCGTTTGGAATATAAAACCCAAGTCTTCGTGAATCACGAAGGCGATTTATTTCGGACGCGCTTGACCCATAGTATTGAGGTGGCGCAGATTGGCCGTTCTATCGCACGAAGACTGTCTCTGAATGAGGATCTGGTCGAAGCAATTTCGCTAGCACACGATTTGGGGCACACGCCATTCGGTCATGCGGGGCAAGATGCTCTCAATAGTTGCATGCAAAATTACGGCGGTTTCGAACATAACCTCCAATCTTTGCGAGTGGTGGATGTGTTGGAAGAACGCTACGCTAGTTTTGATGGCTTAAATCTTTGCTATGAAACCCGCGAAGGCATTCTCAAGCATTGCTCGCTAGAAAATGCGGCGCAGCTTGGGGAGCTCGGCGAACGCTTTCGCAATAATCAGCGCCCAACATTAGAGGCGCAAATTGCCAACTTGGCTGATGAAATCGCCTACAACAATCACGATGTGGATGATGGTTTGCGTTCAGGCTTGATTACCTTGGAGCAGTTGGCATCAGTGAGGTTGTTTGCAAATCACCTTGAAGAAGTGCGTAAAGCCTATCCTGATTTGGCAGAGCGTCGCGTGGTGCATGAAACCATCCGCCGCATGATCAATACGCTGGTGAGTGATGTCATCGCCCAGAGTGAAAAAAACATAAAGGAGCAGAAAGTCCAAAGCGTGAGCGATGTGCGTAGCGCTCCTAGCATGCTGGCTTTTAGTCCCGAGATGTTGGAGCTGAATCGAGAGTTAAAGGCCTTTCTGCGTAAGCATTTGTATCGACATTATCTGGTGCTGAGGATGAGTGCCAAAGCACATCGGATAATTAGTGAGCTGTTTCAAGCATTTATGGCTGATTATCGATTATTGCCACCCCAGTTTCATCGGGCGGCCGAAATGGAACATGCGCGCGCTGTGGCAGATTATGTAGCCGGAATGACCGATCGTTATGCGATTAGGGAGTATCGCCGCCTGTTCGCAGTGGAAGAAAATTGAAATAGCAAAAAAGGGGCGTTTCGCTCATGATTGCTGACTGTAGCTAGACAAGGTAACATTCGCGCCCTTTTGCTTTTGAAATTAGACGTGATGGCGTGTGCCATCACATTTTGCGTATAGATTTAATGAGGAAAATTGTGAGCGATTCTTCGTTGCAAGAAAACTTTGCGGAAACCACACAAAACGGGTTGCCTGTTCAACAAGGTTTGTATGATCCGCGTCAAGAGCGCGATGCCTGTGGTGTGGGCTTTGTTGCACACATCAAAGGGAAGCAAAGCCATGACATGGTTCGTCAGGGCTTACAGATTTTAGAAAATCTCACGCATCGTGGCGCGGTTGGCGCTGACCCCTTGGCGGGTGACGGTGCAGGTATTTTGATTCAGATCCCAGATCAGTTTCTGCGTGAAGAAATGGGTTGGGGCGGTATTCAATTGCCACCAGCGGGTGAGTACGGCGTGGGTATGTTGTTCTTGCCACGTGACGCGGAGGCGCGTGCGGCTTGCGAAAAAACCATTGAAGCGAAAATTAAAGCAGAAGGCCAAACCTTGGTGGGTTGGCGTGATGTACCAGTAGATAGCAGTGGTCTAGGTGAGAGTGTCAAAGTTGTTGAGCCTATCGTGCGCCAAGTGTTTATTGGCCGTGGTAAAAAAATCAAAGACCAGGATGGTTTCGAGCGCAAACTTTTTGTAATTCGTAAAACGGCAGAGCATGCCGTGAGTGCGCTGCCCAAGGGTCAAGGTAAGGGTTTTTATATTCCATCATTGTCATCGCGTACGGTGGTTTACAAGGGCATGTTGCTGGCTGATCAGGTTGGCAAATATTTCCGTGATCTGCAAGATGGCCGTGTTGCCAGCGCCTTGGCACTAGTGCATCAGCGCTTCTCTACCAACACTTTCCCTACTTGGAATTTGGCTCATCCTTTCCGCATGATTGCGCATAACGGCGAGATCAATACAGTGCGTGGGAACATTAACTGGATGGCGGCTCGCCATGCAGCGATGTCCTCCAAATTCCTCGGTGAAGACTTGGAAAAGCTGTGGCCACTAATCGTGGATGGTCAGTCTGACTCCGCCTGTTTTGATAATGCGCTAGAGTTATTGGTGGCTGGTGGTTATTCCTTGCCGCACGCGATGATGATGTTGATACCGGAAGCATGGGCGGGCAATCCGTTGATGGATGAAGAGCGCCGCGCTTTCTACGAATATCACGCTGCCTTGATGGAGCCGTGGGACGGCCCTGCTGCGGTGGCGTTTACTGATGGCCGTATGATTGGTGCGACATTGGATCGAAACGGCTTGCGACCTGCGCGTTACCTCATAACCGAAGACGACATGGTGTTGATGGCATCGGAAATGGGCGTATTGCCGATCCCACAAAATAAAATTGTGAAGAAGTGGCGCTTGCAGCCGGGCAAGATGTTCCTCATCGACATGGAAGCGGGTCGCATCGTAGATGATGCTGAACTCAAAACGCAATTAGCTACTGCCAAGCCATATCGTAAGTGGATCGAAAAGTCGCGTTACTTCGTTGCAGATTTGCCTGCAGTGAAAGATAAGTCCGTGTTGCAGGCATCGTTGTTGGATGCGCAGCAGGCATTTGGTTACACCCAAGAAGATGTGAAATTCCTCATTGCTCCTATGGCGGCTTCGGGTGAAGAAGCGACCGGTTCGATGGGTACGGATGCGGCACTTCCTGTGTTGTCCAACAAAAACAAGGTGTTGTATAACTACTTCCAGCAGTTGTTCGCGCAGGTAACCAATCCGCCGATTGACCCAATTCGCGAAGAAATTGTGATGTCGTTAACGACTTTCATCGGGCCTAAGCCAAATCTGTTGGGCATCGACGAAACAAATCCGCCGCTACGTTTAGAGGCGCATCAGCCGGTGTTGTCGAATGATGATATTGCTAAGCTGCGTGATATTCATAAAGCAACCAAAGGCCAATTTAAATCACTGGTGTTGGACATTACCTATCCTGCGAAACAGGGCGCCAGAGGTTGCGCCACTGCGCTCAAGGCACTACGCAAAGCGGCCAGCCAATCGGTGTCAGATGGCTACAACATTTTGATTTTGTCTGACCGTAATGTGTCGGCTGAGCGTGTCGCGATTCCTGCGCTGCTAGCCACATCTGGTATTCATCATCATTTGGTTTGTGCGGGTTTGCGTACTAGCACTGGTTTGGTGGTGGACACCGGCTCCGCGCGTGAAACACATCACGTTGCATTGTTGGCGGGTTATGGCGCTGAAGCAGTTTGCCCATGGTTGGCGTTTGACACGATTGCTGATATTGCAACTGAGTTGCCTGGCGGTATTGACGCTTACGAAGCGAAGAAGCGTTTTATCAAAGCCATCAACAAAGGCTTGCTCAAAGTGATGTCCAAGATGGGCATTTCGACTTACCAGTCATATTGTGGCGCGCAGATTTTTGAAGCCATTGGCTTGAATGCTGAATTTGTGGCCGACTATTTTACCGGCACCGCAACACAGATTGAAGGTATTGGTTTGGCTGAAGTGGCGGAAGAATCTGTGCGCATGCACGGCGATGCATTTGGTACTAATCCTGTGTTGGCTAACATGCTTGATGCAGGTGGCGAATACGCTTACCGCACGCGTGGCGAAGAGCACATGTGGACACCAGATTCGATTGCCAAGCTGCAGCATGCTACGCGCTCGAATAACGCTAATACCTACAAAGAGTATGCCAAGTTAATCAACGATCAAGCGCAGAAACTGAAAACGTTGCGAGGCCTGTTCGAAATTAAATCAGCAGGTGCACCAGTGCCTTTGAGTGAAGTGGAATCCGCCAAAGAAATCGTCAAGCGTTTCGCCACAGGTGCGATGTCGTTGGGTTCGATTTCTACTGAAGCTCACACTACTCTAGCGATTGCGATGAACCGCATTGGCGGCAAATCAAATACCGGTGAAGGTGGCGAGGATGCCAACCGTTTCCGTACCTTGCATGCGGGTGAAAAGCTTTCTGAAATCATCGGAAAAAAACGTATCGAAGCCGACCAAATCATGAAGGACGGCGACTCCTTGCGTTCACGCATCAAGCAGGTGGCTTCTGGCCGCTTTGGTGTAACCGCTGAATATTTGAGCAGCGCAGATCAAATTCAAATCAAGATGGCGCAGGGTGCTAAGCCGGGCGAAGGCGGTCAACTACCGGGCGGAAAGGTGTCTGAGTACATCGCTAAGTTGCGCTTCTCGGTGCCGGGCGTGGGGCTAATTTCACCGCCGCCGCACCATGATATTTACTCGATTGAAGACCTGGCGCAGTTGATTCACGATTTGAAGAACGCGAATCCGACAGCGTCTATCTCCGTCAAATTGGTTTCAGAGATCGGAGTGGGGACTGTGGCTGCGGGCGTGTCTAAAGCCAAAGCGGATCACATCGTGGTTTCCGGTTTTGACGGCGGTACGGGCGCTTCACCTTTATCTTCGATTAAACATGCGGGTACACCGTGGGAGCTCGGCTTGGCAGAGGCTCAGCAAACACTGGTGATGAACAAGTTGCGCGGTCGCGTGGGCTTGCAAGTAGACGGTCAGTTGAAAACGGGTCGTGATGTGCTGATTGGCGCACTGTTGGGCGCTGATGAATTTGGTTTCGCCACAGCGCCGTTAGTGGTTGAGGGTTGCATCATGATGCGTAAGTGTCACCTCAATACTTGCCCAGTTGGTGTGGCAACACAAGACCCAGCATTGCGTAAGAAATTTACCGGTCAGCCTGAGCACGTGGTGAATTACTTCTTCTTCGTAGCTGAAGAGGTGCGTGAATTAATGGCACAGATGGGTGTGCGCAAATTTGATGATCTGATTGGCCGTAGTGATTTGCTTGATGTGAAGCAAAGCATTGCGCATTGGAAGTCTCAAGGTCTCGATTTCTCCAAAGTGTTCTATCAGCCGAAGGTGGGCGCTGAAGTTGCGCGTCGTCATGCAGAAGAGCAAGACCACGAGTTGGCCAAAGCCTTGGACAACCAGCTAATCGCGCAAGCAAAAGAAGCGTTGGATGCAAAGCGCGTAGTAAATATCGAGACGAACATCAGCAACGTCAATCGTACGGTTGGCACGATGCTGTCGCACGAAG
>JFJP01005960.1_pt1 | contig 21501 bp, 21 predicted proteins | sample 431651 | NCBI WGS metagenome assembly JFJP01 (sample SAMN02602958, study PRJNA72255) | Microbial mat metagenome, whole genome shotgun sequencing project. | biome: fresh water; feature: sink hole; material: water; isolation source: purple microbial (photo- and chemosynthetic) mats found in...
GCGATATTGACGAGCGTACCAACCTGGCTGGCAACAGCATGTTTGAGCTGCTGCTGTTTCGTTTGGGCGAGGCCCCCGGCACCGACAAGCGTGAGCTGTTCGGCATCAATGTGTTCAAGGTGCGCGAAATTCTGGTGATGCCCGAAATCACCGCCATGGTGAATTCGCCGCCGGCTGTGATGGGCGTGGCCAACATTCGCGGTCAGATGATCTCGGTGATCAACCTGCCACAAATCGTCGGCACCAACCCGACCAAAGGCCTTGGCATTTTGCTGGTCACTGAGTTTGCTCGCACCACGCAAGCGTTTGCGGTTGAAGAAGTCAACGAAATCGTGCGCCTGGAATGGAAACATGTGCTGTCGGCCGAAGGTCGTGGCGGCGGCCTGGTCACCAGCATTGCCCGCCTGGACGGTGCCGCTGAAGACACACGGCTGGCGCAGGTACTTGATGTTGAACAAATTTTGCGCGATGTCTTCCCCGACCAGGCACCTGTCGAGGTCGAAGCCTCCAGCAAGCTGCATTTGCCAGCCGGCACGGTGGTGCTGGCAGCTGACGACTCGGCAGTCGCACGCATGATGATCGAGCAGGGCCTGAAATCCATGGAAGTGCCGTTCATCATGACCAAGAGCGGCCAGGAGGCGTGGGATCGCCTGAAAGCACTGGCCGCTGAAGCCGAATCACAAGGCAAAACCATCCGCGACAAGGTCGCACTGGTGTTGACTGACCTGGAAATGCCCGAGATGGACGGCTTTACCCTGACACGCAACATCAAACAAGACCAGCGTTTCAGCGGTCTGCCGGTGGTCATCCACTCGTCGCTGACCGGCACCACCAACGAAGAGCACGTGCGCAAAGTGGGTGCCGATGCCTATGTTGCCAAGTTTGTCGCTGAAGAGCTGGCCGCCACACTGCGCCGAGTGCTGACGCGCTAACGCTGCCCAGCCATCAAATGCTCTTACTTATATAGCTGCTTGCGCTTGCTGCATAAGGGCTATAGGCATAAATAGCATATTTTCTGTATTTTCAAGGCCGGCGATCTCCTGGCAAGCCCGAAGCGCCATCCATGGCTGGTAGCGTTTTTGAGTCGCAATTTTTAGCTGCCCAGTTGCTTGATGCCGCAACGCGATCGTGTCAGCATGGGTACTGGTTTGTAAGTTTGTTTCAACTTTTTGAAAGGTCATCATGTCAACCACTCAGCAAGCCGATGTCACGGCACAACAGCAATTGGTCACCGATATCAAAACCGTGATTGCCGATGCCGAAGAAGTTTTGATTGCCACTGCCGATCAGGCCGGCGAAAAAGTAGCTAATCTGCGCGCCCGTGTCCAGGCCCGCCTGCACGATGCCAAAGTGCGCCTGGTCCACGCCGAAGAGATTTTGGTTACCAAAACCAAAGCGGCAGCCAAAGCCACCGATGCCTACGTACACGAATCGCCCTGGACGGCGATCGGCATTGCCGCCGGCGTGGGTCTTCTGGTGGGCATCCTCATTGGCCGGCGGTAGCCAACTCTGGCAGGGCGGTGTTGCTGGGGCTGCCAGCTGCCATGGCTAACGCACCCGATGCCGTCGGCTCCAGCCTGATGAATGCACTCAAGACCATGGCCAGCAGCGTGCTGGACATGCTGCAAACCCGCCTGAGTTTGCTGACCAACGAGCTACAAATCCAGAAGCAGCAACTTATCTTGCAGCTTTGGATGACACTGGCGCTGACAGTGTGCCTGCTGCTTGCAGGCCTGTTGCTGGTGGCGCTGGCCGTGCTGGTGTGGTGGGAACAACGCATTTTTGTGGTGTTTTTTGCGGCTTTGCTGTTTTCAGGCTTGAGCCTGGCTTTTTTGATCGCTTTGCGGCGCGCTGGCACACCAGAATCAACCCCGCTCACGCACAGCCTGGCAGCGCTACAGGAAGACTTGCGACAACTCAAACAGGCTGCCGACCGTGAACCGCCAACTCGTTGACTTGTACCTGCAGCAAGGCCGCTTGCTGGAGCGCATTGCTGTTCAGCGGGCAGATTTGAAGCGACAACTGATGCCTCTGCAGCGCACAGCGCAACGGGCCGACGCGGCGCTGCTACTGTTGCAGCAGTCAGTGCACACCCTGCGCAGTCACCCACTGACCGTGGCTGCCGCGCTGGCCTTGCTGGTGATTCTCAAACCAAGGCGCGCCTGGGCCTGGGGTGTGCGTGGTCTGTGGCTCTGGCGTCACTGGCAACGCCTGCAGCGTTGGTTGCCCTTGCGCCACCTGTGGCGCTGAGGCAGGCATCCTTACCTGACCAAATCCCCCGCATACAATCGCCGACTGTCTGTTTGTCAGCCCGACCGGTGCTGCTTTGGCAACCGGCCAATTCACGTTTCATCTGCTACCCATCTGGAGTTTTTTGTGTTCATTTCCTCTGCCTTTGCCCAAACCGCCCCCGCTGCTGCCGCTGGTGGCGACCTGCAGTCCTCGCTGATGGGCATGCTGCCGCTGGTGCTGATGTTTGTTGTTTTGTATTTTGTGATGATCCGCCCGCAAATGAAAAAAGCCAAAGAGCACAAAGCCATGGTGGATTCGCTGGCCAAGGGCGATGAGGTCGTGACCGGTGGTGGCATGCTGGGGCGCGTCAGCAAGATCGGCGAAACCTTCATCAGCGTCGAAGTGGCCAATGGGGTTGAGGTGCAATTTCAGCGCAGTGCGGTCGCCCAGGTGTTGCCCAAAGGCACCTTCAAGTAAATGACCACCACGCTGGCTGACTACCAGCCTCTTATTCGTTTGATGTTTGAAGGGCGGTCATGAATCGTTACCCGGTTTGGAAATACGTGATCATTGCGATTGCGCTGGTGGTGGGTGGCCTCTACGCGCTGCCCAATTTTTTTGGCGAATCACCCGCAGTACAGGTATCGGCAGCCAAGCCACTGGTCAAAGTGGATGCCAGCACGCTGGCGCAGGTGGAGGCTGCGCTCAAGGTCGGCGGCATCAGCCCAGACCTGGTGACGCTGGACGGCACCTCGATCAAGGTGCGCGTCACCACCCCCGAAGAGCAACTCAAGACCAAGGACACGCTGCAAAAAGCGCTGGTGCCCGACCCGGCCAACCCGTCTTATGTGGTGGCACTGAACCTGTTGTCGCGCTCGCCGGCCTGGCTCAGTGGGTTGCGCGCCGCCCCGATGTACCTCGGGCTGGACTTGCGCGGTGGCGTGCATTTCATGCTGCAAGTGGACATGCAGGCCGCGCTGGCCAAACGCGCTGAATCGCTGTCGGGCGATCTGCGCACCGCGTTGCGCGAAAAAAATGTGCGCCACAGCGGCATCAGCCGCAACGGACAAACCATTGAGTTGCGGGTGCGCGATGCTGCCACGCTGGCGGCAGCGCAGGCGGTGCTGCAAGACCAGTTTCCCGACCTGCAGGCGGTGGATGCGCCAGACGGCACCGACATCAAGCTCACCGCCTCAATCAAACCCGAAGCGGCGCGGCGCATCCAGGACCAGGCGCTCAAGCAAAACATCACCACCCTGCACAACCGGATCAACGAACTCGGCGTGGCTGAACCAGTGATTCAGCAGCAAGGCCTGGACCGTATCGTGGTGCAGCTGCCCGGCGTGCAAGACACCGCCAAAGCCAAAGACATTTTGGGTCGCACCGCCACGCTGGAAGTGCGCATGGTCGATGAAAGCACCGAGGCGCGCGCCGCCGAAAGCGGCACCGGCATGGTGCCGTTTGGCTCGGAACGCTACCCCGAGCGCAACGGCCGCAGCGTGATTGTTAAAAAACAGGTGATCCTGACCGGTGAAAACCTCACCGATGCACAACCCGGCTTTGACGGCCAGACGCAAGAGCCCACCGTCAACCTGAACCTGGACGCCAAAGGCACCCGCATCTTCCGCGATGTCACGCGCGAAAATGTTGGCAAGCGCATGGCCATTTTGCTGTTTGAAAAAGGCAAGGGCGAAGTCGTTACCGCGCCGGTCATCCGCACCGAAATTGGCGGCGGCCGGGTACAAATTTCGGGCAGCATGACGGTGGTGGAAGCCACCGACACCGCGCTGCTGTTGCGCGCCGGCTCGCTGGCGGCACCGATGGAGATCATTGAAGAAACCACCATTGGCCCCAGCCTGGGCGCCGAAAACATTGCCAAGGGCTTCATGAGTGTGACCTGGGGCTTTGTGGCGGTGGCGATTTTCATGTGCGTCTATTACATGCTGTTTGGCGTTTTCTCCAGCATTGCGCTGGCGTTTAACCTGCTGCTGCTGGTGGCGGTACTGTCGATGCTGCAAGCCACGCTGACCCTGCCGGGCATGGCCGCCATGGCGCTGGTACTGGGCATGGCGATTGACTCCAACGTGCTGATCAACGAGCGCATCCGCGAAGAGCTGCGCAACGGTGCTTCGGCGCAGGCCGCCATCCACACCGGCTATGACCGGGCCTGGGCCACCATTTTTGACTCCAACATCACCACCCTGATTGCCGGTCTGGCACTGCTGGCGTTTGGCTCTGGCCCGGTACGCGGTTTTGCCGTAGTGCACTGCCTGGGCATCATGACCAGTATGTTCTCCGGGGTATTTTTCTCGCGCGGTCTGGTCAACGTCTGGTATGGGCGCAAAAACCGGCTCAAAACCGTGTCGATTGGCACCATCTGGCGCCCTGATGGCGGCAGCACGGCCCTCCAAGCTGAATAGGAACTGTCTCATGGAATTTTTTCGGATAAAAAAAGACATCCCGTTCATGCGCCATGCGCTGGTGTTCAACCTGGTGTCGCTGGCCACCTTTTTGGCGGCGGTGTTCTTCCTGTTTTCCCGCGGACTGCACTTATCGGTCGAATTCACCGGCGGCACTCTGCTTGAAGTGACTTATTCGCAGCCAGCCGATCTTGCCGTGGTACGCGACACCGTGGCCAAGCTGGGTTTTGCTGATGTGCAAGTGCAAAATTTTGGTACCGCACGTGATGTGCTGATCCGCCTGCCGGCGCAAAAAGGGGTAAGTTCTGCCCAGCAAAGCAACCAGGTCATGACCGCGCTACAGGCCAAAGATGCCAGCGCCACCATGCGCCGCACCGAATTTGTCGGGCCGCAAGTGGGTGACGAGCTGGCCGCTGACGGGCTTAAGGCGCTGGCGTTTGTGGTGGTGGGCATCATGATGTACTTGGCAGTGCGGTTTGAATGGAAATTTGCCGTCGCCGCCATCATTGCCAACTTGCACGATGTCATCATCATCCTGGGCTTTTTTGCCTTTTTCCAGTGGGAGTTTTCGCTGCCGGTGCTGGCGGCCGTGCTGGCCGTACTCGGGTATTCAGTCAATGAATCGGTGGTTATTTTTGACCGTATCCGCGAGAACTTTCGCCGTTACCGCAAGATGACCACCATCGAGATCATCAACAACGCCATCACTTCGACCATCAGCCGCACCATCATCACCCACGGCTCGACGCAAATGATGGTGCTGTCGATGCTGCTGTTTGGCGGGGCCACGCTGCACTACTTTGCGCTGGCGCTGACCATCGGTATCTTATTTGGCATTTACTCGTCGGTATTTGTGGCGGCGGCCATTGCCATGTGGCTGGGCATTCAACGCGAAGACCTGGTCAAAGGTAACTTGGTCAGAAAAGACATCGACCCCAACGACCCGAACGCAGGCGCTACGGTCTAGGCGCAGCGGCAACCATGTCCCCCGACCCGGTATCCCGGCAAGCTGCCCAACTGGCAGCGCAGATTCGTCAGCAACTGGTGACGCTGGCTGCACAAGCCATGGATTCGGTGCTGGAGCCGGTGCAGGAGCAGCTGACCGCCTTGATGAACGAGGCTGCGCCCTCGCGCGAGATGCAGCTGCGCCGCGATGCCTGGATGGCCTTCCAACGCAGCCAGCGCGGCTGGCGCGACATGACGGTGAAAGCCTGGCAAAACGCCCTGTTGCCACAACCCGGCAAGATCACCCTGCAACCTAACAGTGCGCTGGAATTGGTCGGTACCGAAGTGGTTGAAAACAAGATCATTGCCTCGCGCCTGGCGCTCGACCTGATGGAAAAGTCGGCGCAGGAAGTCAATCACCTGCGCAAGCGACTCAAGTTTCTCGACGGCGGGCAAGACCTGAGCGCCCGCGACATTACCCACCCCGAGGTGCTGCTGCAGGCGCTGGTTGAACAGTGGGAAGCCTGTGGCCTGTCGCGTGCGTCATGGCAACTGGTCAACGGCGTGGTACAGCGCCATTTCAATGTCAAGCTGGAGCAGGCTTACGCCCAGTGCAATGCCAAGCTGGTAGCGCAAGATGTCATGCCGGTGGTGGACTTCAGCCCGCGCTTTACCCCGGCTGCATCCTCGTCAGCATCACCCTCGGCGGCCGCAGCTGATGCTGAGGACGGCGTAACCGCCAGTCCGGCAAGCTTTGCTGCACCGGCCAGCGGTTCGGCGAAACCCGCATTCGGGCGTCGCGCTGACGATCGCTCGGGCGGGCGCATAGCCTATCCGATGCCGGTTCAGCAAAACCAGGTAGCCGGTTATGCTGAAGCTGGCGGATCAGGTGACTGGCGCGCGCCCGGGCGTCGCAGTGGTGCACGCGCTCAAGGGTTAATGGAGCAAGTGGGCCGCTTGCTGGGTGGCTTTTTCCGCTCCGATGCGCCAACCGCCGTTTACGAAGCACCGTCGGCGCCCTTGATGACCGCACTGGCCCAGCAGCCCCGAGTCCATGGCAGCCAGCTGAGCCCGTACACCGGCAGCGGCGAAGTGGTGGTGATCGAGAGGGTGGTCAAGGAGCTGCGCCAGCAAAGCACCGAACTCAAGCAGCAAGCTCAAACCGACAACGAAAAAGCCATCATCGAACTGGTGGCACTGATGTTCCAGTCAATCTTGCAGGAAGACCGCATTCCCCCAGGCGTGCGGGTCTGGTTTGCCCGACTGCAAATGCCGGTGCTGCGGGTGGCGCTGGCCGAGCCAGACTTTTTCAACAAACTCGACCACCCGGCGCGCCGCCTGATTGACCACATGGGCTCGTGCGTGCTGGGCTTTGATACCAGCGGTATCAGCAGCAGCGCCCTGGAGACCGAGATCAAGCGGGTGGTGCAGGTCATTGAGCAATACCCCGACACCGGTGACCGGGTCTATACCAAGGTGTATGAAGAATTTCAGGCTTTCCTGAAGCAGCATTTAACCGACAAGCCCGCCACCCAGCGCGTCACCGGGATTGCGCAGCAACTCGAACAGCGCGAAACACTGACCATCCAGTACACCATTGACCTGCGCGACCAGCTCAAAGACATGCCGGTGCGCGACGAAGTGCGCGAATTTTTGTACAAGGTGTGGGCTGAAGTGCTGGCGGTGTCTGCGGTGCGCCAGGGTGCCCAGCACGACGAAACCCTGCGCTTGAAAAAAACCGCTTCCGAGCTGATCTGGGCTGCCAGCGCCAAGCCCAACCGCACTGACCGCGCCCGCGTGATTGCCACCTTGCCGGCACTGATGCAAAGCCTGCGCGGCGGCATGACGCTGATGGGTGTCACCCCGGCGGGCCAGGAGGCGCACATCAAAACCATCAGCGACACGCTGGCCGATGCCTTCATGTCCAAAACCCAGGCCATTGACGACGCGCAAATTCAGGCACTGGCCAGCCATCTGGCGCACCTTGAAGACTACATCAGCGACGATGATATTGACGACTTGCCGCTGGATGCACAGACCATTGAAGACCTGCTGGGCATTGATGCCTCTGACCTGGATGTCATCACCGGTGCGGGCGGCAGCGACAGCGCCGTGATGCTGGAATGGGTGCGCGAGCTGGCGCTGGGCTCCTGGTACACGCTGGACCACAACGGCAAAATTGCCCAGGTGCAGTACGTCTGGCGCAGCCCGCTTGCGCACCTGCACCTGTTTGCCAGCGGCATCGGTGGCAGCTACCTGTTTCAGACCAACCGGCTGGCCGGCTACTTGCAAAAAGGCTTGCTGGTGCCGCAAGAAGAAGAATCACTGCTGGCGCGCGCCACGCGTGACGCTTTGGGCAAGATCAGCGCCAACCCGGAGCGGCTGCTGAGCTGAAAACTGTCAGTTGGCCAATCGGTTTTGCCGGTTGTCGCACAACTCATCAAACACCAGGTCATCGGGCACTTCGTTCAGGCTCCAATAGACCATCAGCACGATCAGTTTGAGGGCTTCGCGGCTGATCGGATCACCCGAGGTGGCCATGGTGCGCTCCATCACCAGTTCCAGCCGGTCGCCGGATAGCGCACCGACCGACACCAAAAAGGCCAGCAAGCCCCAGCCCGCCGCACCCAGTCGCTCTTGTTCCGCTGCCGTAAACACCCGCTTCGATGCCTCGGATGCATGAACCTGCACCGGACTACCGGCGGTTGTCTCGTCAACGCTGGACCTGATCGCATCGCTGCGCTGTCGGTGCAGACCGCGCGTTGCGCTTTTCAGACCCTCCAGCCAAACCAGGGCTTCCACCACCTCCTGGCTGTCAAAGCCGACGGCGTGGAGTTTGCGCTGCAGTGTTGGGAGTTCAGGGCAGGCATCGCCGCCCCAGAAGTTTTCGTAAACAAAGGCAAGGACTTGAAACATGGCTTCACTGTAGCGCCATGCCAACGATTTAAACCGTCAAAATAAGCCGGAAAACTGGACTCTGGCGAGTTTGATCAACCCGCCAGACGCTGAAACAGACCACCCGGCATGCGCGCTGCCAGACCATCGAGCTCCAGCCCCATCAAGCCGGCCTGCAGCGCGGCAGTGTCCCAGCCGGTGCGCGCTTGCAGGGCATCCAGCCCAACCGGGTCCGTGCCGAGCGCAGCCAACAGCCCAACATCATGGTCAAATTGCCCTCCAGCGCTTACCAGGTCAGCGTTGGCAGCTACCATTTCCATATCGCTTCGAGATACTGACCACTGCAGTTCATCCAGAATATCTTGCGCTGACTCAACCAACTTGGCCCCCTGTTTGATCAACGCATGGCAGCCGCGCGACTGCGCCCCGTGGATCGAGCCCGGAATGGCAAACACATCTTTGCCCTGCTCATTGCAGAGCCGCGCGGTAATCAGCGAGCCAGACTTGAGTGCCGCCTCCACCACCAGCGTGCCCTGCGCCAACCCAGCAATCAGCCGGTTGCGTTTGGGGAAATTGGCCGTCAAAGGTGGCGTGCCCAGCGGGTATTCGCTGACCAGCAGGCCCTGCGCGGCAATGCGGTGCGCCAGATCGCGGTGCGCTTTCGGATAAACCCGGTCCAGCCCAGTGCCAACCACCGCCACCGTGCTGCCGCAGGCTTTGCCGGGGTCAGCGCCCTTGAGCGCACCTTCGTGGGCCGCACCATCAATGCCCAGCGCCAAACCGCTGACCACCGTCACCCCAGCCTGTACCAAAGCCTGGGCAAATTGGCGCGCATTGGCCAAACCCTGCGGTGTCGGGTTGCGGCTGCCCACCATGGCCAGGCTGCGCGCTGTGTCAATCAGGCCGCCACCTGCATCACTATTTGTAGCTGGTAGCGCTTTATCCATAAGGGCTATAGCACTATTTTGTTTATAACTTGGGTGCTTGAAACTGGCCGCACCCAGCAAATACAGCATCAGCGGCGGGTCATCCAGATTGAGCAGGGCTGGCGGGTAAGCGGCATCGCCCAGCGTGGCCACCTGGCGGCGCAACCCGCCGGGGGCATCGTGCGCCAGCCAGTCCAGCGTGGTGTCAAGCAGTGCGGCCAAACCCTCGGGCGGGCTCAACAATGCCTGGGCTTGCGTGCTGCTCACGGTTTGCGTCAGCGCCAGTGCCGACTGCTCGAAAATGCCTTGTGGCAGACCAAACGCCGCCAGCAATTTGCGCGCGCTGATGTTGCCAATGCCCGGCGTGAGCGTCAGGCGCAGCCAGGCGCTGAGTTCATCGGGTTCCACAAACAGCCCAAGCGCGTCAGTTCGGGTTGACCAGCCGGTCACCCACCCGCACGCCGGAGGTGATATCAAGCACCAGTGCGTATGACAATTTCTCGAAGGTGCGAAACACCATCAGCAGCCCATTGCGTTCGTCGGGCAGTTTGATGTCGGGTTGCCCCGGGTCGGTTTTATCAATCAGCCGGGCACCGTCTTTCAGAATGGCCAGCACCAGGCCGCTTTCCATGCCGTCTTGTTCGCCCTTGTTGATGGCCACCACCTGGTTTTGCGCCGCGTTGACCACCGCGCTGCCATACACCGAGACGATGCGCGCATCCACCGGGTTGAGCGGTGCATGCGGCACATAGCTTTGCAATTGTTGTGGCGGCTCGGGCAGCAGCCGGTCGCCAACACGCATTTCTTCCTTGGCATCAACGATGTCGATGGTGGCCGGCACAATGTCCAGACGGGTTTTGCCTTCGCGGTCGATGCTTTCCTGGGTGCCTTCACTGCGCACCAACAGCGCCCGGCCAACATATTGCGCCTCGTAGCCCAGCACTTCGCCGCTGATCGGGTCGCTCAAAGGCGTGGCATTGCGGAAAATCCGGTAGGCCTTTTGCTTCTGACTGGGGTCGTCGGTGAGTTCTTCGCCTGCTGTACCCCGGGCGTAAGCGCGGTCGCCGCGCGTCAACAGCACCCGGCTGTCGGTGGTGGCCACAATGCGCGGCGCAGCGCTCAGGCCTTGTTCATCCACAATCACCGGTTCTGACAAAAATGGCTCAATCAGGTGGCTTTTCAGGGTTGGCAAAGCGGCCGAGCTGAGCTTTTCAATGCGCGTGCGTGGCGACAGCCGCACCGTAGGCGGGTCACCCTCGGCCACACCACTGCGGGTGGACAGACGGGCACGTCCGTCTTTGGTATCAAGAAACAACACTTGCCCCGGGAAAATCAAATGCGGGTTTTTGATGTCAGTCAGATTCATGCCCCACAGTTCGGGCCAGCGCCAGGGCGACTTGAGGAACAGGCCAGAGATGGCCCACAGCGTGTCACCGGTTTTTACGGTGTGGCTCGGCGGCGCATCGGCGCGCAGCTCGCTCAGGGCCACGCCGCTGCTGGCGACTTGCGCTGCCACGGCACGCTGCTGGGCAGTCACTGGAAAATTTTGCGCGTTGGCCGCGTCGGCCAACGTCAGGCCGCCCAAGAGCGTGGCCAGCATCAGCAGCGCCGGGACAGGAGTGGAAGTCGGTTTCGCCATGGTGTTTGGTACCCTGTTAAATCGCATGAGATTTTGCGCCCAAGCCCTTGATTGAACAATGATTGTCGCCGCTTGCCCGACGACATCTTAAGAGTGACAACATGGCTTTACTTCCTATTCTTTGCTATCCCGACCCCAAACTGCGCACCGTGGCGCGCCCGGTGGCGGCAGTGGATGCACGCATTAAAACCCTGATCGCCGACATGCTTGAGACCATGGTTGAAGCCAAAGGCATTGGCCTGGCCGCCACCCAGGTCGATGTGCATGAGCGGCTGATCGTCATCGATACCTCCGAGCAGCGTGACGACCCGCTGGTGCTGATCAACCCCAAAATGCTCTGGACCAGCCCGGAGCGTCACCTCAATGAAGAAGGCTGCCTGTCGGTGCCCGGTATCTACGACGGCGTTGAGCGTTTTGATGCCGTCAAGGTGGAGGCGCAAGACGGCAATGGCAAGCTGCGCGTGGTTGAGGCTGAGGGCCTGCTGGCGGTGTGCATCCAGCACGAGATGGACCACCTGTTGGGAAAAGTGTTTGTTGAATACCTGTCACCGCTCAAACGCAACCGCATCAAGACCAAAATGCTCAAGGCCCAGCGCGAGGCGCGCAACTGATGTCACCCCTCAAGCTGGTTTTTGCCGGAACGCCAGCGTTTGCAGCAGTTGCGCTGGCTGCATTGCACGCCGCAGGCCACCACATCGCGCTGGTGCTGACGCAGCCAGATCGTCCCTCGGGCCGTGGCCTGAAGCTGCAACCCTCGCCAGTCAAGCAATTTGCCCTGGATCACAACATCCCGGTGGCGCAGCCGCGCAGCTTGCGGCTGGACGGCAAGTTTTCCGACCAAGCCCTGACGGCCCAGGCGCTGCTGCAAAATCTGCAAGCCGACGCCATGGTGGTGGCCGCCTACGGGCTGATCCTGCCACAGTGGGTGCTTGATACGCCCCGGCTGGGCTGCTTCAACATCCATGCCTCGCTGTTGCCGCGCTGGCGCGGTGCGGCCCCGATTCACCGTGCCATTGAAGCCGGCGACAGCCATACCGGTATCACCATCATGCAAATGGATGCCGGGCTTGACACCGGCGACATGCTGGCCGTGCAAAGTCTGCCGATAGAGGCCACCGACACCACCGCCAGCCTGCACGACAAACTGGCCACCCTGGGGGCCACGCTGATGGTCCAGGTTCTGGCGCACGTGCAGCAAGGCAGTTGCCAGCCGGTAGCGCAACCCAGCGAAGGCATCACCTATGCCAGCAAGATCGACAAGGCCGAAGCGGCTGTGGACTGGGCTCAAACCGCGCAGACCATCGCCCGGCGGGTGCGCGCCTTCAACCCGGCACCGGGCGCGGTAACCACGCTGGCTGGTGAAACGCTCAAAATCTGGCTGGCTGAGGCCCGCCAGAACCAATCGCCCGCCCACCACCCTTATGGAACAATTCTGGCTGTAGCGCATACTGGCATTGCGGTAGCAGCTATTGATTCTATAGTTTTGTTAACCGAGTTGCAGCGCCCTGGCGGCAAGCGCCTGAACCTGGCGGAGTTCCTGCGTGGCGTTGCTCTGCAACCCGGCATGCGCTTCGGCGCGACTGCCGCGCGCTGATGTTTCTCAGCCGCACATTTATCCGTCACCCCGAGTTTCGTGTGGGCGCACTGGACTCCTTGGGTGCGGCCCCCGGGCTGGCGGCGTGGGGGCTGATGACCGGCGTGGCGATGGTCAATTCAGGCTTGAGCACCTTTGAGGCGCTGCTGATGGGCATCCTTGTGTTTGCCGGCAGCTCGCAGCTGGCCGCCATTCCGCTGATTGCCGCCGGCGCGCCGATGTGGGTGGTGCTGGCCACCGGGTTTTGCGTGAATTTGCGCTTTGTGGTGTTCAGCGTCCACCTGCGCCCTTACATGATGCACTTGCCGCTGTGGCAACGGCTGCTGTCGGGCTACCTGACCACCGATTTAACCTATGTGCTGTTCACCCGGCGTTACCCGCAGCACGGCGGTAACCCGGAGCAGTTGCTGGCGCAGCAAGCCTATCTGGCGGGCAACTCCGGGGTCAACTGGGTGGCGTGGGTTGGCTGTAGCATTGCCGGGGTGCTGCTGGCACGGCTGGTGCCGATGAGTTGGGGACTGGGCTTTGCCGGCATTCTGGCGTTGCTCGGTATTTTGTTTTCGCTGGCTTCCAGCCCACTGCGCTGGGTCAGCGCGGGCGTGGCGGGGGCCGCTGCGGTAGCCGCGTTCGCACTGCCGTTCAAACTCAATATATTGTTGGCCATTGCCGCAGCCGTGGCCATGAGCCTGCTGTTTGAAGCCACCCACCAAGCCACACCAACGGCCACCAGCAACAAGCCATGAGTGACTCCACTGACCTCTGGACGGTATTGGTGATTCTCGGCTTGACCATCATCACTGTCGTGACGCGGACGCTATTTTTCATGTCCGGCCAAACCTGGCATTTGCCCCACTGGGCGCAACGCGGGCTGCAATACGCGCCGATTGCTGCACTGTCGGCGGTCATCGTGCCCGAGCTGGTAATGACCCAAGGCCTGTTCATTGACACCTGGCAAGATGCACGGCTGTTTGCTGCCGTGGCTGGCGCATTGTGGTTTTTTGTGAACAAAGGGCAACGCCAGGCGGTACTCGGCACCATCGTCATCGGCATGGCGGTTTACCTGCCACTGCACCTGGGACTGGCCTGGTAGTCAGACGCCACCTGGCTTTCAAATGTCTGCGCAACAGCTTCTACAATCGCATTTCATGAAATTATTGCGAGTCCCACCATGACCGTCACCCGCTTTTCAGATTTATGCGCACAAGGCCAGGTGGCCGGCAAGCGCGTGTTCATCCGCGCCGATCTCAACGTGCCGCAGGACGGCGACGGCCGCATCACCGAAGACACCCGTATCCGAGCCTCGGTGGCCTGCATTCAAATGGCACTGGATGCTGGTGCCGCCGTGATGGTCACCAGTCACCTCGGTCGTCCCACCGAAGGTGGTTTCAAACTGGCCGATTCGCTGGCACCGGTGGCGATGCGTTTGTCTGAGCTGCTCAAGCGCCCGGTGCCGCTGCTGGCGAACTGGCTGGCTGGCGTGCCGGTGGCCCCGGGCCAGGTGATGCTGTTGGAAAACTGCCGCCTGAACGTCGGCGAAAAGAAAAACACCGAGGCACTGGCGCGCCAGATGGCGGGCTTGTGCGACATCTTTGTGCATGACGCGTTTGGCACCGCACACCGCGCTGAAGCCAGCACCTACGGCATTGCCGAATACGCCAAGGTGGCGTGCGCTGGTCCGCTGCTGGCCGCCGAGATGGATGCCATCTCGAAAGCCCTGGCCAATCCTGCACGTCCGCTGGTGGCCATTGTGGCCGGCGCCAAGGTATCCACCAAGCTGACCATTTTGAAGAGCCTGGCGGAAAAGGTTGACCAGCTCATCGTCGGCGGCGGCATTGCCAACACCTTCATGCTGGCCGTCGGCCTGAATATCGGCAAAAGCCTGGCCGAACCCGATTTGCTGGCGCAGGCCACAGCGGTAATTGAGTCCATGAAGGCGCGTGGCGCGGCCGTGCCGATTCCGGTCGATGTGGTCACCGCCAAAAGTTTTGCCGCAGACGCGCCAGCCACCATCAAGGCCGCAGCAGACGTGGCCGATGATGACCTGATTCTGGACATTGGCCCGCAAACTGCGGCGGCGCTGGCGGAGCAGCTCAAGCGCGCTGGCACCATCGTCTGGAACGGCCCGGTGGGGGTGTTTGAGTTTGCCGCCTTTGAGCAGGGCACCAAAACGCTGGCACACGCCATTGCGGCATCGAGCGGCTTTTCAATTGCCGGCGGCGGTGACACGCTGGCAGCCATCGCCAAATACGGCATTGCGTCGCAAATTGGCTATATTTCCACGGGCGGTGGTGCGTTTCTTGAAATTCTCGAAGGCAAGACCTTGCCGGCGTTTGAGATTCTGGCGCGCCGGGCACAAGCGGTGCCGGCCACCACTGTGGTAGCGCCCAGTTTTGATGCAGCGCGCGGGCTGGCCATGCTGGGCTCAGATGCCTCTTTGCGCAAGATTCTGAAAACCGTGTCCACCAGCATGACCAGCAGCCTGCCCGAAATGACTGCCGCCCTGCGCGCCGGCGATGTCCACAAGGCCAACGGCTTGCTGCACGCCATCAAGGGTTATGTGCCCATTTTTGCTTCTGACGATCTGGTGGCCGAGGTCACACACGTCGAGAAGCTCAGCAAAACCGAACCCTTGGCAGTTGTCTCGCCGCTGTTTGTTCAATTGATGCCCCGGCTTGAAGGCTTGCTGGCCGAAATCGGGGATTTTCTGGCGCAAAATTAGACCCTGCCAGTCGGCATTTGGCCGGCCCCGAGCCAAATGCCGATAAACTAAAAATTTTGTGCGTAGCGTATTTTTTTGTAACCTGAGCTAACCCAATCATGAACCTGATGCTTGCCCGTGTCCTCGTAGTGGATGACGACGAAGTCATGCGCACCTTTGTCGTCAACAGCCTGCGCCGCCTCGGAATCCAGTCCATTGAAACTGCCGTTGACGGCGGCAGTGCGATTCGCACCATGATGACCTTCAAGCCCAATCTGGTGCTGACCGACATCCACATGAAACCAATGGACGGACTGGAATTTGTGCAGCATTTGCGCAGCCACAGCAACCCGCTGATCAAAGACATGAAAGTCATTTTCATGAGTGCCGATGCCAGCAGCGCCACCTTGCAAGAAGCGATGCCGCTGGGCACCTTTGGCTACATCGTCAAACCACCACGGCTCGACACCCTGCAAGCAAAGATTGAACTCGCGCTGCGCTAGAGCCGCCGTGTCAGCGCTGCTGATCTAACAAAACCAGATTTGTCATGAACTTCTTCACCCCCGGGATAGCTTTGCTGAAACCCATGAGCGGCACGCTGCGCTTCTGGGTGTTGCCGGCCCCACTGGTATTGGCGTTGCTGGGCGTTTTGGGGCTGCAGCTGTACAGCCAGTCTTCAGTGGGCTGGGGCATCGCCCTGGTGGTGTTGGCACTGCTGCTGTGGTGGTATTTGCAGTCGAGTTTTTTCAAGATCACCCGCCAGGAACGTGACCGCACCGAAATGGCCATGCGCGCCGTCTCCGAAGGCGACTTGGCCAGCAGCAAAAACTCTGGCATCCAGACGCTGGGCAACTTTGGCCGCCATTTTGAGACCATGATCATCAACATGTCGTCGATTGTGGCCAACATTCGCACCGCTGCGGTTTTGCTGGGTGACACCGGCAAGAAACTGGTTGATGACACCCGTTCGCTGGCAGAACGTGCGGCTGCACAAGGGCAGCACTTGCAGCAAACCTCGCTGCACGTCAAGCATGTCAGCGAAACCGTGGCGCGCAACGCCGCGGCCGCGCATGAAGTCAGCCTGATGACTTCAAGCCTGCACACCGAGGCTGACTCTGCCGGGGCCATGATGAAAGAGGCGGTCAAAAGCATGGACCCGCTAGAAGTCACCTCCAGGCGCATGTCAGAAATCATTGGCGTGATTGACGGCATTGCCTTTCAGACCAACCTGCTGGCGCTCAATGCCGCCGTGGAAGCCGCCCGCGCGGGGGAACAAGGCCGCGGCTTTGCCGTGGTGGCCGCAGAGGTGCGCAACCTGGCCAAACGCAGTCAAAGTGCCGCCGCTGAAATTCGCATCCTGATCGCCGAGTCGTCCACTCGGGTGGGCGAAACGGTGTCCGGCATCCGGCAGATCAACACCACCATGGAAAGCCTGATTTCCGGCATTGCCGAAATTGCCATGAACGTCAACGTCATGGCCGAAGGCAGCGCCAGCCAAAGTGCGGCGCTCGAAGAGGTGGTGCATGCCGTGGGTGACCTTGACGTACTGACGCATGAAAACACTGCCTTGGTCGAGCGCGCCAGCCACAATTCGGACCGCATGATTGCACAGGCCTCGACCCTTGAAATATCTGTAGGTGATATTCGCCTGCGTCAGGGCACTGCCGACCAGGCACGGCAGATGGTGTTTGATGCCATCGTCCACTTGCGCACCCAGGGCATGGAGCGTGCCACGGCCGACTTTCATGACAAAAATGGGCCGTTCATTGACCGCGACCTGTACATCTTCATCTTTGACCGCAATGGTCGCTATATGGTGCATGGTGCCATGCCAGAAAAAGATGGCACTTACCTGAGCAGCATCGCCGGGCTGGATGCAGACCAACTGGTAGCCGATGCCTGGAATGCCTGCGACACGGACCAGGGCGGCTGGGTCAGTTACAGCATCACGCACCCGGCTACTGGTGAAATCCAGGGCAAATCCTCGTATGTCATGCCGCTTGACGACGACCGCCTGATTGGTTGCGGCTGCTACCTCAATGCACAATGGCTTCATGTATGAGCAGCACCAGCGTACCACCCCAGCGCATGGGCCATGACCAGGCCCTGGTGGCCTTGTGCAGTCAGGTGCTGCCCATCTGGGCCCGTCAACTGGCCAGCTCACGCAGCCAATCTGAAACAGCGGTGGCGGAGATGCTGGGTGCCTTTGCTGAAATTGGCCCGCACCTTGACATCGCCACCAGGCAATCGGTGCAGATAACCGCTGCCTTGGCGCAGGGCAGTGGCGGCATCACGCAGCTGGCTGATGCCTGTGAGCAAGAGCTCAAGCCGGTGTTGAGTGCGCTTGACGGCCCGGCCGCCGCTGCCATGCAGCGGGTGATGGTGATGATTCGCAGCACCGTTGATGCGTTGGAACGCATTGCCAAGCCGTTCAGCCATGAAACCGAGATGGTCAGCCAGCAGGTTGACCGCATGTACCGTGGCTTTCAGTACCAGGACCGCATCAGCCAGATGATGACGCTGCTGCATGAAGACATTGCCCGTCTGGAACAAGCGCTGCTCGACACCAGCACCGATGTGGACGCGAAGGCTTGGCTGGCCCGTCTTGAATCGCAATACGTCATGACCGAGCAGCGCCACCACCACAGCACCGCTGATGGCGGCACCAACACCGCAGCTGACGACGAAGAAACTACTTTTTTTTGATGAGGATTCCAGATGGCACAAACCATTCTTGTAATTGACGATTCGGCCAGCCTGCGCCAGGTGGTGGCCATGGCACTGCAAGGTGCTGGCTATGAGGTGTTGCAGGCCGGTGACGGCCAGGCGGCACTGGCCTTGCTTGATGGTCGCAAAATTCACATGGCAGTGTGCGATGTCAACATGCCACGCATGAACGGCATTGAGTTTGTTAAAGCGGCCAAGGCGTTGCCAAACTACCGTTTTCTGCCGATCCTGATGCTGACCACCGAAAGCCAGGAAGCCAAAAAAGAAGAGGGCAAGGCAGCCGGTGCCAAGGCCTGGATGGTCAAACCTTTTTCACCAGCGTCCCTGCTCAACGCTGTCTCGAAACTTTGCCTACCCTGAATTTTAATGGTGTTTTAGCCCGCTAGCCCTTACCAGGCAAGCGCTAGCAGCTCTATTTTTTATACCACCCAGAACATCAACATGAGCACGCCGTTTGAACTTCCAGCCGAAATGACCATTTACAGCGCGGTCGAAGTACGCGATGCATTGCTGAGCTGGGTCACCGAGCAAAGCGCCAAGTCTGCCAAGGTGCTGGAGATCTCCGCCGCCAAAGTGGAAGAAATTGATGGTGCTGGCTTGCAGCTGGTAGCTTCTTTGTCCAACGCTGATCAGCAGTGGCGATTGAAGAACCCCAGCGCAGTGTTCGTCGATGCCTGCAAAGCTCTGGGGTTACACGCCTGGCTGAACAGTTCTTCCGTCAACTCCTGAAAAGGCAACCTCATGTCTGATGCCGACCAAGACTTTATTGCAGCGGCGATGCCCGCCTTCATCAGCGAGGCAGGTGAGCAGACCGAAGCCATTGAAGCGCTGCTGTTGGAGCTAGAAGAGCAACCCGACAACCGTGAGCTGCTCGACACGCTGTTTCGTTGTGCCCATACGGTGAAGGGCTCGGCTGGCATCTTTGGCCTCAACAAGGTGGTCGAATTCACCCACCATGTCGAAACCCTGCTTGACAAGCTGCGCGATGGCGACCTCAACCTGACGCCCGAGTTGAGCACCCTGCTGTTGCAATGTAACGACCAAATCAAATTTTTGGTCGATACCGCCAGTGACGAGGCCGCCGACACGGCTGAGCAAAAAGACCTGCGAGCCGACCTGATCATCGGGCTACAGGCCTACACCCATGGTGTGGCGGCAACACCCGCCGAGAAATCTGCCCCCGCCGCAGTGCAGGCCAGCAGCGTGCCCGGCATGACAGAGTGGCAAATTTCAGCCCGTTTTGGCCCGGAAACCTTTCGCAATGGCATGGACCCGCTGTCGATTGCCCGTTACCTCAAAGGCCTGGGTCAGGTTAAATCAATGCTCTGCGGCATCGAGGCGGTGCCCTCGCTGGTCAACCTGAACCCTGAAACCTGCTATTTGAGCTTCGGCATGGCGCTCGAATCAACCGCCACGCGAGAAGAGATTGAAGGCGCTTTCAGCTTTGTCGCTGATGATTGCGAGCTCGATGTGATCTCGCCAGAGACCTCGGGCCAAAAGCTGCTACGCGCCATTGAAGACATGCCGACCACACCCAGGCTCGGTGACATGCTGGTCTCAGTGGGTGCCGTCAGTCAAGAAAAACTGACCGAAGTACTATCAAAACAGGTGCATGGTACGCAATCAGCACATGCGCCCAAGGCCAAATTGGGTGACCTGTTGGAAACCCAAGCCGGTGTTTCCCCCGAAGTCGTCGAAGCGGCTTTGAACAAACAGCAAAAGGCCCGGGAAACCGGTGGTGGTGAGGAGAACCGCTACATCCGGGTGCAGGCCGACCGGCTTGACCTGGTCATCAACCTGCTCGGCGAACTGGTGATTGCCGGTGCCGGTGCCAACCTGCTGGCGCGCGAAACCCGCAACGTGGCGCTCATTGAGGCCAACCTGCACATGAACGGGCTGATCGAAGAAATCCGCAATGGCACGCTGGGCCTGCGCATGGTGCCGGTGGGCGAGACCTTCAGCCGGTTCCGTCGTGTGGTGCGCGACACTGCATCCAGTCTGGGCAAAGAGGTCAATTTTGAGATTGTGGGTGGCGAGGCTGAACTCGACAAATCGATGGTCGAGAAAATTGCCGACCCGCTGATGCACCTGGTGCGCAACTCGCTCGACCACGGCCTGGAGCCGCCGCAAGAGCGCATCGCTGCTGGCAAAACCCCGGCCGGCAAGCTCACCTTAAGCGCCCGCCACGAAACCGGTGCCATTCTGATCCGCATCGAAGACGACGGTCGCGGCATCAACCGCGAGCGGGTGCTGCAGCGCGCCTGGAACCGTGGCCTGATCGAACCTGGCACCGTGCCCAGCGACGATGTCATCAACATGATGATTTTCGAGCCCGGTTTTTCGACGGCAGAGCAAGTCACCAACCTGTCTGGCCGGGGTGTCGGCATGGACGTGGTCAAGCGCAACATTGAGTCACTGCGCGGCAGCTTGAAGCTCAACAGCCGCCCTGGTCACGGCTTGCAGGTGGACATTCGGCTGCCGCTGACGCTGGCCATCATCGACGGCTTCCTGGTGGGGGTTGGCAAAGCCAAGTTTGTGCTGCCATTGGGCTCGGTGGTTGAAGTCATCGAAGCTGGCGGGCAGCATGTGCGCGTCGATGGCACAGGTCGGCATTGCGTGGAGTTGCGCGGAGCCGTGCTGCCGGTGGTGCGGCTGCGCTCGCTCTACAGCATCGAGTCCACCCTGCCCGATCGCACCAGCGTGGTGGTGGTCAACTCGCCACGCGGCAAATACGGTATTGAGGTGGAGGTTCTGCTGGGTCAACAGCAAACCGTCATCAAGCCGCTGGGGCGGCTGTTCAAAACCCTGCGCGGCATTTCAGGCTCCAGTATTTTGGGCAGCGGTGAAGTGGCGCTGATTCTGGACGTGGCCTCGCTAGGCGAACTGGTGACGGCTGATTTGACCAAAAGCAGCAGCGTCGGGATTGCCAGTGCCTGATGTCAATCCAACCAAATAGCTTGCCTTCAATTTTCAAAAGTTGTAGCTTGTAGCGCATATAGGACGTGCTTTAGAGGCCAATTTGGCATAAATTTCTAAAGAACAGCCGGTGGTCGATGCATGGCAACAGTGCAAGCAGATAGCGGTATTTGGTTGTTGTTGCCTTGGTGAGTTTGTGAATTTGTTTTTTATAAAGGTATCCATCATGAAAAAGATCGTTGCATTGTTGTGTTTTGCTTTTTTTGCGCTGTTTGCCGCAACGTGGGCGCACGCCGAAGACTTCAAAGACTTGCGTGCCAGGATGACCATAGCCCGCGAAACCCTGGTCACCATGTCCACCGACAAAACCAAGCGTGGCCCCGAACAGCAAAAAATTGTCAAAGATACGGCAGATGCTGCCAGCGCCCTGCTCGGCAAACTCAAGGCACCCGCCGGCAAAGAGGCCCAGTTCAAAGACCTCGTCGATACCTGGGGTGCCTTCAAGAAAA
>JFJP01002036.1_pt1 | contig 21493 bp, 19 predicted proteins | sample 431651 | NCBI WGS metagenome assembly JFJP01 (sample SAMN02602958, study PRJNA72255) | Microbial mat metagenome, whole genome shotgun sequencing project. | biome: fresh water; feature: sink hole; material: water; isolation source: purple microbial (photo- and chemosynthetic) mats found in...
ATTTGCCGGCAGAGCAGCGCTTCAAGCAGCTCAGCACGCACAGCAAACATTTTGTCGATGCCATCAAAATGCTGGCCTACCGGGCCGAGACGGCGATGGCGATGGCGAATATCTTGCGCGAGTCACTCACCCGAGCCGATGAAGCACGCACGCTTTTATGCTCGATCTACAAGACTGAGGCGGGCTTGGTGCGGATAAGCGCAGCGCATCCACTATCGTGGCCCGAAAGGTGAATGCGCTGCGCTTATCCACCCTACTGTTTTCTTCGGCGCGATTTGCGGCTGCAGGCCGATTGATCGCTAACCCGACTTACGGTCTTGTTAACGTCACAATTTTGCATGCGCGTTCAACGTTGGCGTGATGCCGACAGGATGGGCCTGCTGTGCTTGACCTATCTTAAGCCGGACTGGGCCGGCTCGATCAACTGCTCTTGCAGCCAATCAAGTCATGCATTTCTTTTTGCAACAGAATTCACTTTCCCGTGTTCAGATGGCGCTCAACACAGGCTTCGAGCTTGTTCCGATTCGTGCTTTGTATGGCGATCAGCAGTTCGTGGCTGACCGCCGACAAGCCAAAGCGGTGCTGGATTTCTTGCTTGATACGTTGCAGCAAGTAGGCGGTGGCTTCGGCATCGGCCAGGGCGCGGTGGTATCGACCTGTCGCGGGGAGGTGCAGTGTCCGGACCAAGGTGGCCAATTTGTGGTTGAGCGCTTGCGGGAACAATCGCCGCGCCAGCAGTAACGAGCAGGCAAACTCCTTTTGCTGCCAGCGTTTTATCCGTTGCAGTTCAGTATCCCAAAATTTACGGTCGAACGCGGCATTGTGGGCAAGCATGGGATGGTCTCCGACGAAATCGGACGCTTCTGCCATGACTGTCTCGACTTTGGGTGCGCTGCGGACCATGGCGTTAGTGATGCCTGTCAACGTCTGTATATCATAGGGGATCGGCACGCCTGGGTTCATCAAGCTTTGGTAGCGATCGAGAATCCTGTCGCCGTCGATGAGGACAACCGCGATTTCAGTTGGACGTGCGCCATATTCAGGCGATAGCCCTGTCGTCTCGAAGTCAATAACTGCATACACGCTCATTTTTACGGACAACTCCTTGTAACAGCAAATACCTGTCTGACTGACAGATTCTTTAGTTTGTGAAGTGTGTAGGCTTGACGAGAATTTTGCATCCTCGATTCATGATTCGTAGCCCTGCTTCCAACAATGTCTTGGGGCCCTGGCGGGTAACGCGATACTTGCCAGTGCGCACGAGGGACCAGCGAGGGCGCGTAAGCATTTTTGAAATATCCGGGCTTGCTTGGCGGTGATTTTCAACATCCGGTCAAGGCCGCTAACCGGGCCAAGCGGCATTTCGTTCGCCTGAAGTTTCCAGATCGGCGGCCGTAATCGCATGCAGCCGGGTTAAACTTTTACAAAAGGGGTGAAAGATGAAACGTAGCGTATGCATATTGTTTGGCTTGTTGTTTTCTTTGTTCGCGCATGCTGAAGACTTGCCGGTGTTGAGCATTCCGTCGGCGAGCGCCCCGGTGATGAGTGATGCGGAGAAAGAAATGATCCGCAGCATCGTCAAAGAGACAATTCGCGAGTACGCCGCCGCGTTGAATGACAAGCAGCAATCGAACAGCAGCGCAAAAGACATGCTGCGTGAGATCAACAAAAGCAACCGTAATTTCATGCGCAAGAATCGCCCCGCTCACTTTGCACACCTTGCCGAAGGCCAGCATCCGCGTGCCACCATCATCACTTGCTCGGATTCGCGCGTGCATACCCATGCTATTGATGAGACGCCGGATGGTGATTTATTTGTCATCCGCAATATTGGCAACCAGATCACCACTTCCGAAGGTTCGGTTGAATACGGTGTACATCACCTGCATACCCCCTTGCTGTTGATTGTCGGCCATGTCGCTTGCGGTGCGATCAAGGCGGCCTCAGCTGACTACAGCTCGGAGTCGTCCGCCATCAAGCGCGAACTCGATACCATTCAGATTCCGAAAGGCGATGCCGGCTTGAGCAGCGTCAAACTCAACGTCAATAATCAGGTGCGCCAGGCGATGAACAAATTTGAAGAAGACGTCATCAGCGGTCGCCTCACGGTGATTGGCGCGGTGTACGACTTCAAGAATGAACTGCATCAAGGTCTTGGCAAGCTCAATATTGTCAACGTTAACGGCGAGACGAACGCGGCAAGAATCGCCAGACTTGACCTGATGCAAGGTTTGGACGCTCCGCCGTCCAAGAAAATGAGCCATTGAAGAGATGGACAAACGTCTCTGATTTTTTTGTAACCCCTTCACTTACTGGAAAGGTCTTTAACCATCATGGAACGTCTTTACAACTTCAGCGCCGGCCCCGCCGTTCTCCCTCGTGAAGTCCTCGAACAGGCGCGCGACGAACTGGTCAATTGGCAAGGTTGCGGCATGTCGGTGATGGAAATGTCGCATCGCGGCAAAGAGTACATGGGCATTCAGGCGCAAGCCGAAGCCGATCTGCGTGAGTTGATGGCCATTCCCGCCAACTACAAAGTGTTGTTCCTGCAAGGCGGCGCATCCAGCCAGTTCGCCATGGTTCCGCTGAACTTGTATCGTGGCAAAGCCTCCGCCGACTATCTGAATACCGGCGAGTGGTCGAAAAAAGCGATCAAGGAAGCGAAGAAATTCGGCGCGGTGAATGTAGTAGCCAGTTCTGATGACAAGAACTTCAGCTACGCGCCGACGCAGGATGCCTGGAAGCTCGATCCGAATGCGGCTTATGTGCATTTCACGCCGAACGAAACCATCGGCGGCGTCGAAATCTTCTGGACCCCGGAAACCGGTGATGTGCCGCTGGTGGCGGACATGTCTTCAACCATCCTGTCGCGCCCGATCGATGTGTCCAAATTCGGCCTGATTTACGCCGGTGCGCAGAAAAACATCGGCCCGGCCGGCCTCACCCTGGTGATCGTGCGCGATGATCTGATCGGTCAGGTATTGCCCGGCACGCCGACAATGTTCGACTACAAGACGCACGGCGAAAACGATTCCATGTACAACACTCCGCCCACTTACGGCATTTACATCGCCGGGTTGGTGTTCAAACTGCTGAAGAGCAAGGGCGGTCTGGCCGCGATGGAGGCAACCAATCGGCTGAAGGCTGGTTTGTTGTACGACTACCTTGATGCCACCGATTTCTACAACTCGCCGGTTGCGCGCGAGAACCGTTCGTTGATGAACATTCCGTTCACCCTGAAAGATGCCGCGCTGGATGAGGAATTCCTCAAAGGCGCCAAAGCGAACAATCTGGTGCAATTGAAGGGCCACCGTTCAGTCGGCGGCATGCGCGCTTCGATCTACAACGCAATGCCGGTCGAAGGCGTGCGGGCGCTGGTTGACTACATGAAGGCATTCGAGAAAGCCCACGCCTGATTCGGCAGCAACCTGGCCGGTGCGTGTCCTGCGCGCCGGCTAATCATTTATTACTTTTGCGGAAAGGCGGCGCATGGCCCAAAACCAGAAAATTCTTACCCTGAATGCAATTTCAAAACGTGGTCTGGCTCGTTTGCCTGGCGCTTACACGGTTGGCAATGACGTAACTGAACCGGATGGCGTTCTGGTGCGTTCGCAGGATATGCATGCGATGTCGATCGCCGCCAGCGTTATGGCCATCGGCCGCGCCGGGGCGGGAACCAACAATATTCCGGTGCGCGCGATGAGCGAGCGCGGTGTGCCGGTTTTCAATGCGCCGGGCGCCAATGCCAATGCGGTGAAAGAACTGGTTATCGCCGGCATGCTGCTGGGGGCGCGCAATATTGCGCCTGCAATGCACTTTGTCGCCGGCTTGCAGGGCGATGAAGCGTCGCTGCACAAGCAAGTGGAAGCCGGCAAAAAGGCTTTTGTCGGCCATGAATTGCCTGGCCGCACGCTGGGCATTATCGGTTTGGGGGCAATTGGATCATTGCTGGCGGATGCGGCGATTCGCCTCGGCATGAACGTCATCGGTTACGACCCGGAAATTACTGTCGATGCCGCCTGGCGCTTGCCGTCGCAAGTCAAAAAAGCGGCTTCGGTGGAGGATTTGATCAAACATTCGGATTTCATCAGTCTGCATACGCCGCTGGTGCCGGCGACAAAAGACCTGATCAACGCCGATCGCGTCAAAATCATGCGCAAAGGTTGTGTACTGCTGAATTTTGCGCGCGACGGTATCGTCAATGAACAGGCTGTGCTGGATGGGCTGAATGAGCACCGACTGCATGCCTATATCTGTGATTTTCCGAGCAATCTTCTGAAGCAACATCCGGGTTTTGTCGCTCTGCCGCATCTGGGCGCATCGACCGAGGAAGCGGAAGAAAACTGTGCCGTGATGGTGGCGGATCAAATCGTCGACTATCTCGAAAACGGCAATATCCTGAACGCGGTGAATTTTCCCAACATCAATCTGCCGCGTGAATCCGCATTTCGGCTGGCCATTGCCAATGCCAATGTGCCCAACATGCTCGGCCAGATATCCACCGCGCTTGCCGCCGCCGGCCTGAACATCCACAACATGGTGAACAAGTCGAAAGGCGAAATGGCCTTCACCCTGGTTGATGTCGATGCCGCCGTGACCGACGAGGTTGTCGCTAATCTTGCCGCCATCGAGGGCGTGTTGCGTGTGCGTTACCTTCCATCTGTTTGAGTTTTTGATTGCTTATGAGCGACGAACTTCTATCCCTGCGCAACCAGATCGATGCTGTCGACGATCAGGTCTTGCTTCTGCTCAACCAGCGCGCGCGTCTGGCGCAGACCATCGGCCACCTGAAAAATGGCATCGTCTACAAACCGGAGCGTGAAGCTCAGGTGGTTCGACGCATGCAGACAGACAATCCTGGCCCGTTGCCGGCCGAATCGATTTCCGTGTTGTACAAGGAGATCATGTCAGCCTGCCGCGCCTTGGAAGAGCCGCTCACCATCGCCTATCTGGGCCCGCAAGGCACCTTCTCTGAAGCCGCCGCCGTCAAGCATTTTGGCCACGCTACTCAGGGGATGGCCTGCGCCAGTATCGATGATGTGTTTCGCGCGGTGGAACGTGGTGAAGCGCATTACGGCATCGCGCCGGTGGAAAACTCCACTGAAGGCGCGGTTAATCGCACCCTCGATCTGCTCCTCAGCAGCCCATTGAAGATCTGCGGCGAAGTGATGTTGCGGGTGCGCCAGTGTTTGATGCGTGTGCGGGGCGGGGGCGAAGGCATGGACGGCATCGAAGTTATTTATTCGCATGCGCAGTCTCTCGGCCAATGTCACGAATGGTTGAGCCAGAACCTGCGTGGCGTAAAAACCATCGAGGCGACCAGTAATGGCGAAGCCGCGCGACTGGCGGCGGAAAACCCGGATGCCGCAGCGATTGCCGGAGAAATCGCCGCCGAACGCTATGGCTTGTATATCGTCGCCCACGATATCGAGGACGAAGCCAACAACACCACGCGTTTTCTGGTGCTCGGGCGAGAGCAAACCGCGCCCTCCGGCCGCGATAAAACCTCGCTGGTGCTCTCTGCTCATAATCGCCCTGGCGCACTGCTTGAGCTTCTTGCGCCGTTGGCTAGCCACAATATCGGTTTGTCTAAACTGGAGTCGCGTCCAGCGCGCAATGGGGCATGGGAATACGTTTTTTATGTCGACATTGATGGGCATAACGACCAACCCAACATTCAGTCCGCCTTGAGCGAAGTTGAACAACACTGTTCTTTCTTGAAAATCCTGGGCGCCTACCCGGTCGCTGTTTGAAGCAATTTCCCATGCAACCTTCTGCTCTAGCTCCTGCTTACATCCGCACCATCGCGCCCTATCAACCTGGCAAGCCTATTTCCGAACTGGCGCGAGAGATGGGATTGAACGAAGCCGATATCGTCAAACTGGCTTCAAACGAAAATCCGCTCGGCATCAGCCCGAAGGCGCGTAACGCCATCGCCGGCGCAATCGACGAACTGGCTTTGTACCCGGATGGCAATGGTTTCGAACTCAAGTTGGCCATTGTCGACAAGCTTGGTGTCGAGTTTGCCGGCATCGGCATGGCCGGTGTTGTGCTCGGCAACGGCTCCAACGACGTGCTTGAATTGGTCGCGCGCGCGTTCCTGGCACCGGGAACCTCGGCGGTTTATTCGCAACATGCCTTCGCGGTGTATCCCCTGGTGACCCAGGCTACCGGCGCCACCGGTGTTGAAGCGCCCGCGCTGGATTATGGTCACGACCTGGCAGCCATGCGGCAAGCTATTCGCGACGACACCCGCGTCATCTTCATCGCCAACCCCAACAACCCCACCGGCACCTTGCTCGCCGCCACCGCATTGCACAGCTTCATTGCGTCGGTGCCGGAACATATCATCGTGGTTCTGGATGAGGCGTATGGCGAATTTCTCGATGCCGGCCTGCAAGCGCCCAGCGTTTCCTGGTTGGCGGAGTTTCCCAATCTGGTGCTGACGCGGACCTTCTCCAAGGCCTACGGTCTGGCTGGCTTGCGGGTCGGTTTTGCGCTGGCTCATGCGGATGTGGCCGGCATGCTGAATCGGGTGCGGCAACCTTTCAACGTCAACTCACTGGCTTTGACAGCGGCGACGGCCGCCTTGAGCGATGTCGATTTTCTGGCCGAGTCGAAGCGCATCAACGACGCCGGCATGGCGCAACTGGTGCAAGGATTTCAGCGCATGGGGCTGGCGTTTATTCCTTCTTATGGCAATTTTGTCTGCGTCAAAGTTGGTGCGGCTGCGGCGGTGTTTCAAGAATTATTGAAGCGTGGCGTCATCGTGCGTCCGGTCGGCAACTACGGCATGCCGGAACATCTGCGCGTCAGCATCGGATTACCTGAACAGAATCTCCGTTTCCTGACGGCGCTGGGTGAAATCCTGGTGCGAGCGTGATCAAGCATCTGGTCATCGTCGGCGTCGGCCTGATCGGCGGCTCCTTTGCGCTCGATCTGAAGCGGCAAGGCCTGGTAGAACGGGTGACCGGCATTGGCCGCAGTCGGGCCAATCTGGAAACCGCGCTGCAACTGGGCGTTATCGACGTCATTGGTAGAAATCTGGCGAGCGCCGCCGCCAATGCCGATCTGATCATGCTTGCCGTGCCGGTTGGTGCAATGCCTGCGGTATTCACTGAATTGGCACCGGTGTTGCCGCCAAACTGCATTGTCACCGACGCCGGCAGCACCAAGCAGGACGTCATCGCCGCCGCACGCGCCGGTCTCGGCGAACGTGTCGCGCAGTTTGTGCCCGGACATCCCATCGCCGGTGCGGAAACCAATGGAGCGGCCGCCGCGCGCATCGGTCTCTATGTCGACAAGCCACTCATCCTGACCCCACTGCCGGAGAACCGCGCTGCCGATGTGCGCTTGGTCGAGTCGCTTTGGGGGGCCTGTGGCGCGCGTCTGGCGCGGATGGAGGCTTTATTGCATGACCAGGTTTTCGCGGCGGTCAGTCATTTGCCGCATCTGCTGGCCTTTGCGCTGATGGACGAACTGGCCAGCCGGCCACATGCGGAGATCTATTTCCGTTATGCCGGCGCAGGGCTGCGCGATGCCACACGCATTGCCGGCAGTCATCCAGAGATGTGGCGCGATATCACTTTGGCCAATCGCGAGCCCTTGCTCGATGAGCTGGATGCGATGGTCGAAAAACTCAAATCAGTGCGTGAATTGGTGGCTACTCGCGATGGGGCCGCGCTCGAAGAAGTTTTTGCGCGCGCCCGTCAGGCGCGTGAAAGCTGGCTGCAAGGCAAATTCAACGAATAGATTCATCATCAGGTTTTATCATCAGGTCAAAATTATGGAATTCCTCGATCTCCCCGCGCTATCTGGCGCACGCGGCAAAATCCGTCTGCCAGGCTCGAAAAGCATCTCCAATCGCATGTTGTTGCTCGCCGCACTGGCCGAAGGAGAAACACGCGTCAAAGGCCTGCTTGACTCCGACGACACCCAGGTCATGCTCGAATCGCTGACTCGCCTGGGGGTGAAATGGCAACGAATCGATGCCAGTGACGACTACAACGTGCAGGGTATCGGCGGGGCCTTTCCGGTCAAACAGGCCGAATTGTTTCTTGGCAATGCCGGCACTGCTTTCCGCTCCCTTACCGCCGCCACCGCGCTGGCCGGCGGCGATTACCGCTTGAGCGGCGTCGAGCGCATGCACGAACGCCCGATTGGCGATCTGGTCAACGCATTGCGCCAGCTTGGCGCGCAAATTACCTATCTGCAGCAAGACGGCTTTCCGCCGCTGTCGATAGCACCAGCACGACCAGGCGCGGAAGCCGTCGCCAGCGTCAAAGGCAACGTTTCCAGCCAATATCTCACCGGCCTGCTGCTTTCTGCGCCCTTGCTTGGACGCGAAGTTACTCTGCGCGTCGAGGGCGAGCTGATTTCCAAGCCTTATGTGGAAATTACCTTGAATCTGATGCACCGCTTTGGTGTCGAAGTGCGGCGTGATGGTTGGCAAAGTTTTACCGTACCTGCGGCGGTGTATCGCAGTCCGGGCGAAATCACGGTCGAAGGCGATGCCTCCTCGGCATCCTATTTCCTCGCCGCCGGCGCGCTTGGACACGGTCCGGTGCGGGTTGAAGGTGTCGGCCGCAACAGCATCCAGGGCGATGTCCGCTTTGCCGAAGCACTGGCGCGCATGGGCGCGGAGATTGGGTTCGGCCCCAACTGGATCGAATGCCGCCTTGGCTGCGGCAGCAAACTTCAGGCCATCGACCTCGATTGCAACCACATCCCCGATGCGGCGATGACGCTGGCGGTGCTGGCGTTGTTCGCCGATGGCGACACCACCTTGCGCAATATTGCCTCTTGGCGGGTCAAGGAAACCGATCGCATCGCCGCAATGGCAACGGAATTGCGTAAAGTCGGGGCGACGGTGGAGGAGGGGGCCGACTTCATCCGCGTGACGCCACCTGCAAGGTTGATTTCCGGTGCGGTTATCGATACCTACGATGACCATCGGATGGCGATGTGTTTCTCTCTGATTAGCCTGGGTGGCGTGCCGGTGCGCATCAACGACCCCCAATGCGTCGCCAAAACTTTCCCCGGCTATTTCGAAGCTTTTAGCTCAATCGCTCAGCCGGCAGCAAATTTCAGCTGATTTCATGTTGTTTCAAGTAAAAGTTCAGTTTCAGAGTCGGGCCAAGCCAAGTTAGAATGCCGGCCCTTGGAAGCGTGGCAGAGTGGTCGATTGCACCGGTCTTGAAAACCGGCAACGGGAAACCGTTCGTGAGTTCGAATCTCACCGCTTCCGCCAGATCAATATAATCAGGCACTTGTGTGTTTGTCATCGTAGCGAACAATGCCATCGTGTTTGCTTTTTTCCCCTGTTTAAGTGATTAAAGCGCTATGTTAGAAGCCATTCGTGAACGTGCCCAAGGTTGGATCGCTAAAGTAATTCTCGCGTTATTGATCGTTCCTTTTGCCTTGTGGGGCGTTGATTCTTACTTCTCTGGTTCTGGTACCGAGCCTCCAGCGGCGAAAGTAGGCGATTTCGAAATCACCCAGCGCGATTTTGTCCGCACCTTGAGAGAACAAGAAGAGCAGATGGGGGGCAAGGTGGACGCCAAAGCCTTGCGTAAATTGGTCATCGATCAAATGGTCAATACGCAGGTGCTGTCTCAGGCGGCCAGCAAGGTTGGTTTCGCCATCCTTGAGCCGCAAGTGAATGCGGTGCTGGCGGGTATCGAGATTTTTCAGGAAAACGGCGCATTTTCCCAAGCGCGGCTTGATGCATGGCTGCGGAGTCGTGGCATGAGCAACGGCGAATTACTGGCGATGATCAGCCAGGATCTGTTGCTCAAGCAAGTCCAGATCGGCTACGGAGAGGGTGCTATCTTCGCCGCACCGAGCGTGACCGGATTGGCCAATTTGCTGGCACAGCAACGTGAGGTCAACGAGGTGGTGTTCGACCAGAAAGTCTATGCGGCCAACAGCAAGATCGATGACAAGTCGATTGAAGCCGAATACAAGTCTCACCAGGCAGATTACGCAACACCCGCGATGGTGCGCGTGCAATATCTGACCCTGTCTCAGGCCGGTCTTGAAGCGGCTGTTCAGATCAGCGAAGAGCAAGCGCGCAAGTTCTTCGATGAAAACCCGAACCAGTTTCAAGAGCCAGAGCAACGTCGTGCCAGTCATATTTTGATCAAGATGGATGCGGCCGCCGATGCCGCCAGCAAGCAGGCAGCCAAAGCACGCGCCGAAAAATTGCTGGCAGAGGTGCGCAAGACGCCGGAAAAATTTGCTGAACTGGCGCGTCAGCATTCGGAAGATCCCGGTTCTGGCGCCAATGGCGGCGATCTCGGTGCATTTTCCCGTGACATGATGGTGAAACCCTTTGCCGATGCGGTCTGGGCAATGAAGCCGGGCGAGATTCAGGGCCTGGTCGAGTCCCAGTTCGGCTTTCACATCATCCGCCTTGACGGTGTGCTGGGCGGCGCCAAATTGGGTTTCGCGGTGGTCAAGGATGACATCATCACCTCGCTCAAGCAGCAAGAGGCGCAAAAACGTTTTGTTGATGCTGCCGAGCGTTTCAACAACATGGTTTATGAGCAGCCGGAAAGCCTGGAACCGGCGGCTAAAGAATTCAACCTCAAGATCGAAGAAAGTGGTTGGATCGGCAAAGGCAATGCGCAGCCGAGCATGCTGGGTGATACACGCTTGATGGATGCGCTATTGAGCGACGATTCGATCAATAAAAAGCAGAACGTCGAAGCCGTTGAAGTTGCACCCAATACGTTGGTTTCGGCCCGGGTGATTGAACATCGTGCCGCCGGCGTTCGCCCGTTGGCGGAGGTGGCTGACCAGATTCGCGCTCGCCTGACCACCATCGCCGCACGTAAACAGGCGGTGGAGGCTGGCAAGAAAGCGCTCGAATCCGCGCTTGCTGGACAAACGCCAGCGGGACTTTCTGCCCCGATGACCGTTTCTCGCATGCAGCCTTTGAATGTGCCTTCCGCTTCGGTGCGGGCGATCTTCAGTGTCAATGCGAGCAAGGCGCCGACCTGGGTTGGCGTCGAGTCGGCGGAAGGATATCGCTTGTATCGCATCAATCGTGTTGCTGCGAGCGAGCCTCCGGCTGGACAAGTCACTGCAATGCGAAACGACTTGCGTCGCTTGCTGGCGCAGGAGGAAATGCGCGCCTATCTGGAGAGCGCCAAGGCGCGCGCCAAGATCAAGATTGAGCCAACCGCGCTTGAGCCGAAAGAATAGTCAGAATAATTACTTGGCCTTCTGCGGCGAATAAGTCTGTAACCCAGGCTTTTTCGTCGAAGAGTCGTTTGATTGTTGAAATTCGATCCATAGCCGACGCCCAGACTTCTTCGCTACTTGCGCTAGCCATTGCTGTCATTCAGCATAAACCCCATGAACTTTCCCCGCGCAGGCATTGGTTTATTCCGTCACCTTCGTGTCGGCCGAAATCCAGGTTGTTGGACTCAGGTCGTTGTCGGCAATGCTTCATCGAAATAATCCGGTTGTTCCCTCAACCATGCTGATCCTGGTCAATAGCAATCGCCACGATGGTCGCTGTTCGGTTTTTGTATTCGTACAACATTCGACTGGAAATTCAGTAATTGGTCTATACCGAAAACCTGGACTAAAACCGGATTGAAGCTGGAACAAAAGTCGTATCGCCTTGAGTAACGGAATGATTGCCATGGATGCGGTGCAGAACCTGGATGTCACTTTGCGGTTGATGCCCGTTCCGCAATTATGCGTTTTGGCGATTGAAGGTGACATCGAATCACTCCTTGGTTTCAGTCCGGGCAGTTTCAAGGATGGGTCGGTATCTCTTGCTGAATTGATTCATTCTGACGATCGAGACATCGTTGATGCAATGCTGACTTGCCAGCCCGGCACCCAGTTGCAGATTTGTAACCTGCGTTTGCGTCAGGCCAATCGTCGAATTCGTTGCCTGCATGCGGAATATGCAATGGCTCATTTTCAAACTGAGGCTGAGGCCACTTTGAGTTTGCGCTTGCAGGATGCGAAAAGTCTGTTCAAGGATCCGGATGCGCTGATGTCGAGCGCCAGCTTCCGGACGATGATGGAGAAGACCAATGATTTCATCTTTTTCAAGGATCGGAATCATGTGTTCACCGGTGCCAGCCAGACCCTGGTCAATGTTACCGATCCAGCAAGACACTGGACGGACCTGATCGGCCAGACCGATTACGACGTATTTCCCGAGGCCTATGCCGACCTCTATTACCGGCTCGAAAAGCAGGTTTTTGCGGGCATTCCCGTTGCCCAGGAAATTCAGGAGTTTCAGACCAACGATGGAATGAAAGGATGGGTCGATAACCGCAAGTATCCAATCAAGAATGAGCAGGGCGAGATCACTGGTTTGTTCGGCGTCGCCCGTGTCATCACTGACCAGGTTTTGGCGGAACAAGCCCTGTTAATGGAGCGCGACAGCTCGCACAACATTCTGTCCACGGTGGAAGCGATGATCGTGGCGCTGGACATCAATGGGCGCATCACGCTGATCAACCGCAAGAGCTGTCAGATCCTGGGCTATCGAGATGATGAGTTGCTCGGCAAGGATTGGTTTACGGCCTGTTTGCCGCGCAGCATCGATGTGGATCAAGACCGCGAAGCATTCAAAAGGTCTTTGTCTGGCAAGCTGGCATTGGCCGAATATCATGAAAGCCTGGTGCTCACTCGCGCTGGCGATGAACGCCTGATTGCCTGGCACAACAGCGCTATCCGAGATAAAGAAGGTCGTGTCATCGGGGGATTGTCCGCCGGGGAGGACATCACCGAACGCAAGAAAAACGAAGAAAAACTTCTTGAAAGCCAACAATTACTGGATGCGGTAATCAATGAAATCCCCGATCCCATTGTGCTGAAAGATCACAACGGTGATTTCCTGCTTTGTAATCGGGCAGTGGCCCAGCTTTACAACACCACCCCGGAAGCCATGTTGGGCAAGAATGATGGTGACTTTGGCGTGCCCAAGGAGATGTCTGATTTCTTCCGCAGCAATGTTATTGAGATCATGGCGAAAGGCGCTGCCGAAATCGTCTATGAGGAGAGCGTCGATCGCGCAACCGGCGAGGTTCATCATTACCGATCAATCAAGAAGCCTTTCAAAAGTGCACTCGGCCATGACCAGATATTGGTGATTGCCCAGGACATCACCGATGTTATTCAGGCTCAGGCAAAGGTGGCCGACAGCGAGCGTCGGCTGCAAGAAGTGCTGGCAATCACCGATGAAGGCATCTGGGACTGGCATATACCTTCCGGAAAAGTGATCCATAACCCGCAGTGGTACAAACTGTTAAAGGCTGCGCCGGGTGAAATTGCCGAGACCTTCGATGCATTCGCCAATCTGCTGCATCCGGATGACAGCCAAGCGGTTCAGAAACGCTTCTCCGCCCTGCTTGATGGACTGAGTGATAACTACACCTCGAAGCATCGTTTGCTGCGCAAAGATGGCAGTCAGATTTGGGTGCTTGACCGTGGTCGAGTAGTGGAAAAAGACCCGCTTGGCCATCCTGTCAGGGTAATCGGCAGCTTTACCGATATCACCTATCAGGTAGAGCATCAGCGTCAACTGGAGCTTATTGCCCATTACGATATCCTGACTGGTCTGCCCAACCGGCTTCTATTGGCTGATCGAATGCGGCTGTCCATGGCGCACTGCAAACGCTCCGGTGAAATGCTGGCGGTCTGCATCATGGATCTGGATGGCTTCAAGCCGGTCAACGACAGCCTCGGCCACCAGGCCGGCGATGCCGTGCTGCAGGAGATCGCCCGCCGACTGCTTGATGCAATCCGCGCCGGCGACACGGTGGCGCGCATCGGCGGCGATGAATTCGCGTTGCTGCTGGGCGGCTTCAAGATTGCCGAGACGTGCGAACTGGCGCTGCATCGGCTACTCGATTCAGTGGCTCAACCTTTCTCTTACGTGGGGCAGCCAATCCGCGTCTCGGGCAGCCTGGGCGTGACCTTTTACCAAGGCGACGAGACCGATGCCGACAAACTGCTCCGTCACGCCGACCAAGCCATGTATGTGGCGAAGGAGAAGGGCAAGAACCGCTTCCATGTTTTCGACACCGCCGTCGAATTGCGGCTGCGCGCTAACCAAGGTCTCTACAAGCGCATCGAAAAAGCACTGGAAAAAGGTCAATTCAGCCTCTTCTACCAGCCCAAGGTCGACTGCCGCAACGGCCGCATCGCTGGCATGGAGGCGCTGATTCGCTGGAATCACCCCACACTGGGCATTCGCGGCCCAGCCGAGTTCATTCCGATCATTGAGCACGATGACCTCATCATCCGACTTGGAGAATGGGTGATCGCCGAGGCTTTGCGTCAGATGGAGGCATGGCGGCAGGCCGGGCTCGATCTTGCGGTCAGTGTAAATGTTACGGTGCGACAGTTTGTACATGGCAGTTTCAACGAGCGGATGCTCGCCATGCTTTCAGCCTATCCGCCGGAAATGGCTGGTCGCCTGGAGCTTGAGTTGGTTGAAACGGCTGCTCTCGAAGACATCAACGCAGTCAGCCGAGTCATGGCGCAGCAACATAGCTATGGCATCCACTTTGCGCTCGATGACTTCGGCACTGGTTATTCCTCGTTGGTGCATCTCAAGCGGCTTGCTGTCGATGTCCTCAAAGTCGACCAGACCTTTGTCCGCGACATGCTGGACGACCCCGGCGATCTCGCTATCGTCCAAGGTGTTATTGGTCTCGCCTCTGCCTTCCATCATCAAGTCGTGGCCGAAGGCGTGGAAACCACAGAGCAGATCCTGATGTTGCTCGATCTCGGTTGCGATCTGATGCAGGGTTATGGTCTGTCGCGGCCGATGCCGGCCGAGAAAGTCCTCGCTTGGGTGCGCGAATTCCAGCCTGACCCGCGCTGGCGGTTAGACAGCAAGCACTTCCCCTCGCGCAGTGATTTCGACCTCTTGTTGATGGAAGTGGCGCATCGCCATTGGCTGGAACGCTGGCTCGACAAACCGCTTGCACAGACTGATCTCGAAGCGCTAACGCTCGAAGAATGCGGCTTCCAGAAATGGAGTCAGGGCTCCGGACTGCGACGCTATGGTGACCACCCTGAGTTCCTCGAAATCAATCAAGCATACCGTCAAGTGCATCGACGGGCGGAATCCCTGATGTCCGCTTATCGATCCGGCGACACCGGGGCGATTCAGAGCGCCAAGCTGGCGCTCGTTGAAGCAAGCACCGCGCTGATCGATCGGATGCACAAGCTGCGCCTGTCACTGGCCAACTGGCCGGCGCGTAAACTATTACCCTCGTACAAGGAGACCGCAACGTGAGCACACCTTATCAGCCCCTGGTCTGGAATGAAAACTTCGCCACCGGCGTGACCGAAATCGATGAACAACACATGATTCTGGTTCACACCCTGAACGAGGCCGGCGCCAAGCTCACCCTCGGTGCGAACCCGCAGTTGCTGGAACAGATTACCCAGGATCTGCTGAGTTATGCCCTCTACCACTTCGACACAGAGGAGGAGTTGATGCAGGAATACGGCTACGCTGAAGAAACCGAAGAGGCGATGAACCGCCACCTGCAGCAACACCGAGGCTTCTCCGCCAAAGTAGTGGCGGTGCGCGAAAGCCTCAAGGATGGCCAGTTGGTATCGTCTGACGATATTCTGAATTTCCTCAACACCTGGCTGGTGAACCACATCCTCAATACCGATAAACGCCTCGGCGCGTTCATCAATGCCAAACGTTCTGTTGGGTAAGTCGCATCAGGTAGAAGCGTCTGAATACACGCAACTTCAACGGATTTGAACTCTGCTCAAAGCTAAACCCGAAACGCGGGTTTGGCGATTGAGTTTTCAAATAAACAATTGTTCGAGTCGGCTGTATCTGCGCACATTGAACAGCCGGTAATGCGCTTGAAGGGACTTGGCGACTGTCCATGAATAACCAGGACATTCTGGCTGCACGGGTGGGCGCGGTGCTGCGTTGCCGGTCGCTTGAAGGGAATGACCATGCCAGGTTATTCATGGACAGTCGCTTAGGGATGCGGAAACAGCCAATATCCCATTTATGGCAGCACTAACGGGCGCATTGCGTCGTTGTACCTCGCTTGTGTGTTAGCCACACGACACTCGGTACGCCTGGCGCTGCATCCCGCCAGCACCACCAAAAACGGAACATCGGCTATTTCTGCATCCCTTAATCGTCGGTCGACAAACCTGCCGTGCTGCTGAAGCCGGAATCGACATAGGTGATTTCCCCGGTGATGCCGGAAGCCAGGTCAGAGAGCAGGAAGGCGGCGGTATTGCCGACTTCTTCGATGGTGACATTGCGACGCAGCGGAGAATGTTTCTCGCCCCAAGCCAGCAGCTTGTTGAAATCGGCGATGCCGGATGCGGCGAGTGTCTTGATCGGGCCGGCGGAAAGACCATTGACGCGTATGCCTTTCGGTCCAACGCTGGATGCCAGGTAATACACGCTGGCCTCCAGGCTGGCCTTGGCCAGTCCCATGACGTTGTAATGTGGCACCGAACGGGCTGCGCCAAGGTAGGTCATGGTCAGCATGGCGGCGTTGCGGCCCATCATCATCGGCAAACCGGCCTTTGCCAGCGCAGTGAAGGAGTAGCTGGATATGTCATGTGCGACACGGAAATTCTCGCGCGTAACGAAGTCCAGATAGCTGCCGTCGAGTGCTTCTTTCGGCACGTAGGCAATCGAATGCACCAGGCCGTCGAGGCCATCCCAATGTTTGCCCAGACTTTCAAACAGTGCGGCGATTTCTTCGTCGCTGCTGACATCGCAAGGAAACAACAATGGCTCGTCGCCGCTGAAGTCTTTGATCAGCCCGAGTACACGGTCTTTCAGCTTTTCGCCTTGATAGGTGAAGGCCAGTTCAGCGCCCTCGCGATGGCAACATTTTGCGACGCCATAGGCAATCGAACGGTTGCTGAGCAGACCAGTGATAAGTATCTTTTTGCCAGCGAGGAAGCCCATGTGACGAGTCCAGTTAAATAGAAACGCGCGAATTATACCCATGCCGCTGCATCAGGCTAAGCATGGCGCTACCATGTACGGCGTTAACAGGAGCAAATTGCATGAGTGCGAAAATTATTGCTGTCGTCAATCAGAAAGGTGGCGCCGGCAAGACGACTTTGGCCATGTTGCTGGCGGGGAGTCTGGCGGAGCGGGGCAAACGCGTTCTGGTGGCAGATGCCGATGCGCAGAATACTGCCGTGCATTGGGCTGGCATGGGGACCGGCTTTCCGGCGGAAGTGCAAGATGTCTCCGGTGAAGAAAGCAAACTGCACAAAGCGTTGCGCAAACTTACCGATGCATTCGATTATATTGTCATCGACAGTCCGCCGGCCGCCACCGCGCCGGTTACCGCGAGCGCGTTGCGCGCCGCGCATCTGGCGTTGGTGCCGGTGATTCCATCGCCGCTTGATCTTTGGGCCTCGGTACGCATCCGCGAGGCTATCGTGCTGGCGCGTCACAAGAACCCGCAACTGGAGGCGCGCCTGGTGGTAAACCAGATGCAGCCGAACACGCTCCTGGCGCGAGAAGTATTGGGTATGCTGCCGGAATTCGGCATCCCCTTGCTGGCCGCGAACTTGAAAAGCCGCACGGCATATCGTCAATGCGCCGCCTTGGGTGGCAGCATTCATTCGCTCGGTAGCCGTGCCGCGCTGGCGGTGATGGAAGTGGACGCCTTGCGTCGCGAAGTGGAAGAGCTGCTCCGCGGCCGCTGATTGTTTTTGAATCCGACAACAAAACGACGAAACGAAGATGCCCATGACAACGACCACGCTTGATTTCCTGCGCCACGGCGAACCTGTTGGCGGCAAAAAATATCGCGGCCAGATGGATGACCCGCTTTCCGAAAAAGGCTGGACCCAGATGCGCGCCGCAACAGCCGGTGAGACGCGATGGAGCGCCATCGTCAGTTCACCGTTGAGCCGCTGCAAAGCCTTCGCGGAATGGCTGGCGGAAGATCTAAGCCTGCCAGTTCAACTTGACGCACGTCTTGTCGAAGTCGGCTTTGGCGCTTGGGAAGGTCGGACTGCGGAGCAACTCAAACAGCAAGATCCGAATTGCATTATCAATTTCAAGCGCGACCCGGTCGCCCACCGGCCAGAAGGCGCCGAACCATTGGCCGATTTTCACGCTCGCGTCGTCGCCGCTTATGAGGATCTGCAATTGTGTTTCGCCGATCAACATGTTTTGGTCGTGGCGCACGCCGGAGTAATTCGCATGGCGATCTGCCACGTACTCGGATTACCTCCCGAGCAAGCCTACCGTATCAACGTCGGCTCCGCCGGCATGGCCCGATTTCGCATTGAAAATAAAGCCGAGCAGCGTTTTGATAGCTTGATGTGGCTGAGCAAAGGCGAATAACAGGGCGGCTTTAGCGCAACATTCCCACGTCTTCCTCATAAACAACGAAACTTCAGGCTTCAACTGGCCGAACAAAAGACAAGGTAAAGCATGATCGAACGCGAACTCAAACTGCTCTTGGATGCCAGAGCGGTCAAACAGGTACAAGTCCATTATGCGGTGATGACTGCCGGCTATATGGTCGTGATAGACGGAAAAAATCTGGAAACCAATAAACGCCAGATCCGCGTCTTTAAAACACTGGATACCGCCGCGCGCTTTCTGTTCAAGACGGGCATCGCCGAATTTGCTGTGAAACTACGCACCGTCTAATAACCCAACAACCAACTTGAATCCGAAATTCATTCCGGGCAATTGACTCCTGGCAATTGATTTTTTGACTCAAGTTGACTGTTTTTTTCGCAAAACTCGCAAGGAGAAAAAGATGATTAGATTGACCACAGCCCTCACCCTTGCCGCCCTCCTGGCAGGTTGCGGCGTCTCGCCGATTGTTTACAAAGACGCCAACAGCATCACCATTGAACACAAGAACAAAGGTTTTCGTGAGGCGATGGAAGAAGCCCGCCTGCACTGTTCGGAGCTTAATAAAGCGGTCAAACATCAGAGTACCGATTGTCCATCGAAGTGCATCAGCACTTTTGTTTGCACGCCCCGCTAGACGCAGGCTGATTTTATTACAGCACCGAAATCGACCATAAAAGGGGTGAATCCATTTCCCCCGTTTATGGTCGACTAAATCATTCCGCTGAAACACGCTTTCATTTCAACGAGTAATTGCATGCCCGCTCCAAAACGTATCGGCTTCGTTTCTCTCGGTTGCCCGAAAAATACCTTCGACTCCGAACGCATCCTCACCCAGTTGCGCGCCGAGGGTTACCTGATCGTCCCCACCTACAACGACGCCGATTTGGTGGTGGTGAATACCTGCGGCTTCATCGATGCGGCGGTGGAGGAAAGCCTGGACGCCATCGGCGAGGCGCTGCGCGAGAACGGCAAGGTCATCGTGACCGGTTGCTTGGGCGCGCGCGAAAATGTGGTGATGGATGCGCACCCGCAAGTGCTGGCGATTACCGGCCCGCACGCGACAGAAGCGGTGATGAATCATGTTCACGCGCATTTGCCGAAACCGCATGATCCATTTGCCGATTTGATCCCGCCTGGCGGCATGAAGTTGACACCGCGTCACTTCGCTTATCTGAAGATTTCCGAGGGCTGCAATCATCGTTGCACCTTTTGCATCATCCCCAGTCTGCGCGGCGATCTGGTCTCGCGCCCGATTGGTGATGTGCTCGCCGAGGCTGCTGCACTGGCCCAAGCCGGGGTCAAGGAATTGCTCATTATTTCTCAAGATACAAGCGCATACGGTGTCGATTTGAAGTATCGGCCAGGTTTTTACAATGGCCGGCCGGTAAAAACACGGATGCTGGAATTGGTGCAAGAACTTGCCAAACTCGGCATTTGGGTGCGTTTGCATTACGTTTATCCATACCCCAGCGTCGACGATGTGCTGCCGTTGATGGCCGAAGGCAAGGTGCTGCCGTATCTTGATATCCCGTTCCAGCATGCCAGCCATCGCATATTGAAAGCCATGAAGCGCCCGGCGCATGCCGAAAACACCCTGCGCCGAATCGAAAAATGGCGTGAAATCTGTCCAGATATCGTTATTCGCAGCACCTTCATCACCGGCTTCCCCGGCGAAACCGAAGACGACTTCGGCGAATTGATCCACTTCCTGCAAGCTGCGCAACTCGACCGCGTCGGTTGTTTCCCCTATTCCGCCGTCGATGGCGCCACCGCCAACGAACTGCCCGATCCGGTCGATGAAGACCTCAAACATGATCGACTAGCCCGCTTCATGGATGTGCAGGCCGACATCAGCGCGGAAAAGTTGAAAGCGCGACGCGGTACCGAGATGACCGTGTTGATCGACGAAGCCGACGGTCGCCGCGCGATGGGTCGAACTTACGCCGATGCCCCGGAAATCGACGGCATCGTGCATATCGCACAGGGTGCCGGACTCCGGCAGGGTGATTTTGTGAAAGTAAAAATCACCCGCAGTGATGACTATGATTTATGGGGAAAACCGGTTTGATTTCGTTTGATTCAGCAACCTCGCGGTGGAGAAAGTGATGCACGAAGTCTGGAAGCCCCATGTCGTTGTCGCCGCCATCATCGAGGAAGATGGCAAGTTCCTGCTGGTGGAAGAACATACCGATGCGGGCATTAAATTCAATCAACCGGCCGGGCATCTTGAAGAAGGCGAGTCGCTGCTGGATGCGGTGCGGCGCGAGGCATTCGAGGAAACCGCGCATCACTTCGAACCACAAGCGTTGCTCGGCATCTATCGTTGGCAACACCCTGGAAAACCGAGCAAAACCTATTTGCGTTTCGCCTTTACCGGGCAAATCACTGGCTTCGACCCAACCGCCAGATTGGATGAAGGCATTTTGCGGGCGGTGTGGATGTCGGTCGACGAGATCGCCGAGATGCGGCTTCGGCACCGCAGTCCGTTGTTGCAGCAATGCGTGTCGGATTACCTGGCTGGTCAACGCTATCCGCTGAATTTGCTGACTGATTTCGCGGATGCCGTGTGAGCCTGATCGTATGAGCAAGATCGTGGTCGGCCTCTCTGGCGGCGTCGATTCCGCCGTCACCGCCTGGTTGCTGAAGCAGGCGGGGCATGAGGTGGTTGGCGTGTTCATGAAGAACTGGGAAGCTGACGACCTGGAAGACGATTGCCCTATCGCGCAGGATTTTCGCGACGTGATGGCGATAGCCGAAGTACTTCAAATTGATGTCGAGCTGGTCAATTTCAGTCGCCAATACCAGGAGCGTGTCTTTGCTTACTTTCTGGCTGAATATCAGGCTGGACGCACACCGAATCCAGACGTGCTGTGCAACGCCGAGATCAAGTTCAAAGCTTTTCTCGATCACGCCATGTCGCTCGGCGCCGAATTCATCGCCACCGGCCACTACGCGCGGCTCGAGGGTGCATCTCCGGGGCGCAAATTGCACAAAGCGACTGACGCCAACAAGGATCAGAGTTACTTTCTTTATCGCCTGAATCAGCACCAGATCGCCCGCGCGCTGTTCCCGCTCGGCGAACTGCCGAAACCGAAGGTGCGAGAACTGGCGCGTCAGGCG
>JFJP01002040.1_pt1 | contig 21493 bp, 9 predicted proteins | sample 431651 | NCBI WGS metagenome assembly JFJP01 (sample SAMN02602958, study PRJNA72255) | Microbial mat metagenome, whole genome shotgun sequencing project. | biome: fresh water; feature: sink hole; material: water; isolation source: purple microbial (photo- and chemosynthetic) mats found in...
GGCGCATGCGGGCGGAGGCGGAAAGCCGTCATTTGAGCCGCTTGCTGAAGGTATTGAGCGCCGTCAATCAAAACATCACCCGCCAGCAGGACGAGAGCGCACTGATCGGAGAGGTCTGCCGCATCGCTGTCGAAATTGGCGGTCTGAAGGCGAGTCTGGTGGCTTTGCTCGACCCGCTGTCGGGACAACTCTGGTCGTATGCCTGGTCCGGGCCGGGCAGCGAGATGCCGGATGACTCGATGCCGACGATAGCCGGAGACGAGGTGGTGTTGCCCGGCGGCGCGCGCCAGCCAATGCACACGCCTTTGCCCTGCGACTTGCACAACCCGGCCGATCCAGTAGCCGCCTGGTGCACCTGGCTGCGAGAAAGCGGCGTTGGCGCGGTGATTCACTTTCCGGTCAAACGCGATGCGGCGGTGGTCGGATTGATGAGTTTCTTCGCCGACGACCTGGCTTTCCTGCGCGCCGATGTGTGCGATCTGTTGCATGAATTGGTCAACGATCTTTCCTACGCGCTGGAAAGCTTCAGTTATCGCCGGCAGGACTTTGAGTCGCGCTACAAGTTGGCAGATCGCGAGGCGCATTTGCGCACCTTGATGCAGGCGGTGCCGTTGGGAATCGGCACCGTGGTGGAGCGAGAATTTGTCGATGTGAATGCCGCCGTCTGCGAGATGTCGGGTTACACCAGCGAGGAATTGATCGGGAAATCCGTGCGCATGCTGTATGCCGATGACGCCGAGTACGAACGTGTCGGGCGCGAAAAATACGCCGACGTTGCCGCAACCGGCAAGGGCCAAATCGAAACCCGCTGGCGGCGCAAGGATGGCGACATCATCGAGGTCAAGCTGATCAGCTCGGCGTTTGATCGGGACGATCTCGGCAAAGGCACGGTTTTTGCCGCAGAAGACATCACGGATAAAAAGCGGGCCGAAGTCGCTTTTGAAAAAGCCAAGCGGCAACTCGAATTGGCGATCGAAGCCGCCGACCTGGGGGTTTACGATTTCGACCTGGTCAACGGCAACGTGACCCTGAACCCACGCTATCTGGAGATGCTGGGTTATTTACCGGGTGAACTCGAATTCAACCATGCACTCTGGTTGAGCATGCTGCATCCCGACGATCTGCCTGCCCTGAATAAAGCCTTCCTGGAAGACGTCCAAGGCTTGCTGGCCGGGGTTGAGGTGGAGTACCGGATGCGCCACAAGGCGGGGCACTGGGTCTGGCTGATGGACCGAGCCAAGGGGTTTTCCGATGTGCCGGGCGGCGCAATAACCCGCGTCGTTGGCACTCACCGAGACCTGACCGCGCATAAGTCGTCCGAGGAAAAGCTCTATTTCCTTTCCCACTACGATGCCTTGACCGAATTGCCCAACCGCGATCTGCTGCGCGACCGTCTGGAACATGGCATTCAGCGGGTCAGCCGGGAGAAGCAGCAGTTGGCGGTGTTGATGCTGGATCTGGATCGATTCAAGACCATCAACGAATCGCTTGGCCATAGTGTTGGCGATGCGCTGTTACAAGCGCTGGCCGCCCGTATGAGCGGGCAGATGCGCGGCGGCGACACCCTCGCCAGGGTCGGCGGCGATGAATTCATCCTGTTGCTGGAAAACAATGTCAGCGTCAACAGCGCCAACAAGGTGGCGCTCAAATGGATGGAGATGATCGCCGAACCGGTGCGGGTAGGCGACAGCGAACTATCGATCAGCGTCAGTATCGGCATCAGTCTGTACCCGGCCGATGGTCTCACCGCCGATGATCTGCTGCGGAACGCCGATGCGGCGCTGTACAAGGCCAAAAATCAGGGGCGCAACAATTATCAGTTTTTCGAGGCGCAGATGACCGCTGGCGCGTTCGAGCATTTGCTGATGGAGAACGCGCTGCGCGGCGCAGTCAGCCGTGACGAATTGCGCGTCCACTATCAGCCCCAGGTCGATTTCGTCAGCGGTGCGTTGCGCGGCGTCGAAGCGCTGGTGCGCTGGCAACATCCGGAACTGGGGCTGGTTGCGCCGGGCCAGTTCATTCCTCTGGCGGAAGAAGCCGGCATTATCGGCATCATCGGCGAATGGGTGCTGCGCCAAGCCTGTCTACAGATGGCGGTGTGGGATTCGGCCGGACTGAAGGTCCCCTGCGTGGCGGTGAATCTGTCGGTACAGCAGGTCGAGCGCAATACGCTGGTACAACTGGTCGCCAATGTTCTGGCGGATTCAGCGCTGGAGGGTGCGCGGCTGGAACTGGAAGTCACCGAATCGATGATCATGCGAGAAACCGATCAGGCGCTGTCGGTGCTGCAGGATTTGCGCGCGCTCGGGGTCAAACTGGCCATCGACGATTTCGGCACCGGTTATTCGTCGTTGAGTTACCTGAAACGCTTGCCGATGCATCGTTTGAAGATCGACCAATCTTTTGTCCGCGACATCGGTCGCGATAGCAGTGGCGAGTCCATTGTTCGCGCCATCATCGCGCTGGGCCACAGCCTCGGTCTGGAAATCGTCGCCGAAGGCGTCGAACAACACGAACAGGCTGATTTTCTCCGCCAGGCATCCTGCGATATCGGCCAGGGCTATCTTTACAGCCGCCCGGTAGAAGCGGACGTGATCCTTCGCCAATGGGGGCCGGAGTCGCGCATTTCTTCCACCAATTCGACCGCTTGAACGCTCCTTTGCAGACCACTTTGCACGTTCCTTTGAACGCCCCGATTACCGGTATCCACGAGATATTTCTGCATCCCGGCGATTTTTATTTCGGCGATGCCGAAACCCGCATCGTCACCCTGCTGGGTTCGTGCGTGTCGATTACCGTCTGGAGTCCGCGCCTGTTGGTTGGCGGCATGTGCCATTTCATGCTGCCTTCGCGCGGCGTTATCCCGGAAGGCGCCGGCTACGACGGCCGCTATGGCGATGAAGCGATGCTGATGCTGATGAAGCAGATCTGGAATCTGGGCGTCAAACCATCCGAGTTTCAGGCCAAGGTGTTCGGCGGCGCAAACATGTTTCCGTTGCTTTGCCAGACGAACGAGATGAATGTCGGCGAACGCAATATTGAAATGGCGCTGGTTCTGCTCGACCGTTACCAAATTCCCATCAAAGCCAAACATCTCGGCGGCGATGGTCATCGCAAATTGATGCTTGATATCTGGAGCGGCGATGTCTGGTTGAAACACCAATCGTTGATTGAATCAGGTAAAGGTGTTTCTTGAACAACAGTTTTTACGCCTCAAATTTTTGCATTTTTCGCGCCAACCGTAAGTCGGTAGGGTGGATAAGCGGAGCGCATCCACCTTTGGCGCGTGGAATGGTGGATGCGCTCCGCTTATCCACCCTACGGCGTTTCTTCGGTGCGATATGCGGCTGTGACCCCATTTCTCATTTATCGGACCCCTCCCGGCGGTAGGATGGGCCAAGCTTGCGGGCCCATCTATACTCGGTAGACCAAAGAATCGGAAAAAATCATGGGCGCTCTGCAACAGGATCTCAAATTCGGTCTGGACGATTTCATGCGCTGGGAAGCCGAGCAAAGTGAACGTCACGAGTACATCAATGGTGAAGTCTTCGCGATGACCGGTGCGCGTGACGGCCACAACACCATTGCCGGCAACCTGTTTGCCACCCTTCGTTCCGCGCTGCGCGGCAGCCCTTGTCGTGCTTTCATTGCCGACATGAAACTGCGCATCGACGCCGCCGATGCCGCGTTCTATCCGGATGTCATGGTGACCTGCGATACGCGCGACAAAACTCCGGATGCCGACTTGGCGAAACGGCATCCCACTCTGATTGTTGAAGTGCTGTCCGAATCTACCGCCGCTTACGATCGTGGTCTCAAATTCGAGTACTACCGCAACATCGACAGCCTCAAGGAATATTTGCTGGTAGAACAAGATCGTCGCCATGCTGATCTGTTCAGAAAAGGGAAAGACGGTCTCTGGGTGCTCTATGCCAGCGGCCCGCTTGATGATGTCGTGCTGGAAAGTGTGGGCGTGCGGCTCTCGATGGACCTGTTGTTCGAGGATGTTTTCATCCCGGTTGCACCTTCCCCGTCATCAATCTGAGCAAAAAGGGGAGGGCGGACTACTGCGGCTGGCAACGGTGGAAAGGTGGCAGACCCGTGTCGGCCCCTTCCGCCGCAATGGCGGTGATCGAAATATTGAAATGGCGTTGACCCTATTGCAACGCTACGAATTACCGATAAAGGCGAAATATTTTGGCGGCGATGGTCGTCGCAAATTGATGCTTGATATCTGGATTGGCGATATCTGGCTGAAGCACCAGCCGCTGGCGAGCGGCAAGAAGGAAGCAAACAGGTGAAACAGATCAAGGTAATGGTTGTCGACGATTCCGCCGTGGTGCGGCAGGTGATGCTGGATATTCTTGGCAAAGCGCCTGACATCAAGGTGATCGGCACCGCTTCAGACCCGATTTTTGCAATGCAGAAAATGAATATTGAATGGCCGGATGTCATTACCCTGGATGTCGAAATGCCGCGGATGGACGGCATCACTTTCCTGAGAAAACTCATGGCTGAACATCCTACCCCGGTGGTGATCTGCTCCTCGCTGACGGAAAAGGGCGCGGAAACCACCATGCAGGCGCTGGCCGCCGGCGCGGTCAGCATCATCACCAAGCCGAAGATGGGGGTGAAACAATTTTTGGCCGATTCCTCCAACGACCTGGTCAGCGCGGTGCAGGCCGCCGCGCTGGCCAATATGCGCCGGCTGGCAATGCCGATGCCGCCGATTGCCGCCAAGCTCACTGCTGATGCGATGCTGCCCGGCAATATCACCGCGATGGCGGCGACCACCGAGCGCATCGTCGCCATTGGCACCTCCACCGGCGGCACCCAGGCGCTGGAAGCGGTGCTGACGCAACTGCCGCGCGTCTGTCCCGGCATGGTCATCGTGCAGCACATGCCGGAAAAATTTACCGCCGCATTCGCCGAACGGCTGAACAGCCTGAGCCAGATAGAGGTGCTGGAAGCGAAAAATGGCGACCGCGTCATTCCCGGGCGCGCCCTGATCGCGCCGGGCGGTCGGCACATGCTGTTGAAGCGCAGTGGCGCGCAATATCTGGTCGAAGTGGTGGATGGGCCGCTGGTGTCGCGGCATAAACCTTCCGTCGATGTGCTGTTTCGCTCGGTGGCCAAATTTGCCGGCAAGAACGCTACCGGCATCATCATGACCGGGATGGGCGATGACGGCGCGCGCGGCATGAAGGACATGTTTGATGTCGGTTGTCACACCATCGCCCAGGACGAGGCCAGTTGCGTGGTGTTCGGCATGCCGAAAGAAGCCATCAAGATGCAGGCGGTGCGTGAGGTATTGCCGCTGGAGAGTATTCCGCGCGCCATCGTCGCCGCCGGATTCGGCGGCAGATGAAGTTGATATCCAATGATCTGCATCACCCCCATCGGTTGCACCGGCTGCGCCGGTGTTCAACTGCTGATTCAACTGCTGTTTCAATTTGATTACTTGAGTAATATCCGGTCATGTCGTTTCGATCCTTGATCTCCCGGCCCGCCGCACGTATCGCACTGCTTTACATGGTGTTGGCGGGGTTATGGATACTGGCTTCCGATTTCCTGCTGAGCTTGTTCGTGCAGGCCACGCCCGGCGTAGCTTCCGGTCAGACGGTGAAAGGTCTGGGTTTGGCGGCAAACAGCATGAACAGCGTGAACGGCGCGGTCAGATCATCGAGACGCACCCCATGTCCAGGCAGCCGGTGCTTGTTTTTGGTCTGTTTGCGCTTGGCTTGGTCGCTATCGGCGTCATCCTGTTCCACCTCCAGCAAGTGCAGATACGCGCCAATACCCAGGCGCAACTCAAGGCCATCGGTGAACTGCGCGTCGAGCAGATACAGAACTGGCTGAATTCGGCGCGTTTGAATGCGCAGCACTTTGGCCGCAACTCCCAATTGGTGCGTGAGTTCGAATCCTGGCTGGAGTCGGGCGGCAAGGATCAAGCCCTGGCCGCCGCCATGGTGCGGCGCATGCGCCAGATTAAGGCATCCTACGGCTACACCAATTTCAGCTTGTTTGATCTGCAAGGTACGCCGCTTCTGACTGAAAAACCTGATCCACTGGTGGCCGAACACCACGACGACGTGTTGCGGGCCATCGCCAGCGGACGTCCGTTGCTGATCGATTTTCATACTCATGGCGACAGCGCCGAACCCATGCTGGGGATGGTGGCGCCATTGGTCGCCAGCGGCAGTGACGGACGTAAAGTGGTGGGGGCGATGTTTTTTTCCTTGCCTGCCAGGCAAACCCTGTTTTCCATTATCCAGCGTTGGCCAACCCCCAGCGCCAGCGGCGAGACGGTGTTAGTCCATCATGCGGCGAAGCGCTTGCGGGTGTTGTATGCCTCGCGCCAGCCAGCGTTGCGAATACTGAAACTGGATATGTCGGCGGTCTCGCCAAATCTGGTCTCGACGCGGGTGAGCCGGGGGGAATCGGGCGTGCTGGACAACGTCGTCGATTATCGACAAGTGCCGGTTCTGGCTTACGCTGCGTCGATACCCGATACGCCCTGGATATTGGTGGCCAAACTCGATCAGCGCGAGGTGGATGCGCCGGTGGATGCGTTGGCGCAAGCCGTAACTTTGATCGTTGCGCTGCTGTTGCTGGCGGCGGGGCTGGCCGCCTGGTGGTGGTGGCGGGCTCAGTACGACCGTCAACGCGCCCTGTTGTTCAGCAAGGAACTCGAACGACGCGTGCTGGAGCGGCATTACGACTTCCTTTCGCGCTACTCCAACGATGCCATTCTGTTGCTCGATATGGCGGAGGGGGTAATCGACAGCAATGCGCGGGTGCGCGAGATGTATGGCTATGAAGCGGAAGAACTGATCGGCGAGTCCGCCAATCTGTTGCGCCCGGCCGAGCTTCGCGACAGCTTCGACACCATGCGCCAGCAGTTGCTGAAAACCGGTCAACTGATTTACGAGACCGTCCATCAGCACAAGGATGGCCGACAGTTTCCGGTTGAGGCCAGCGCCCGTCTGATTGATCAGGAAGGTTTGCAACGCATCCATGTCAGCGTGCGCGACATCAGCGAACGCAAGGCGGTGGAAGCGCAACTTCGTCTGCAGTCGCTGGTGCTCGATCAGATTCAGGACACCGTCACCATCACCGATCTGAACGGCATCATCAGCTATGTCAATGAAACCTTGTGCCTTGACAGCGGCTATACGCGCGAGCAATTGATCGGCCAACCAATCAGTATTTTCGGCAACGATAGCGAGGCCGATCTGAGCCAGGAGGAGATCCGCCTGGCCACCCTGGAAAATCGCAGTTGGCAGGGAAGGCTGAGCAACTTGCGCGCGGATGGCGCCAAGGTCGAGATCGAACTGCGCACCACCTTGATCCGTGACGCCGATGGCCAGCCGATTTGCATGGTCGGCATCGGTAGCGACATCAGCGAGCGCCTGCGCATCGAAGCCGAATTGCGCCAGCGCGAGGCGCGTTATCGAGCGGTGATTGAAACCTCCGCCGATGGTTTCTGGATGATCGACCTGGAAGGCCGTTTGCTGGAAGTCAACGATGCCTACTGCCGCCTCTCCGGTTATCGCCGCGAAGAGTTGCTGGGCAAGCACATCAGCGATCTGGATGCCCAGGAAGATCCGGAGGAAACCGCCCGCCACATGGCGCAGATCATCGCTACTGGCAGCGGTTTGTTCGAATCCCAGCACCGGACAAAAGACGGCACGGTTTGGCAGGTGGAGGTGAATACCGCGTTTTCACGCGAGACCGGCCGGGTGTTTGCTTTCTTGCGCGACATTAATCGGCGCAATCGTTCCGATGCCTTGTTGCGCACCCGTTTGCAACTCACCGATTTGGCGTTGGCCGACAATCTGGACGATCTGCTGCAAGCCGCGCTCAATGCCGCCGAGCTGTTTACCCGCAGCCAGATCGGCTTTTTTCATTATGTCGATGCTGATCAGCAAAACATCACCCTGCAAGCCTGGTCGAGCAATTCCGTCGACCACATGTGTTCAGTCGAGGCGCAGCAGGAAGCCAAGGGACGCCACTATCCGCTCGACCAGGCGGGTGTTTGGGCCGATTGCATCCGCACGCGTCAGCCAGAGATCCACAACGATTACGCCAGTTTGGCCGACAAAAATGGTTTGCCGGCGGGGCTTGCACCGTTGCAGCGTCAATTGGTGATCCCCCTCTTGCACGACGACAAGGTCTCGGCAGTGTTTGGCGTCGGCAACAAGTTCGGCGATTACACCCCGGACGATCTGGCGGTGGTCGAGCAGATCGCCTCGATGGTGATGGATGTGGTGGCGCGCAAGCATACTGAAGAGGCGCTGCGCGAGAGCGAGTCTTACAACAAGATGCTGTTCTCCGATTCGCGTATCCCGATGGTGGTGATGGATCCGGAAACGCTGCGCATTATTGATTGCAACCAGGCTGCGCTAGATGTTTACGGTTTGCCGGATCGACTGGCTCTGCTGAACCTTACACCGATTGAACTTTCCCCCGTTACCCAGTACGACAACGTCGATTCTCTTGTTCTTGCGCGACGGAATGTTGCACGGGTGCTGCACGAAGGGGCGTTGGTGTTCGAATGGAGGCATCGTCGGTCGAATGGTGACATCTGGGACGCTCAGGTGAACCTGATGCGCTTTCAGCATGGTGCGCGCACGCTGTTGCAATTCACGCTGGAAGACATCACACAGAAAAAACGTGCCGATGAGCGGCTCAAGCAAGCCGCCATGGTATTCGAGAGCATCGCCGACGGCATCATCATTACCGATGCGCAACGTAACATCCAGGCGGTGAACCGGGCTTTTACCGATGTGACCGGTTACAGCTCGACGGAATGCCTGGGGCGCAACCCCAGCCTGCTGAAGTCGGGACATCAGGATGACGACTATTACCGCGTTATGTGGGAAACCTTGAACAACGTCGGTTACTGGCATGGCGAGATCTGGAATCGGCGTCGCAATGGCGAGGAATTTCCCGAGTGGTTGGCGATTACCGCCGTTAAAGACGATGTCGGCGCGGTGTCGGGCTATATCGGGGTGTTCACCGACCTGTCCGAGCAACATGCCTTGAAGCGCCAGCTCGAACAAGCAACGTATTTTGATCCGCTCACCGGTTTGCCCAACGCCCGCAGGATGCTGCAGGAAGTTGAGCTGCTGCTGATGGCCTGCCGTGGCAACGGCGAAAAATTTGCGCTGCTGGTGCTGAATGTGGACCGCTTCGCGCAACTCAATGAAAGCCTGGGACGGCAAGCCGGCGACCGTGTGCTGGCGCGCCTGGCGCAACGCTGGGCCGCCATCCTGCCGGATTCCAGCATGTTGGCGCGTCTGGATGCCGACCAGTTTGCCGTGCTCTGGCGGGATGATCTGTCGCTGGAAGCGGGTAAAGCCGAGGCGATGACGCATTTCATGACTACCGCCAACGCCTTGCTGGAAAGCATGAGCGCACTGATTGAGGTAGGCGAGTCGGTGGCGCCGGTAGCGTTGACCATCTCGCTCGGCATCGCCATCTATCCGGGTGATGCCAACGATGCCCCTGGTCTGCTGCACGCGGCGGAAGACGCGATGCGCAGCGCCAAGGCCGAGCGTGGCAACCAGATTCGCTTTTTTGATCGGCAGTACGCCCAGACCGCGATTGATTGGTTTGATACCGAGGCCGCCTTGCGTCTGGCGTTGGAGCGCGACGAACTGTTCCTGGTCTATCAACCGCAGGTGGATGCCAACAACGGCCGGGTGGTTGCCGCTGAGTCGTTGATTCGTTGGCATCATGATGGTCAGGTGGTGCCGCCGGCTCGCTTTATTCACGTGGTGGAAGGCACCGATCTGGCCGAACCGATCAGCCGCTGGGTGCTGAATACCGCTTGTCGTCAGGCGCGCCAGTGGCTGAACCGGCGGCATCCGTTGCGAGTGGCGGTGAATATCTTCTCCGACCATGTCACCTCCGGCCATCTGCTCGACGATGTGCGCGATGCGTTGGCGAAGTCCGGTTTGCCGGCTTCATTGCTGGAAATCGAAGTGGTCGAATCCTCGTTGCTGAAAAATCCGGAAACCGCCGCGCATACCCTGCGCGAAATCAAGCGATTAGGGGTCAGTCTGGCGCTGGACGACTTTGGCACCGGTTATTCCAGTCTCGGTTATCTGAAGCATTACCCGTTCGATGTACTCAAGATCGATCAGCTCTTCGCCCGTAACGTGACGCGTGACCCGGAAGATGCCGCCATTGTTCGTTCTACCATCGGCCTGGCGCATAACCTGGGCATGCGGGTGCTGGCGGAGGGCATCGAGACCGAGCCGCAATTACGCTTCATGCTGCGCTACGGCTGTGACCAGATTCAGGGTTATCTGACCAGCCGTCCGACCAGTCCGGAGGCGGTCGAGACGATGGTGATGGATCGTCGCGACATGCGGCCGGCGGGACAAGCCAGCAGTTCGCCGGTGCTGTACGCGCTGATCATCGAAGATGAACCGATCGAGGCGGAAATGATGGCCTTGCTGCTGCAGGATGCCGGCTACGGCGCGCATGTCGTCGCCGATCTGGAAGGCGCGCTGCAGGTGATGGGGGGACAGCGCATCGATCTCGTCATCTCCGACTATTACCTGGAAACAACCAACGGCGTCGATGCGCTGGCGCATTTGCGCCGGTTGTTCCCGGAAGTGCCGCGCATCATGGTCTCTGGCACCGATGATTCGGCGGCGGTGAGAGATTCGGTGAATCGCGGCGGCGTCATGGCATTTCTGCCCAAGCCGGTCGATTCCGATTACTTGTTGGGCATTATTCACGGCCTGCTCGATAACTATGATTTGGGGAAAAACCTGACCCGCTAAGGTCATTCCGCGCCGCAGCGCGATCTGCTTTTGAACAGCTCAACATGCTCAAGAATCAATCTTTCACCCCCACTCCAGGTTCAATTTCCATCACCAAGCCGGCGGCTGATCCGCTGGATTCGCAAAGCATCCGCGACCGTAAAGCACGCGCCGAGGCGGCGTTGCGCCGTGGCGAGTTCGATCTTGCCGAGAACCTGCTCAAACAAGAAAACATCGAACTCGACGCGCTGGTCGAAAATCTCCGTATCTACCAGGCTGAACTGGAAATCCAGAATGCCGAACTGCGCGAGGCGCAGGCTATTTCCGAACAGGCGCTGGCGCGCTTTTCGCTGCTGTTTTCGCATTTGCCGTTGGCCGAACTGGTAATCGATCGGACTGGCCTGATACTCGATGCGAACACCAAGGCCGCGACGCTTTTCGCGTTGCGGCAAACGCGCATGCGGCAGTATTTCTTCCGCCGTCTGATCGAGCCGATGGCGGAAAGCGAGCTGGCCCGTGCTTTGGTGCAAGCGGACGAAGTCGGTTCCAGCCAGATTGATCGGCTCAATTTCATCGCCGCCGATGGCGGCTACTTTCCCGGCGAATTGCATCTCGCCCGGCTGCCGAACGAAGCGGGAGAAAAACACCAGTTTGTCTGCGCCATCATCGATTTGAGCGAGCGGGTGCAGGCTGACGCGCGCATCGCTGCGCTGGCTGCGGTGGTCGAGCACAGCAATGACATCATTGTGGTGAAAGACCTCGATTTGCGTGTGGTCGCCACCAATATGGCCTTCGTCCGCGCCAGCGGCCATAACGAGGTTGCTGATCTGCTCGGCAAGACCGATGCCGAGATTTTCAACATGTCGCCAGAGCAGGAGCCGGTGCGCAGCTATATGGTCGATGAACGCCAGGCGCAAAGCCTGCCGCCGGGTGAATTCATTCTGCGTGAAGAGCCGGTGATTCAATCCGATGGCAAGATCGTTTATGTGTTGACACGGAAATATCCTATCCACGATGCCGACGGCCGTTTGATCGGCACCGGCAATATCTCGGTCGATATCAGCACGCGCAAACATGCTGAAGAACTGGAACGCTTCAGCGCCTTCCAGGCGGGTATTGCCGAGATGAGCACCTCGGTGCTGCACAACGTCGGCAATGCCATCACCACCGTGATTCATGATGCCGCCAGCATTGGCCAAGCCAGCCTCGATATGCTGCGGGTGGCCGATTTGCTGGATACCAATGCGGCGCGGGCCGCTGCGGAACTGGCCTGCTCTGGCGTTGGGGCCGGGCCGCTGGCCGTGTTGCTGGAACGCCAGACGGTGATCCAGCGCGAGGCGGCGCGGGCGATACGCAACCTCGGCGAAGACGCATTGCGCGAGCCTTCGCGTCGGCTCGGCGTCAGCGTCCAGCACATTGCCGAGATCATTCGTATTCAACAGAGCGCGGCCTTGCCAAACCGGCAAGACAGTCGATTCAGTTTGTCGCAAGCGATTCAGTCGGCGCTGGAAATGCAGGGCGATGCCTTTGGCAAGCGCGGCATCAAGGTGAAGCTGAGCCTTGATCCCGCCGTCGAATTTGTTTCGCTGTCGCATAACCTGATGCTGCAGGCGCTGGTCAATGGCATCCGCAACAGTATCGAGGCGATCGACGAGCGCGGCCAGATTGAATCGGTGCAGGGATCTCTGCGGATCAGCGCCGAAGCGTTGGGCGATGATCGCTTGCGTATCACGCTGGAGGACAACGGCATCGGCTTCGATGCCGAGGCGCATGCCAAGCTGTTTCGTTTCGGCTATACCACCAAGCCGCGCGGGTCAGGTTTTGGCTTGCCCTCGGTGGCGGTGTTTGCGCAAGAGGCCGGCGGCCAGGTGTCGCTGCATAGTGACGGCCCCGGCAAGGGTGCGATCTTGCTGCTTGAACTGCCGTTGCACGGCAAATCGAACCCGGCTGAAGCCGGCGCGGCATGAGCTTGCGGCTGAAAATCTGGTTGATTCTGGGCTTGGTCATTCTGGCCATATCCGGCGTCGCCATTTCGCTGCATTTCCGGGCGGTCGAAGCCGATGCCAAACAGCGCTTGCACCAGCAGGCGCTTGATCTGCGCGCCACCTTGATGGCGACGCGGCGGGTTTATCACAAACAGTTCATCGAGAGCGGCGTTCCCCTCGATGATCACACGCTCGGCTTTTTGCCGGCGCATGCGATGTCGCGCATCGCCCAGGATTTTCCCAACTGGACGAAAAGCGGTGTTCGTTTCAACAACGTCTCGGATACGCCGCGCAATCCCGTAAACCAGGCCGATGCCGACGAACTCGCGGCGATGGCCTGGTTTCGCGCCAATCCGCACGCCGAGGAGTACACCGCCAGGCTGAAGGGCAAGAATGGCGCAGCCTATTTTTATTTTGCCGCACCGATCTGGACCGAGCCCTATTGTCTGAACTGCCATGCCAGCCGGGAAACCGCGCCGCCGACCATTCAACAACGTTACAGCACGGGCTTTGGCTACCAGACCGGTGATTTGCGCGGTCTGCTGAGCATCCATATTCCCGTCGACAGCATGTATGGCGCGGCCATCAAGCACTGGCAGAACGAGGTGGCAGGGTTGCTGCTGTTACTGTTGGTGCTGTTTGCGATGCTGGGCTTGCTGCTCAACCATTTTCTGACCCGCCGGCTGATGCATCTGGCGGCAGCTTCCAAGCGCATTGCCGAGGGCGATTACAGCGCCCGCGCAACGATATCGAGCAAGGATGAAATCGGCGTTCTGGCGCACCTCTTCAATACCATGGCCGAGGCGGTGGAATACCGCGAGCAGTCGCTGCGCGACAGCCAGTTGAGCTACCGCATCCTTGCCGAGTATTCCTGGAACTGGGATTACTGGCTTGGCACAGATGGGCGCTATCGCTATGTTTCGCCAGCCTGTGAGCACATCACCGGCTATCCGCCCGCCGATTTCATTGCCGACGCGAGCTTGTTCGAACGCTTGCTGCATGCCGATGATCTGCCGATCTGGCGGCAACATCTGGCGCAAGATCGGGCCCCAGAGCGGACGCCAGATCTGCCTCACTCGCAACAATCTCCGCACGCCATGCTGACCCTGCGAGTTCGCGCGCCGGATGGGCATTACCGCTGGATCGAGCATGCCTGTATCCCGATCTTCGATGCGACCGGCGCCTATCTGGGGCAGCGCGGCGTCAACCAGGACATAGACGCGCGCAAGCGCGCCGAGGAGCTCGAGCATTACAGCGCCTTCCAGGCCGGTATCGCCGATATGAGCACCAGCGTGCTGCACAACATCGGCAATGCCATTACGGCGGTGACGCAACACGCCGAAGCTATCGATCATGCCGGCGGCGAGTTGGCGCGGGTCGCTGCGCTGCTGGAAAACAACGCCAGCAGCAGCCGGCAGGAAATTGATTCTCGGCCGCCACCGATCGATGCGCTGGCGAGTCTGCAATGCGCGATCCAGTTTGAAGCGGCCAGCGCCATTCGGCGTCTGTCGGAACACACCTTGCGCCCGCACACCCACCTTTTGCGTGAAAGTGTGCAGCACATCGCCGGCATCGTGCGCATCCAGCAGAGCGCGGCGCACTCCAACGGTCAATTCAGCTGCTTCAGTCTGGCGCAAGCGATGCGGTCGGTGCTGGAAATGCTCGGCGAGGCGATCGAAAAACGCGACATCGAGGTTGCGGTGACCGTGCAGCCGAATGTGGATCAGGTCACTTTGCCGCATAACCGACTGCTGCAAGCACTGGTCAATGCGATTCTCAATGCCATCGAGTCGATTGATGCGCGCCACCAGAATGAGTCGTTCCAGGGCCGTCTGCGCCTGTCCGCCGAAGCGCTGGGAACCGATCAGGTGCGGATCACCCTGGAAGACAACGGTAACGGCGTCGACCCGAGTTCACGCCAGGCGTTGTTCCGTTTTGGTTATTCCACCAAACAGCGCGGCAGCGGTTTTGGTTTGCATTCGGTGGCGATGTTCGCGCAGGAACTCGGCGGCCAGGTTGCATTGCATAGCGAAGGTCTTGGCCAGGGCGCTTGTCTGGAGTTGATCTTGCCGTTGCGCCCCGCCCCAGAAACGGCCGCTCATGCGTTGGATGAAGGCCAGTAGCACCGAGCGTATTGCTCAGCGAATTTATTCGCCTGATCAACCGCTTGCGCGTGAATAAAAGCGTATTCAAATGATGAATCGATTGAAATATCACCGCATTCAATGCCAATGGCGGTTTCAACAATATGCCCAGGCTGGCGCCGGATTGCTGGTGGCAGCTGTTCTGCTGCTGGCCGGGCTCGGCGCCTGCGAGCGTCAGGCCGCACCGCAAGGGCCGATTTACAGCGATGCGCCGATTGCGCGGGAGACGCGGGTCTATCGTTTGGCGGTGCATCCATTGCATAACCCGGCCAAACTGGTGCGCGCCTACCAACCGTTGGCGGATTATCTCAACGCCCGTATTCCCGGGGTGCGCATCGAAGTTGAAGCCTCCCGCGATTACGCCGAATTCGAGCGCAAGTTTCGCGCCCGCGGGCCCGATCTGTTGTTGCCGAATCCCTGGCAAACGCTACAGGCGATGAAGGCTGGCTACAGCGTGCTGGCGATGGCTGGCGATGCGGCGGATTTCAAAGGGCTGTTCATCGTGCGTCGCGACAGCCCGATTCATCGCGTCGAAGACCTGAAGGGCAGGGCGTTGGCGTGTCCATCGCCCACCGCGCTGGCAGCTTGCATCATGCCGCAGTGGTTTTTGCACACCCAGGGCGTCAACATCAATCAAGACATTGATAGCCGCTACGTTGGTTCGCAAGAGTCGGCGATCATGAACGCTTATCTCGGCCAGACTGCGGTCGGCGTCACCTGGCCACCGCCATGGCGCGCATTCGTCAAGGCGAATCCGGAAAAAGCCGCCCAGCTCAAGGTGATTTGGGAAACCCCGCCGTTGATCAACAACGCGGTGATGGCGCGGGATGATGTGCCTGTCGCGTTGCGTCAGCAGATCGCCAATCTGCTGATTGGCTTGCCTGCGCAGGCGGAAGGGCGGCAGCTTCTGGCGGGGATGGAAACCGCTCGTTTTCATGCCGCCGGCAATGCCGACTATGCGGTGGTCAGCGATTTTGTCCGTCGTTTTGAAGCCGAGGTACGCGCGGTGGAGACAAAATGAGCCGAGAAGTGAGACGAGAAGTGAGCCGGGAAGTGAGCCGGGAAGTGAGCCGAATTCGACGCCTGTTGGGCAGTGTGCGGGGTCAGTTGATTATGGGGGTGGCGTTGGTGCATGCGCTGATGATGGCCATGTTCATCTGGGACCTGACCGAACGTCAGCAGGCTTTGCTGTTGCAACGTCAGGCCGAGCAGGCGCAATCCCTGGCCGAATCGCTGGCGGTGTCAACGGCGGGCTGGCTGGGGGCGCGCGATGTCGCCGGCCTGCAAGAGATCATCCAAACCCAGCAGCATTACTCGGAGCTGGAATTCGCCATGGTGCTGGACCTTGGCGGTCAGATTCTGGCGCATAGCCAAAACCAGCAGATCGGACGTTATGTGCGCGACTTGCCGAGCCGGGAAGCGGCCAGCGTGGTGAGCCGTTCCGCCGCGCTGGTTGATGTCTTCAACCCGGTGGTGCTGGGCGGACGCCCGATTGGCTGGGTGCGCGTCGGCATCGGTCAGCGTATTGCCGGCGACCAACTCGCCGAAATCACCCGCGCCGGTTGGTTCTATGCCGTTGCCGCCATTCTGCTGGGGGCGCTGATGGCCGGTTGGCTTGGTGCGCGGCTGACGCGCAAGCTGTATGCGATCCGCAAGGTGACGGCGGCGGTAATCAGCCAAGGCGGCAAGCAACGGGTGCCGGCGCTGGGGCGGGATGAGGCGGGTGATCTGGCGCAAGATTTCAACGCCATGCTCGATGTCCTGGATCAGCGCGATGCGGCGTTGGCCCAATCCATTCATCAGGTCGCCGCCAGCCAGGCGCGTTTGCATTCTTTGGTCAGGTCGATGCCCGATCTGGTCTGGCTGAAAGACCCGGATGGTGTTTACCTGCTCTGCAATCCGCGCTTTGAACGCTTCTTCGGCGCAAGCGAGGCGGACATTCTCGGGCATACCGATTACGACTTTGTCGATCGAGAACAAGCCGATTTTTTCCGTTCCAAAGATATGCTGGCGACGCTGGGCGATCACCCCAATGTCAACGAGGAGTGGATTACCTTCGCCGATGACGGCCACCGTGAACTGGTTGAAACCATCAAGATGCCATTGCGCAACCCCGACGGCGAATTGATTGGCGTGTTTGGCGTCGCGCGCGATATCACCGAACGTAAACGCAGCGAGGAGTTGCAGCGCTATGCCGCATTTCAGGCCGGGTTGGCGGAAATGGGCGTTTCTGTACTGCACAACATCGGCAATGCGGTGACTGCCATGTCCGATGACGCCAGCGCGATCAGCAAGGCGGGCGATGATCTTTTCCGGATTGCCGAGTTGCTCAAACAAAATGCCGATGCCTGCCAGGAACATCCAGATGAAACGCCCGCTCTGGTAAAGGAGCGCACACATTTGCTGGCGATCCAGCGCGAGGCGGCGCGGGCTATCGGCCATATTGTTGAAAAATCGATACAACTGCGCGGCAAGAACATTTTCCAAAGCGTGCGGCATATCGCCGACATGGTTCATATTCAGCAGAGCGCGGCCTTGCCGGGCGCAAGTTCGAGCACGTTTGATCTGGGGCAGGCGATCGAGAATTCCTTGACCATGCAGGGCGACAGTTTGAAAAAGCACAACATTGTTGTCGACACCGAGATTGACCCGCTGCTGACTCACGTCACCATGTCGCATAACAAATTGTTGCAGGCGCTGGTCAACGCGGTAAAAAACGCCTACGAGGCGATTCTTCAACGTCAGCAAGAACTACCGGGTGAAGGACGCATTTCGCTGCGGGCGAAGCTGGTCGACGAAAAGCTGTTGCGCCTGAGTGTGAGCGACAACGGTATTGGTTTTGCGCCCGAGCTGCAAACCAATTTTTTCAATTTCGGTTATTCCACCAAGGCGCGCGGAAGCGGCTTCGGTTTGCACGCCACCGCCCTGTTCGTGCATGAAATGGACGGCGACATCCGGCTGCAAAGCGATGGGCCGAATCTGGGCGCGACGCTGGTGATGGACTTGCCGCTGAAGAAAAACAGCGTCGCTGCGGCGGCCGATGCAGACTGACCGGGGATGCAATCTGTCGGTGCGAATTCATTCGCATATTCCTTGTGTGCGCATGAAGGCGCAGCTGCGGAGTAAGCAATTGAAATTCAACCACAGACCACGTCGACTGTGGTTTCGATGCTTATCGACACTTGCCGAGCGTACATTCAGGCACCTTCGGCTTTGAAATTCGGGATAATGGCTTCCGGTTTTTGCCGTACAAGCAGCCGTGATCAGGCTTTAACCGATGACTGATACCCAGGAGACCCTGTGAACGAGAAGACGACCCCCTTTCGTGTTCTGGTGGTGGATGACGATGCCTCCATCCGCGCCACCTATCGGCACATTCTGCAACCGCCGCCGTCTGAACTGGGCGGCCTGGAAGCGCTGATCTCGGGCGCTGCGGACAAAGCCGAAACAGAGACGCTGTTCCAGGTCATCGAGGCGGATCAGGGCGAAAAGGCGGCCCGCTTGCAACGCTCGCTGCTCGATGCGGGGGAGCGAGTTCAGCTGGCTTTCATCGATATGCGCATGCCGCCAGGCTGGGACGGAATGCGCACCGCCGTCGCCTTGCGCGCGCAAGACCCGTCGATCTACATCGTGATTGCCACGGCTTATTCCGACTATGACGTGAACGAACTGCAGCGCGCGCTGGGACACGATGTCGTGCTGTTGCGCAAGCCCTTCAATCAGGAAGAGGTTTTTCAGCTGGCGCGCACGCTGTGCCAGAGTTGGGATGCACGGCAGCGACTGGAGATGGTCACTGCCGAGATGGAAAGTCGGGTGCAGATGCGTACCGCTGAACTTGACCTGCGCAATGCGCTGCAGGCGGCGTTGGTGGAAATCATTACCCGCTTCATCGAGGCGAGCGGGGAAGACGACATCGATGATGCGCTGAACTGGTCGCTGGCGCGTCTGGGTCGCGCCATTGATGTTGATGGTTGCAGCTACTACCGCTTCGATGCGGCGTTGGATTGCTATCTGTACAGTCATGAATGGCATGTGCTGGGGGTGAAAAGTATCCCGTTGTCGTTGCACCGCATTCCGCGCGCCGATATTTCGCCCGCTCACACGCGTTTTCTGCGCGGCGAGAGTTTTCAGTTCTCTCGCCTGGAGACGCTTCCCGCCGAGATGGCCACCCTGGCAAGCAAGTTGGAGGGGCATTACCAGAGTATTCTGGCGATTCCACTTCAGATCGAGTCTCGCCTGGTTGGTTTCCTCGCTATCGGCATGGCGCAGGCGAGTGCGAAATTGCGTCCCGAACTGGAGAAATTGCTCTCCATCATCGGCCATGCCATGACCAGCGCGCTGGCGGCGAATGCGAACAGTCGCAAATTGCGCGAAAGCCAGGCGATGCTGGCGCGCACGGAAAGCCTGACCCACACCGGGAGTTGGGGATGGAATGTGGCGACCGGAGCGGTGCTGTGGTCGAGCGAGATGTTCGCCATTATGGGTCTGCCGCAGACCGCCTTGGCGCCATCGCTGGAGGAACAGTCCAGGTTGTATGACCCGGACGATATGGCGCGGTTGCGGGCGGCTGTCGATACAGCGGTCAACACCGGGCAGTCTTATGAATTGCCAATGCGCGTGCTGCGTCGAGATGGCGCTACGCGCACTTGTCTGGCGTGCGGGCATGCCGAAATCGGCGCCGATGGGGTAGTGACGCGCCTGTTCGGTACCTTGCAGGACCTCACCGAGTTGCAATCCGCCAAAGACGCGTTGCAGGCGAGCGATGCGCGTTTCCGCAACATTGTCGAGACCGCCGACGAGGGGATCTGGCAGGTTGATGCTGATTGGAAAACCACCTATGTGAATAGTCGCATGGAGGATTTGTTGGGATGTGCGCCGGGTTCGATGTTGGGACGTCCACTCGGCGATTTCGTCGATCAGGCCGCTCGCGAGCAGGCCGCCACGCTGCAAACGAGGCGTCAGCTGGGCATCCGCGAAGTCCATGATTTCCATTTTGTGCGCGCCGATGGCGGCGATTTGTATGCGCTGGTGAGCACGACGCCGTCGTTCGCTGACGATGGCGGATTTATCGGTTCGACGGCGATGGTGACCGACATCAGCTGGCGCGTTCAGCAGGAAAAGGCGCTCACCGCTACCGCCGAATTTGTCTCGGCCTCGGACGGAAAAAATTTCTCTGCCGATCTGGTTCGCCATGCCGCCCAGACGCTCGGGCTCGACTATGTTCATATTGCGCGTTTGATGCCTTCCGGGAGGTCGGTTGAAACCGAGGCGGCCTGGCTGGATGGCGCGTTGATCGCCAACTGGTCCTACGATCTGTCTTGCACGCCCTGTGCGGAAGTATTGCGCCAAAGCCGACGCTGCATCGAGTCCGATGTGCAGGTGCTATACCCGGAAGACGCCGATTTGGGCAATCTAGGCGCGCAAGGTTATGTCGGCGAACCCATCGTCAGTTCCGCTGGCAAGGTGCTTGGCCTGTTGGTTGGGGCGACCCGCGCAGCGCTGCAGCATAGCGAAATGGTGCAGGCCAATCTGCGTATTCTGGCGGCGCGCGCGGCGGCGGAGTGGACGCAGCGCGAAGCGATGCTGGCGTTGCGCGAAGAGCATGATGTCACCCACAACATTCTGCAAACCGCCGAAGTGATCATCCTTGCCCTCGACCCCGACGGCAAAATCAGGATGATCAATCGCAAGGGCTGCGAATTGCTCGGTTACAGCGAGGCGGAACTGCTGGGTAAAGACTGGTTTTCCACCTGTTTGCCAAGCAACACCGAGGTGGCGACGGTGCGGGAGATTTTCCGCAAGGCGCTGGAAAACGACCTGATCGGTTCGGAGTATTACGAAAACCCGGTACTGACCCGAAGCGGAGAGCTGCGTTTGATTGCCTGGCACAACAGCAGCATCCGCGACATCGATGGCAAGGTCATCGCGGCGATGAGCGCGGGTATGGATGTCACCGAACGCAGACTGGCGGAAAACCGTCTGCATGCCAGCGAAGAACGTTTCAAACGCTTGTTCGAAGATGCCGATGCGCTGTCGATTCAGGGTTATCTGGCCGATGGCACGGTGATGTACTGGAACCAGGCTTCGGAAAAATTGTATGGCTACAGCCCAGCCGAGGCCCTTGGCGGCAATCTGTTTGATCTGATCATTCCCGAGGCCATGCATGACGGCGTTCGCGCCGGCATCTGCCACATGTTCGAAACCGGGCAGCGCATTGAAGCCGGCCGTATGCAACTCAAACACAAGAGCGGCCGTTTGGTGCCGGTCTATTCCAGCCACACCCTGGTCAAGACCGAGGGCGAGCCGACGATCATGTTCTGCATGGACATCGACCTGCATGAGCTTGATCAGATGGAAGAAGCGTTGAAAGTGGCGCTGACCAAATACAAAACCTTGTTCGAATGTTTTCCGATGGGGATCAGCGTCAGCGACCAGGATGGCCGCATTCTGGAAACCAATACCGCCGCCGCCAATCTGCTTGGCATCGATCCGCAGATGCATTTGCAGCGACGCATCGATGGCGAAGAATGGCGCATCGTGCGCAGGGACGGCACTCCGATGCCGCCGGAAGAGTACGCCAGCGTGC